>UMLF01005472.1_pt1 | contig 15004 bp, 19 predicted proteins | sample 1966501 | NCBI WGS metagenome assembly UMLF01 (sample SAMEA4836194, study PRJEB28245) | human gut metagenome | biome: gut microbiome; material: fecal sample | place: Denmark | collected 2008 | reverse complement strand
CCGCCGTTTCTATGGCGGAGTTATTGGCAGAGGGGGACAAGCGGAGAAAGCGGCCTGGCAGCAGGGTTTTATTATTTGACAATGACAAGCAGGGCAACGCATCCCGTTTGTTTGAAGTGTACCGCCGGGAAGAGGAAGCCGAAGCGTGCCGGATAATTAAGACCGGGCGGATTGTCGGAAATATCCGGGACACCAGGGAAAAGAACCTGGACATTATACCGTGCAATTATTTCATGGAGTTGGCGGAATTAGAAATTAAGGCAGAAAAGAACCGTGCCCAACATGACCGATACAAGCACGCCCTGGAAGAGGTTGCCGGGCAATATGATTATTGCATTATAGACAATCCGCCGGATTTGGGGATGAATGTCATAAATGCAATGGTGGCAACGGATGAAATCATTATACCCGTGTGCTTAGATGCCTATTCCCTGGATGGCCTGGAAGAGTTGGTGGAGCAGATAAACCAAATACGGGCATTAAACCCCAAGGCCAGGCTTGCCGGATGCCTTATTGCAGATTATGAGAGAACGGACACAAGCGAAGCGGCGGAAATGTGGTTAAGGACAAAGGGAAGTTGCCCAGTATTCAAGCAGAAAATCAGACATTCCAAAAAGACCAAGGATGCCACGTTTTACCGTCAAACCCCGTTGCATTATAGCATCCGCAGCGGAGCCGCCCAGGACTATAAAGCCTTTGTGGCGGAATATGTGCAGAAATTTGGACACCTGGCAGCAGGGGAAAGGAGTTGAAAGCATGGGATTTAATATTTTAGACATTATGAACGCCGCCACCATGGCGGAAACAGGGAAAAACAAAGATTACCAGGAAATCACATTGAATTACCAGGACATTGTAGTTACAAAACATAACAAGTACAGTATGGACGGACTGGATGACCTGGCAACGGGTATTTCCATGGATGGATTGCAGGAGCCGCTTGTATTGGGACGGGTAAACGGGGAATATTGGTTACATTCCGGCCACCGCAGACTTGCGGCAATCAAAATGTTGGTGGCAGAGGGGAAAACAGAATTTGAAAATATACCGTGCCGCTATAAAGACATGACAGAAATTGAATTTAGAATTTCCCTTTTGGTAGGTAATACCTTTAACCGCAAAATGACAGACTATGACCTTATGACCCAGGCGGCAGACTGGAAAGAAGTATTGACCCAGGCGAGGAAAGAGGGATTGCTTATTCTGGAAGCCGGGCAGAGGGTCCGGGACTATGTGGCAGCAGTAATGGGGGAAACGGTGCCGAAAATCAGAACCTTAAACACCATAAGCGATAATGCCACGCCGGAAGTAAAAGAGCAATTCCAGAAAGGCAATTTAGGAATTACGGCGGCCGTGGAAGCGGCCAAGGCGGACGAGGACACCCAAAAAGAAATTGCCCAGGCGGCAGAGGATAAGGGCGGACTGGGTGCCGAGGAAATAAAGACCATGACCGAAGAAAAGAAAAAGCACCGCAAGACCTTAGAGGATGAAACCAGGGAAGCCAATGTGTCAGATACCGACACAACCGAAGAGGAAAAGGCCAATGCCAGGAAATTGCACGCCTTAAAAATGCTTGAAAAATATTATACCTGGTTAAATGACGAGGAAGTGGGAATTTTGGAAGCCATGTTGGAAGATTGCAAACGGCGTAAACGGGAATATGCCATTGAGGAAGAATAGGAGAATGGAACATGAATTTGCAGAACATGAAGAGAGGGGAAACCACGGAGCAGATAAGCCTTTTTAACTGGGCGGAACGCAACGCCCATGTGTTACCGTGCCTTTCCCTCATGTACCACGTCCCAAACGAGGGCAAGCGGACAAACGGGGCGGTATTAAAGGCAATGGGGTTAAAAACAGGCGTGCCGGATGTAGTGCTGCCCGTTGCAAGTCACAATTTCCATGGGCTTTACCTGGAAATGAAGTATGGGAACAATAAGCCGACAAAAGCACAGGAAGAGTATATGGCGGCGTTGCGGCAGCAGGGTTATAAAACAGTGGTTTGCTATGGGGCAGAGGAAGCAAAAACGGAGATTATGGAGTACTTGCAGGACCCGGAGCGGATGCCACTTGCAAAGTGCATAAATGCACCGTGGATTGACGGAATGTGTGACGGCGTGCCAATGCCTGGGGGGATGTTTGCAAAGGAACCGTGCCGTGGGTGCGAGAAGCACAGAAAGACCAGGGCGGAAAGCGTGATTGAAGCCAATATGGCAACAGTGGACGATTGTTTTAAAAGACCAGTTATAAAAGCAATAGCAGATTTGGCAGCAGGAAAACCATTGCAAAATATAACACTGGAAGAAACCCTGGAAACAATAAATAAAAATTTGGCATTATTGGCAAAAGGGGACTGGCTTACCGTGGAGCAGTCAGCGGAAGTATTGACCGTTGCCATGGATGCCTATAAACAGGCGAAGAAAGGGAAAGGAGAATAGGACATGGAGAAAAAAACAGACGGCGGCCATGAGATACCAGAAGAGGATTTAAGGGAAATGGAGCAGGACGGCGGCCAGGAAGTGACAGAGGAAACCAAAACACAAACAGGGTATTGTAAATTTTGCGGACAGTCCGGGATTATTTACGCACCGAAAACATGGAGCCAGGAAGAGGTAAACGAAGCGGCAACGTGTAGGTGCGAGTGTGACGAAGCCAAGAAGTATGCAGAAAGCAAAGAGCGTGTGCAAAAGGCAAAGAACCGTATTACGGAATTATTTGGCAGTAATGCGGAAAGACCCATAGACCAGGACGTGGTTACTATCATGCTTGACGTTGTGGATGCCATAGAAGCCCGGCACATGAAAGGCGTTACCATTGACGTTGGGCAGGGCGTAAGGGCAAAAGTTTCCAAGATGGCAAAAGAGAGCATCAAGGTAGAACGCACGGAAACATCAAAGAAAACCTATGAAGAATAGGGGGGGGCGGCAGTAGATTGGACAAAATGGATGCAGATATTAAGACCATAGCCAGGAGTATTATACAAGGCAATGAGAAGCGGAAAAAGAGAATAAAGACAAAGAAAGCCAGTGCCTTTGATATTAAGGCCGCCGCTATCGTAAATGATGCCTTGTGTAATTCATGTGGGAATATCGAGAGCATCCGGGCACGGCGGCAGATGCAGGAGAAGATTTATAAGAGCATTGTATATAACACGCCTTATGAGTACATAGCAGATGCCTTGTGTGGCCGCCGCCAATTCTATGAGTACCGCACGGAGTTTATAACACTGGTTGCCCAGGCAATGGATATGTTGCCGGGCGGCAGCAGGGCAGGAGAAGAGGGCGGCCAGTAAATGGGTCAGAATGTAGCAGTGATTTATATTAACATGGGCTTATGGGTGGGATGCACTCATAAGCCTTTGAGCATGAAAGAAAGGACGGTGGCAGCAGTTGAAAGAATATGCAAAAGGTTTCTATCAATCAGCAGCATGGAAGAGAACCAGGCAGACAGTTATTAAACGGGCAAATGGTTTGTGTGAGCGGTGCAAGGCGGCCGGGCTTTATGTTCCCGGTGTGATTGTCCACCACAAAGAATACATCACACCAAACAATGTGCATGATGCAAGCGTGACATTGGACCCGGCAAACCTGGAATACCTTTGCGAGGATTGCCACAACAAAGAGCATAAGGCAAAGCCTAACACCCGTTACCGTTTTGATAGTGACGGAAAATTATTACCGCCAAAAGAAATGGTGCAGCAGACACCACCCCCCGGTGGGCAGATTTTGAGAGGGGCCGAAAGAACCGAGGGAGATACCTCAAAAAAACTCTGCAAGGTCGCACGCATATGAGGGGGGTTAGAATATGGCAGAAAATGAAAAAAGTAATGGGAAGAAAGCACCCAAAAGAATAAATAAACTGACAAATGCCAGGATAAAAAAAGAGATAGAATTTTTAGCCCCCATGTTTGCCGGGATTGATGACGAGGACAAGAAAAGCCTTGTAAATTCATTGGTTGAGGAAGCGGCGTTTTTGAAAGTGGCTTGCTTCCAGGCAAAAGAAGAATTGAAAAAAGAGGGGCTTACAACGGAAACGGTCAACGCTTCCCAAAAGTTTGTAAAGGCCCACCCATCAGCCACGATTTATGAAAAATATTCACGCCAATATACGGCAATTATTCACACGCTTATTGAGTATTTGCCACCGAAAGAAAAGAAAAATATAAGCAGATTGGCAGCGTTACGGAATGGATAACAACTATGTTTTCCAATACTGGGAAGCCATAGAAAATGGCGCCGTAACAGTTGGAAAATGGATAAGAACCATTTACAAAATACTGGTAGATGGTTTGAAAAGTGGCAAATGGGATTTTGACGGGGACAAGGCAAATAAGGCTATCAACTTCATAGAAAACTTTTGCCACCATTCAGAGGGACGTAACGATTTACTGAAATTGGAACTATGGCAAAAGGCCATAGTAAGTGCCATTTTTGGCATTATGGATAAAAAGACCGGGTACAGACAATTTAGAGAAGTTTTTATTGTGGTGGCCCGTAAGAACGGAAAAACCTTGTTTGCCGCAGCCATAGCGGCATACATGACTTACATAGATGGAGAGTACGGGGCAAAGGTTTATTTCCTTGCCCCTAAACTGGACCAGGCAGACCTTGTATATGACGCCTTTTACCAGATTGTCCAGGCGGATGATGAACTGGAAAGCATAACCAAGAAACGCCGAAGTGATATTTATATTAAAGAGTTTAACACCAGTGTAAAAAAGATTGCGTTTAACTCTAAAAAGTCGGATGGTTTCAACCCTCAAATGGTTGTCAATGACGAGATGGAAGCATGGCCGGGGGACCAGGGACTAAAACAGTATGAGGTTATGACTTCCGCCCTGGGTGCAAGAAAACAGCCGCTTATCATGTCAATATCCACGGCTGGGTACATCAATGATGGAATTTATGATGAACTTATGCGGCGTTCTACTTCATTCCTCAAAGGAAATTCAAAAGAAACCAGGATTTTGCCGTTTATTTACATGATTGACAACCTGGAAGCATGGGACACAATAGAGGAATTGAAAAAGAGTAACCCAAACCTGGGCGTGTCCGTATCAGAGGAATTTTATTTAGAGCAAATAGAGATTGCAAAAACATCCCTTTCAAAGAAAGTGGAGTTTATGACAAAATACTGCAATATCAAGCAAAATTCCAGTGTGGCATGGTTGGACTATTGGGATGTAATGAAAGCGGTAAACGAGGATATAAAGATTACCCTGGAAGAGTACCGGGGATGTTATTGTGTGGGCGGCATAGACCTTTCACGAACCACGGACCTTACGGCGGCATCAATCGTTATTTGGAAAAACGGAAAATGGAATGTTATTACAAAATTCTACATGCCAAAGAAACGGTATGAAATAGCCGTGAACGAAGATAACGTGCCATATAACATTTACCGGGAAAAGGGATTTTTGGAAATATCCGGGGAAAACCAGGTGGACTATAAGGATGTGTATAAATGGTTTATTGACCTGGTAAAGGTTTACAAAATCCGCCCGTTAAAAATCGGCTATGACAGATACATGGCCGGGTATTTGATTGATGACCTTAAAATGGCCGGGTTCCAGGTGGATGACGTTTACCAGGGCACAAACTTAACGCCTATCTTACATCAGTTTGAGGGCGATTTAAAAGACGGTAAATATAACCTGGGAGATAATACCCTATTGGCATCCCATCTTCTTAATGTGGCGGTGGAAATCAATATGAATGATAGCCGCATGAAGCCCGTTAAGATTGAAAAACGTATGAGGATAGACGGGGCGGTTTCCGTCTTTGATGCAATGACAATGGTTTCAAAATATCATAGCGAGATAGGCAAGAAACTATTGAACGAAGCGGCATAAAAGCCGCCTGGCAGCAGGGGTTTAAACTGGGTCAGAATTTCAACACGAATAATTTTACAATAGGCTCATGGGTGTATTCCATGGGCCTATTTTTGAGGAAAGGGGGTATTTGATACGGGAATTATAGCCAATGTATTTGGAGCCTTTAGGGCAAAGTACAGACCACTTTTATTGAGCCGTGGGGAGTATGTGCCAACGGGAACCCTACGGGATAACGATATTGTGGGAGCCATTGCGGATGCAATAGCAAAGAACGTGGGAAAACTCACGCCCCAGGTTATCCGAAAGGATGAAAAGGGCATGACAATTAAAAACGATTACCTGGCAAGGCTTTTGAAATTGCGGCCGTGCCCGGAAATGTCAACCTATGATTTCCTTTACCGCATTGCTTCTGACCTGGTTTATACGTCCAATTCCTTTTCCGTGATTTTCTATAACGAGGATTTCACGAGGATAACGAGTATACAGCCGATTACTACGAAGAGTTACCGCATATTTGAAGATGACCGCCATAATATCCTTTTCCGCTTCCGGTGGGACTATGACGGGGAAACCTACACAGTGCCATACCAAAATGTTATTCATATCAAGGCAAGGTACAACAAAAAGCGGTTCCTGGGAACGTCCCCGGATTTGGAGTTAAAGCGGAGCCTGGACCTTATCGAAACATCCGGCGAAACAGTAAAGAACATTGTCAACCGTTCCAATTCACTTGCCGGGTATTTGAGATATAACAACCTGGCAGACAATGAAGAATTGAAAAAGATTGCCAAGGATTTCCAGGATGCCTACATGAACGCCGACAACGCCGGGGGGATTGCAGCCATTGACAGTACGGTGGAATTTAAAGAAATTGCCCAACGCACGCCAAACGTGCCAACCAATCAAATTACATTCTTGCGTGATAACGTATACCGCTATTACGGCGTAAATGAAAAGGTTTTAACATCCACACTTTCAGACCAGGAATGGATTTCTTTTTATGAAAACGTCATTGAACCCGTGGCAATCCAATTGGGATATGAGTTTACATTTAAACTTTTGACACCCAGGGAAATTGGGTACGGAAACAAGATTGAATTTACTGCCAATCTTTTGCAGTATGCCACATTACAGACCAGGGACACCATAGGTGGAAACATGTTTGACCGTGGAGCCATGACAATAAATGAATACAGGGCACTTATGTATTATGGACCGGTAGAGGATGGGGACGTGCGTATGGTTTCTTTGAACTATGTAAAAGCCGGGGACCAAAGCCTTTACCAGGTTGGACAGAACGGCCAGGGAGAGGGCACAGACCAGACAGAAAAGCAGGACAAGCAACGCCGGGCAATGGAAGCGGCCGCCCGTGCTTACTTAGAAACCATGGAAGGGGGTTAAGGATATGCCAGGAGCAAAAAAGAGATTTACCGCTTGCAAGGATGCCGCACACGCTACCGTGGAAAAATTTTATGAGTTTAAGAACGCCACGGAAACAAGCGTGGACCTTTATTTTTACGGGGACATTGTAAGCGATTGGTGGGGAGCATGGCAGGAAGAGGACCAGTACCCGGAAGCAATCAAGAATTTCCTTACCGAAGCAAACGGAAAGGACTTAAATATTTACATCAATTCCGGCGGCGGTTCCGTATTTGCCGGGATTGCCATTTACAACATGCTCAAACGGTATGCAGGAAAGAAAACCGTCTATGTGGATGCACTGGCCGGGTCCATTGCTTCCGTTATCGCATTTGCGGACAGTGATATGCCCACAATCCCGTCCAATGCTTATTTAATGATACATAAGCCATGGGCAGGGTGCGAGGGAAACGCCACGGACATGCGGAAAATGGCGGACACCCTGGATGCCGTGGAAAGCGGTATTTGGAGCATTTACGCCGAACACCTAAACGAGGGCGTGGACATTGAAACAATAAAGGAACTTATGGAGCAGGAAACATGGTTAAACGGCACCCAGGCCGCCCAGTATTTCCGGGTAAAGGTTGGAGAGGAAAACACCATTGCCGCCGCCGTGCAGGACTACACAAAGTTATATTGTCACAATGCCCCCAAAGATATTTTAAAACCTGGGGAAACCGCCGGGCAGCAGGACAAGGCGGACCAGGAAAAACGAAGCCAAATTGTTGCACTTACCATGGCCCATATGGGGCAGTAGAAAGGAGAATAGGACATGACAAGAGAAGAGTTAATGAAAATGTCAAAGAAAGAACTGAAAGACAGACTGAAAGACCTGGGAAAGAACGCCCAGGCGTTAAGCGGCCAGGAATTGACAGATGCCATGGACGAAGCCAGAACCATTGGGGAAATCCTGGACGAGATTAAAGCCAGGGAAGATTTAATGGCGGCCGCCCAGGCAGCAGGGGGCACGGACCCGGAAGATACTGGGGACGGAAAACCGGGAGAAAACGGAAGCGAACCGAAAAACCAGGTAAGAGAAAAGAGCGGAAAAGCCTTAAAGGACGGTAAAAAAGTTTCCTATAAGGCCAAAGCCCTTGCAAACCCCCGTAACGCATTAAGCACGGCAACCGGGGTGGTAATGCCGCATCATACAAGCCCGGATATTATGCCGACTTTCAACAATGTTTCTTCCCTTATTGACAGAGTAAGGACCGTTCCGCTTGTTGGCGGCGAAAGTTATCAGCGGCCTTTTGTAAAGTCTTACGGGGACGGAGCCGGAAGCACAACGGAAAACACAGATTACAACACTTCTGAACCGACTTTTGGATATGCGGACATTGTGCGTGAGAAAATCACGGCATACGCAGAAGAGCCGGAAGAAATGTCAAAACTGCCGGATGCAGATTATGACGGAGTTGTGGAAGAAAGCGTGACCCGTGCAATCAGAAGATACGCTTCCCGTCAGATTTTGGTAGGTGCTGGCGGAACTGGAAAATTCCGTGGAATTTTCTACAATCCCACTTCTTCAGCGGATGACATTATTGACCGCAACACCGACATTTCCACCATTACCGCCATTGATGACGGAACACTGGATGAAATCATTTATTCCTATGGTGGGGACGAGGATGTGGAAGATATGGCGGTGCTTATCCTTAGCAAGAAAGACCTTAAAAAGTTTGCCAAGTTAAGAGATAAACAGGGCCGCAAAGTTTACACCATTATGAACCACGGAAACACGGGAACCATTGACGAAGTGCCTTACATTATCAATTCCGCATGTGCAGAAATCGGCGGCACCGCAGACGCATATTGCATGGCGTACGGCCCGTTGAGCAATTACGAAGTGGCTATTTTCAGTGATATTGATGCGCAGAAATCCACGGAGTACAAATTTAAGCAGGGCCAGATTGCTTATAAGGCGTGTGTATTCATGGGTGGAAATGTGGTTGCCAAGAACGGATTTATCCGTGTGAAGAACCCTGGGGCATAAGGTTGATGGCGTAAGAAAGGCGGCAGAGCATGACAGAGAAAGAATTGATTGCCAAGGCCAAATTAAGGGTGCGTAAAACATCCAATGACGTTTTAGACGAGGACGTGGGGCAACTTGTAGCGGTTGCCCTTGCGGACTTAAAGCGTATTGGCGTACACCAGGACTATTTGGACCCGGAAAACATCACAGACCCTTTGATTATCGAAGCCGCATTGATTTATACCAAGGCGAATTTTGGCAACCCGGAGAACCATAACGAGTTAATGGCATCCTATGACATGATTTGTACGAAAATCAAAGGCGGTGGCTACCATAGAAGCATTAGTGACACTGTTAATTAAAAAGAACCAAACGGAATACCTGGAAAAGGACGTTTTTGGAAAAATCAACCCGGTTGGCCGTGATGAATTTACGGCGGCCGGGCAAAAGGGTTTTAAGGCATCCATGATGGTTGAAGTTTGGGGATTTGAATATGAGAACCAAACAGAAATAAAGGTAGATGGCAAGAAAATGGCTATTTACCGAACATACGGACCAAAGAGCAACGGCAAAGTGGAACTTTACGCCGGGGAAAGGGTGGGGAAAGGTTGAGAGCATCCATTGACAACCTGGACGAAGCCATAAAGGCGGAATTGGAAAATTGGAGCAATGACGTTGTAAAACGTGCGGCAAATGAAGCGTTTGAAGAAACCGCAGCCGCAGCCGCCAAAAGTTTAAGACAAGGTGGACCGTACCAGGAAAGAACGGGAAGATATACCAAAGATTGGACATATGACCAACGAAGCGGCAGGACTTCTGTTATAACCGGGCTTAATGGTTATTCAGTATACAACAAAAAGAATTACCAATTGACCCACTTACTGGAAAAAGGCCACCAGTTACGCCGGGGCGGCAGAACTTACGGAAACGTAAAAGCGTTTGAACATATTGCCCCAGTCAATGAAACCCTGGGAGATTTGGCCGTTTCAAAAATTACGCAGAAAGTGAGGGGATAGCATGAACGTGGAAGAATTAGTGGAAAGAGCCAAAGCCTTTTCAAAAAAACACGGCGTACCCATTACAAAAAATGAGTTTGAGGGAACCGTTGATGACCCGGTGCCGCCGCTTCCTTACATAGTTTACCTATTATCTCACGAAACGGGCAGAGGGGCGGACGGCCTAAACAACCTCAAAGCCCAAGATATAGACTTTGAACTTTATACGGCAGAGGATAACCAGGAACGCAAAGACCTGGCGGCGGCGTTTGAAGCGGAAGTGGTGCCGGATGTGGAATATGACATGTACCTGGCACCTATCCCGGACGAAGAATGTTACCAAACTGCCTATGAAATCAAAGGGTTACTTACCAAAACGAAAGGAGTAAACAGAGTATGAACAAAGAAAGCATTGTTTTAGGTTCCGGCGATTTGTATTGTACCGAGTTTGAGGGAACAAATGCGGAAATGCCGACCAACGAAGAACTGGAAACCGAAGAAAACCGCCTGGGCCACATTAAAGGCGGTGCAGAAATTGAGTATGCACCCTCTTTTTATGAAGCCAAAGACGATATGGGCAAAGTTTCCAAGGTTATCATTACCGAAGAGGAAGCAACCATGAAATCCGGCATTATGACATGGTGCGGAACCACGTTAAAGAAATTATGCCAGACGGCCAGAGTAACCGAAGATGCAGAGAAGAAAAAGCGTACTGTAAAAATCGGTGGTATTGGAAATGCAGACGGAAAGCGTTATGTACTTCATTTTGTCCATAAGGACACCGTGGACGGGGACGTGAGAGTTACCATTGTCGGAAGCAACCAGGCCGGATTTACCATTGCTTTTGCCAAGGACAGTGAAACGGTTATTGATGCAGAATTTAAAGCACAGCCCATGGATAAAGAGGGCACACTTATTTTGTATGAAGAGGATATGGAACCCATAACCGCATCCGATACCTTGTAGAAACCACCAAAGCGGCCAGGGAAAACCCCGGCCGCTTTTTTGAAAGGAGAATACCACTATGGCAGTGAAAGAATTTAATTGCAATAAGTTAAAAAGGACGTTCTGGCCGTTCACATTAAAGGACAAGACGGACGAAGCCGGGAACGTGACCGAAAAGGGAAAGAAAATCCTTGTGAGGATGCCGCAGAAACACGTTTTTGAAGCCATCAAAGACCTGGAAGATACGGACGAGGGCAACCCCACTATTGAAGATACGGAAAGCATTTACCGTTTATTGGCAGCAGTGTTGAGCAATAACATGGGAAAGGTGCCCGTAACGGCAGAGGATGTGGAAGATTACGACATTGAAGAGTGTACCGCCATCCTGGAAGCCTATATGGAATTTGTGGACGAGTTAAAAGCAAACCCAAACTAAAAATGCCCTTTTATCCACGCCAGGATAAAGGGGACGAGATACCATATACACTTCTTACACGGCCGGAAAAGTTAGTAATGGACTATTGCCATATTGATATTTACGAAGTCCAGGAAATGGAAATTGACGTGTATTTATTTTTTATGCGTGAAGCCATGATTTTTGAAAACTCAAAGACAGAAGAGGGCCGGGAATATCTGAAAAACTGTTGGCGTATGGAGCAGACCAAGCCGGACCGTGAGGGATTGCGGAAGAATTTTAAGAAGAAAGGGGGTTAAGGCATGGCTAACAATATAAAGGGTATAACCATTGAAATTGGCGGCGATACCACGAAACTTGACAAGGCCCTGGGCGGCGTAAATAAAAACGTGAAAAGCACCCAGGCAGAACTTAGAGAAGTGGAAAAACTGCTGAAATTAGACCCCAAGAATACCGAAGCCCTGGCACAAAAGCAGCAGTTACTTACAAAAGCCGTGGGAGAAACCAAGGAAAAACTGGACGTTCTCAAAACGGCAGAAGCCCAGGTGGAAGAACAGTTTAAAAAAGGCGAAGTTTCAGAGGAACAATACCGGGCTATCAAAAGAGAGATTGAAGCCACGGAACTTTCTTTGAAGAAATTAGAAGAGGAAGCCGGGAAAAGCAATCTTTCCCTGGAAAAAGTGGGGGAAGCGTTTGGAAAAGTAGGCGGCAAAGCCACGGACATTGGCAATAAACTTTTGCCAGTGACCGCTGGGGTTACGGCTTTAGGTGGTGCCGGGGTAGCGGCGGCAATGGAATTGGATGATGGTTACGATACTATCATTACAAAGACGGGAGCCACCGGGGAAGCCCTGGAAGAACTGAACGGAATTGCGGATGACCTTTTTACGGAAATGCCTATTGAAATGCAGGATGCCGGAACGGCCGTTGGAGAAATCAATACCCGTTTTGGAGCCACCGGGGACACCCTCAAAGACCTTTCAAAGCAGTTTATAGAATTTGCCAATATCAATGACACGGATTTAAACAACTCCATTGGTAAAACGGACAAAATCATGGAGCAATACAACATGGATGCATCCGAAACGGGCAACGTCCTGGGACTTCTCACGAAGAAAGGCCAGGAAACGGGCATAAGTGTGGACACGCTTATGGACAGTTTGCAGAAGAATGGGGCCACATTTAAAGAAATGGGGCTTAACCTGGTGCAGTCCACAAACCTTTTGGCACAGTTTGAAGCAAACGGCGTAAATGCAGATACGGCCATGGCAGGGTTAAGAAAATCCATAAAGGTATACACGGACGAGGGCAAGAGCGTTGACGAAGCCCTGGGCCTTACCATTGATAAAATCAAAAACGCATCCAGTGAAACGGAAGCGTTAAGCATTGCCCAGGAAGTATTTGGAACCAAAGGGGCGGCGGAAATGTCAAACGCCATCCGTGAGGGAAGAATTGACCTTGAAAGTCTTTCATCATCCATGGAAAATTACGGAACCGTAGTTGAGGACACATTTAATGCCACGCAGGACCCGTGGGATGAAGCAAAGGTGGCGGCCAATAATTTGAAACTGGCAGCGGCAGACCTAGGCACTACTCTTTTAGGTTCCTTGCAGCCGACCATTACAAAAGTGGTGGGAAAAGTGAAAGAGTTTACACAGTGGTTTAAGAATTTAAGCCAGAGCCAGAAAGAAACCATTATTAAGATTGCGGCCGTAGTGGCGGCAATCGGTCCGGCACTTATCATTTTTGGAAAAGTAGCCACGGGCATTTCAAACATCATAACCGTTGTGGGAAAGATTGGCCCGGCCGTCAAAGCGGCAAAGGCGGCATTTACGGCGTTTCATGCAGTATTGGCAGCAAACCCCATCATATTGATTGTAACGGCAATCACGGCGGTTATAGCCATCCTGGTAACGCTTTATAACAAGTGCGAGTGGTTCAGAAATGGAGTAAATGCCATTTGGGCATCCATTAAAAAAGCGTTTTTTGCCGCATGGGACGGAATAAAGACATTTTTCACGGAAACATTGCCAAACGCTTTTAACACCGTGGTTGATTTTATAAAAAATAACTGGCAGGGGCTTTTATTGCTTATCGTAAACCCGTTTGCCGGAGCGTTCAAACTTCTTTACGATAATTGCGGAGCGTTCCGGGAATTTGTGGACAATTTTGTGGCAAATATAAAGCAGTTTTTCCAAAATTTGTGGAACGGAATAGTTGCCATATTCCAGGGCGTGGGTCAGTGGTTCATTGACCGATTTACAGAAGCCTATAACGGCGTGACGGGCGTATTTGCGGCAATCGGCCAGTGGTTCGGTGCCCGGTGGCAGGATATCAAAAACGCCCTGGCCCAGGTGGCAACGTGGTTTCTTACCATGTTTACCAACGCCTATACCAATGTGACAAACGTATTTGCGGCAATCGGCCAGTGGTTCGGTGCCCGGTGGCAGGATATTAAAAACGCCCTGGCCCAGGTGGCAACGTGGTTTCTTACCATGTTTACCAACGCCTATACCAATGTGACAAACGTATTTGCGGCAATCGGCCAGTGGTTCGGTGCCCGGTGGCAGGATATTAAAAACGCCCTGGCCCAGGTGGCAACGTGGTTTCTTACCATGTTTACCAACGCCTATACCAATGTGACAAACGTATTTGCGGCAATTGGTTCCTGGTTTGGTGCCCGGTGGACGGAAATTAAAACGGCCCTGGCAGCAGTGCCACAGTGGTTCGGCACCCAGTTTCAAAACGCATGGACCAATATTAAAAACGCCTTTGCCAACGTGACTTCTTTCTTTTCCGGCTTGTGGGAGAAAATTAAGGGATGTTTCGTTGACGTAGGTGTAAAAATCGGTTCAGCCGTAGGGGATGCCTTTAAATCTGCCATTAACTCATGTTTGGCTACCATTGAGGGCGTTGTAAATAAATTTATCCGCATGATAAACGGTGTAATTGGAATTATCAATGAAATACCGGGCGTTTCCCTGGGAAAAATAGGGGAATTGTCATTACCAAGACTGGCAAAAGGCGGCGTGCTTAGAGAGGGCACGGCCATGGTGGCAGAAGCCGGGCCGGAACTTCTTAGCATGGTAAACGGAAAAGCCGTTGTTACACCACTTACGGGAAGTGCAAGAAACCATGCCATGGAGAACGCCGGAAAAGGCGGTGGCGGATATGTTCAGAATGTGAACATTACAAGCCCCAAGGCGTTAAGTCCGTATGAAGTAGCAAGACAAACGAGATTACAGACAAGAAGCATGATTTTGGCAATGCAAAGGGGGTAAGCGGAAATGTCAGATATTAAAGTGATATGCACCAGTGATAAAAACGTGGCATTGACCTTTACCTGGGACGAGTTTACCCCGTTCCATTTACTGGATATAGAGGGAATGGTGTGGTATAAAAAAAGTTGACATCTTATTCTCAAG
>UMLF01051084.1_pt1 | contig 15156 bp, 16 predicted proteins | sample 1966501 | NCBI WGS metagenome assembly UMLF01 (sample SAMEA4836194, study PRJEB28245) | human gut metagenome | biome: gut microbiome; material: fecal sample | place: Denmark | collected 2008 | reverse complement strand
CTCTTTCAACTACAATCCCCTAAATGTTCAAAAATTATCAATTTAATAGACGGGAGTTATCTTTCTACAACTACTGTGATAAGGACTAAATCTTCATCGCCTGTATTGACGATACTATGTTCGGACCCTTTTTGGCAAATATGGCAGGTTCCTTTTTTTAATATTTCTTCTTTCCCGTCACAAACAGCCTTCCCATTTCCAGATAAGACATAGTTAATATCATCACTTGTCGTGTGTTTATGCAAACCAATCGAACCGCCGGCATGTATGGCGCAGGGAATAATTTTTCCTTGTTCATCCATATACATTTTGACTGTCATCATGCCCGTTCCATTATTCATACCAGGGATGGTAAGTTCTTTTATTTCATTGAAATCTAATAACATATGCATTCCTCCAAAGCGTAAATTGTTTACGGATATTATACCTTTAACGGACATGGCAGACAACGAATATCAAATAAAGTTTCAAAAATTTTCTTCCCCACCCTATATTTCCCTTTCTGAAACATGCCATTAGTGAGAGGGCACGGATGGGGAGATTGTCACAGCAGAGGATTATGAGGTGGAAGCCGGGAGCGGTTTTGACGTGTCACTGGATTTTTCCGGTTTGGAGATTGACGATGAAAAAGTCAGTGTGACGTTCCATGAAGCAAAAAACGAAGCCGGGGAAGATTTTGACGGGAACCGGGCAGACACCTACAAAGCCGTGTACTTTGTGGAGCCGGTCAGTGGGAATCCGTCTTACCATGTGTGCCGCAGCATCCTTGTGAAAGAACCGGCAGCGGAAAGACAGTCTGAAAAGAGTACAGAGACTTCCGAAACCGGCGGTAACGTCCTACTATGTGGAAAAGGACGGATTTGTTGTAATTGCCGGGTTCATCTGCATAGGCTCATCCAGTGCCCTCATTTCCTTTGACACCACGGATTTCCACATCAAGGGGAAAGAAGTTTTGCCCCCGGAGCGGAAAGAAAAGCCGGCACTTGAGAACTGGCAAAAGACGTATGAAAACGGGGAATATCTTAGGAGCGCCGAGATAACAGAAGAACAGAACTACAATATGATCGACGGACGGATGAATAACCTTCCGCCAAAACCACGGAAGATTGGGAAGCGTATCTCTGTTCTGGATCGGCTTCATCTGAAGCAGGCGGAGATTGCGGAAAAAAACGGGAGAGCAGCGCCGCAGGTGGCGGCAGAGGAAGATTTGGAGCGGAGAAGAAAATAAAATGAGAGGAAGATGTTGGCCTTATAGCGGCGGGATCTTCCTCTTTTTTCTTTTAAGGGGTTATCCGGCAACGGGAAATATCTTTCCAATTTGCAGGAAACCCCATATGCTCTAAGAGTTCAGCTTCTGTAATATGTACCAGCTTTTTGCTGACTTTTCTAATCTCAATGGTCAGTTTTCTTTTAAATGAATAGAAATCTTCTTTTGGCAGAAGGTATCGGAACGCAATCACAACGGCAAATAAATCATTTTTTCCGTATACATACTAAATACCGTTTTTAGGGATAGACAGATTTTGGTGTAATGGAAGGTCGGAGATATTATCGATTGTCCGGTAGGTAAACAGCCTTTCTCCGTGAGCGCATACATTTCTGAATTTTGTCAATACGGACAAAAACTGTTCTAGCTGACGCTGGTTGATAATTCCAAAATCCTTGCAAATCTTTGAACGCAGAGACTGCGGAAATACTTTGTACATCTTTGATAAATTTCCGAAAGTCAATACATTGATCAGTACCCATAATGGTATATTCCCATAAGTAGTCCGGTAATAGTTGATATAAACATAGTCAGTGGTTGTGACTGCTCTTTGCAAAGTGGCCATCAGGCGTACAATAATTTTCTGATTTGGGCGGTTGTTGTTGTAATTGTGCCGATCCAGATAAGCCGTCTGCGCTTCGCCATATTTTTCTGAAAAATAATAGGACATGAGAGAACGTAAATGACGCTCAATCTGAAGCAGGTATTTGAAAAAAAGTTCCCGCAGTTCAGAGTCAAAATCATAAAGAGCCACGATTTCATCAAAGGTAGTTCCGTCTTTATATTTCTTTGTCAGCGGTATCCGGAATAAATGTTTGTAACCGCCGAATAAAGGAAAGTATCCAATTCTTTTCAAAATTTCTTCAGCAGATTGAGGGTCAGATATGACAAGATGTTTTTCATTTTTCAGAAGGTCAATTTGCTCGGAAAAGGTCGTAAAAGTTTTTTGTGATGCCATTTGTTTTCCTTAAAATAAAAGAGGGAGAGACCCGCAAGTTCTCCCCCGGTCACGGGCTTCGCAAGTTTCCGTAACACGATCACTGAACTAAATATAGCAAAACTGACGCAAAAAGTCGAATATAGCAAAACTGACGCAAAAAGTCAATCCCGCAATTTAGCTCCATAGTAGTATATGCACATCAGGCACAAAGAATGTGTGCGGATATTACTTTAGCAGATCATCATAAGTAGTGCTGAGGCAATATCGGATACCATGGAGCTGTGTGCCTGTGATGTGCTGGATACCTCTTTCAATCTTAACCAGTGTTTCCTGTGTAATGTTCACATCCCGCAGTTGGAGCATACGGCCAAGCTCTGTCTGCCCGATTCCCTTCGATTTCCAGATGCAGTGGATATTCCCACCAATATCAATGCAGGTCTGGTTGATTTTTGTTCCACAAAACGATAGCCCTTTGAGGTGGGCTGAATTTAGTCCATTTTTTCTTTAGCTTATCTGTTTGGGAGGATAAAATGGGACTAGAACAAGTCCACTTGGAAGATAAGGCTAATATTTATGGAAGAATGCGGCACCACCTCGTTTTAGAATAGATGTTCTCTTGCAGTTGTCTATTAACAATAGTAAAATAATAGTAAAATGAACATATAGTACTATAAACAGGGACGGCGAAGGGGCAGTTGGCAAAAGAGTCGAGCCCTGGCAGTTGTAAAAGAACATATGGAAATCATGATAGGAAAGGTGGGTAATTTATTATGAAAGAAACATTACAGGACTTGAAAACAAGAAGGAGCTGCCGTAAGTATAAGGCAGAGCAGATTACCAAAGAGGAATTGGAACAGATTCTGGAAGCTGGTACATATGCACCTACAGGAATGGGAAAGCAGTCACCTATTATTGTAGCTGTGCAGGATAAGGAAACAAGGGACCTGCTTTCTAAAATGAATGCAGAGGTAATCGGCGGGGATATGGACCCGTTTTACGGCGCCCCCACAGTGCTGATAGTATTAGCTGACCGAAACATTCCAACTCACGTTGACGACGGAAATCTGGTTATGGGAAATCTGCTTAATGCAGCTCATGCAGTAGGGGTAGATTCCTGCTACATCTATCGGGCCAGAGAAGTGTTTGACACGGAAAAGGGAAAAGAGCTGCTGAGAAGCTGGGGCGTTGAAGGTGATTATGAAGGTATTGGAAATGTAATCCTGGGATATGGCCTGCCGGAGGGCAAGAAGGAAGCAGCGCCGAGAAAGGACAGTTATATCGTCAGAGTGTAGACGATAATTATGCTGCCGGGCTGCCAGGGAAAGAGGCCGAAGCGTGCTGTTCTCACTGCTTGTACCCTTGTACACAGAAAGTATGATATTTACAGTGGAATTTGATTCCCAAAGGGAACGAATTCCACTGTTTTTCTATTGCCTGTGAGGAAGAGGACAATTTTTTTACTCTCCGAATAGGGTGATAGTATGATCCCAACAAGTATCTCCCAGTTCGGTAATCGGGTGCCTTTTGAAGGCTAATTATGTCCGTGCTCATGCTGGTGATGGGATTGGGAAGCCTTATTTTCAAAAGAAGTTCCTGAGCTTTCAGTGTCTTCCGTTGCCCGGGAATCGTTGTTTTCCGGAAAAATTTCCTGAGAGTATTTCTGGATAAGCTCCCGGATTTCTGCCATAGTCATGTCCTGAACTTCCTCCAGTGTAATATCAGGATTCAGCTCCTGGAGAATCTGCCAGGCTTGGTATTTTCCGAAAGAAAGGCCTGCCTCATGGGCATGATGAAACTCTTCTGTGTCGCCGGAGTGACAATGTACATTTTGGTGTTCTGAGGAAAAGGATTCTACATTTTCCAAAATTTCATTGCTTTGTGTTTCGTTATTTCCGGCCACTGTCAATACTACCTCTGCATCCTCTGAGAGATAAACCGCCATTTCCTGATTTGAGAGGAGACTTTCCAGGGCAGCGGAATAGTCCATATATTTTAGCTGCAGACTGTCAATCAAGGAACGGCCGTCTTCGTTATATCCGGTAACGGAGACTACACGGTCGAAGCGGTTGATTCCAAGCTCCAGAGAGGGGTTTACATCTACACTTATAAAAACAGTAGGCGTAAAGAACAGGTAGGAGCCTCCCAGGATAAAAAGCAAAAGGCAGCAGGCTCCTGCAGCTGCAAATTTTGGGAATGGTGAAAGACGCTTTTTTTCTTTATGGTACACTTTCTCAAAAAGATATTTTTTTGTCTGAGTCTTTATAGATTCTTCTGCATGAATCTGGTCAAATGCAGATTTCAGTTTTTGTCTATCATCCATTTTCTTCCACCTCCTCCAGCTTTTGCTTTAGAATCTCACGGCCCCGGTTCATCAGGGTATAGACGGTGTGAACGTTTTTGTTTAGGAGCCGGCTGATTTCTGCTGCAGTGTAGTCCTCATAATAATAAAGATATATCACATCCTTGTACTTGTCTGGCAGTGAGAGAACGGCTTCCAGGACGCCGCTGTATTCCGGCTGTGACTGTCCGGGTTTTTCTGTTATGGAATCCAGAGGAAGTGTCCTGCTTCTGAAAAAGCTTTTTAGAAGGTCCTTACAGGCGTTGATGGTGACCCGTATAATCCAGGCTTTTTCGTGTTCCGGACTGTCGAAAGCAGGTGCATGGAGGACATACTTTAAAAACACTGTCTGAAAAATATCCTCGGTGTCGGAATAATTTTTCAGATGTACCATGCATATTCTTTTTACTGTATCCCCGTATAAATCTATAGCCCTGGAGGCCTCTTCTTCGCTCCGCATTTTCTTTTCCCATCCTTCTTGTTAATTGCTGCAGCTCCCCTGGGTTTTAGTAGCAGCTGTGATGATTGGAACAGGTATAGCCTGATTGAGAACCGTGATGCCCATTCCCTGTAACAAGAGAAGAAATTCCCTGTTTTTTGTATCCTGAAGCTGAAGGGCAGTTTTCTGCATGGAAGGTACAGGAAGGATTTTCGGTTCTTTGAGAACAATAGTAATCACAATTCTCGTGTTTGTCTATATTTTTTACGGACCCGAAAACTGTGGTGGTTCCCAGCAGTGTAATGGATGTTCCTATAAGTATAGCCTTTGTAAAGTTCTTCATGATAACGACCTCCTATTGTTAATCTTGTATATTGAATTCTGCTTGTTTCATTAGAAATACGATTGAGGGAGGAAATATTATTCAAATTTATGAAAAAATTATAATCCTGTGCAATTATTTTTTTAGTGATTAGATTGAACCGCTTTTGATGATAGGAGAAGCTATTTATCAGAGTTTCAAAATATTTTATCGGGCGTGAATGAAATAGTCGAGAAAATATAAAAAATGAGAAAATAAACAAGGGAAGATATGTTGAAAATTTTGTGTGAATCTAAAAATAATTTCAAATAATATATACTAATGATAAAAAATAATGTAATATAAAGAAAAAAATGTGAAAAATAAACAAATATATTGGGGTGATGTAATGCAGGGTAAAAACCAGGAGATAAATAGCGGGATACCATGGCTTTCTTTTATGAAAGAAAGGCAAGCCTTGGAAGCAGAATACATAGAAGAACTATCTGAGAATTATGTGTGGACAGATATGGTAACGGGTACAGAGTTTTTCCTTAGTAAAGGAAAATACAGAGATATTTATGAAAAAGGCTGTAAGAAAATACAGGAATACCTGAAAGAAAAGGATACGGAAAAGCTGGAACAGTTTTTATATGGAGAGAATGGGGACAAGGGAGAAGTGAGATTTTTCCCGTTTCTGCCAATTTGCTCGGAAGAGGGAGATGGAAATATAGAAGGAATGCGGATTTGCGATTTTGTTCAGGTGAGGACCGCTTTTTTATATGCCCTGAAGTATCCGGATTTCTGCCAAAGTCCTTGCTTTCAGGAGGAAAAAGAAAAGATTATAGTGGAAGGGCTTACTGCAGGCTTTTTAAAAGAAACTCCTAAGTCTAAGGAATTGAAGTTAATAGAAGACCATCTGCTGCATATGGAAGAAGCAAAGCAGGCCAAGCATCCGGTAGATATTCTAAAAGGCGGAGTGATTAAGATAAAAGAGTATTATCTTGAAACGGACAGGATACCGGAAATTAGAGGGGCAAGTCTGCTGATTGAAAATGCAGAAGAAGAGCTTATACAAATCATAAAGAAAAAACATATCCGTGAATCCATCATTTATACAGGCGGAGGAAAACTGCTGGCAGTTCTTCCAAAGGGCTGCGGGGAAGAATTATGTGAAGAAATGAAGCAGGGTGTGGAGAAAATCACCATTACAGCACAGAGTAATTTTGCAAGCATGGAAACAACGTTGGAAGAGCTTACCCAACACTTTTCCACTGTGGGAAAGAAGATGGATGGAATTTTAGAGGAAAGACAAAACCTGAGATGGAATTTTCTTTCCCAGCCTCCAGTGTCCAGGGAAAATATTACAGGAATTGAGGATGAACAGGACTATACAGAGTTGGAAGAAAACCCCTATGTGGTTTGTGACTCCTGCAGACAGAGAATAGCATCAGCCAGGCTGAATGGCAGGGAGATGAACCTATGCTGGAGCTGTCTGAAAAAGAATAAAAATGGAGGGAAGAAAGCCAAGGGATTAGCGCTTAAAAAATACGAGGAATATTTAGGAAAAGATACGGTAAACAACGTAAGTGGCGAAGTTAAATATAATAACATAGAGGAAATTGCAGGCCTGTCACAAGGCTTTATCGGAGTTATTTACGGCGATGCAAACAGCATGGGGAAATGTATTGCTTCCTTGAAAAATATTGTGGAGATGAAGTATTTTAGTGAAACAGTCAAAGAAGTAGTGGCCAAAGCGGTATATGAAAGCTTGTGGGAAAACCTTCCGGAAAAAGACGCTTTTGAAATAATTGCTATGGGAGGAGATGATATTTTCCTGTTGGTTCCGGGAAAGAATGCTTATGAAATAGCCTGCAGACTGGGAGAAAGGTTTGACAGCAAATTTCAAGACAGAAAAAATGATAAGATAACCATGTCCTTAGGAGTTTGTATTGTGCATGATAATTTTCCCGTCAGATATTCATTCTCTATTGCTCAGAAACTCTTAAAATCAGCAAAGCAAAAGGCCTGGGAGGAGACACAAAAAAGCAATGCCACAGGTACCATCGACTGGATGGTTATAGAAAACGATATATCAGGAGCAGATGTGCTGGAGTATCAAAGACATGATATAGAAGGCAAGCCCCATAAAACGCTGCGTCCCTATACCTGGAAGCAGGCAGAGGCTATGAAAGATTTTATTTTGGGGATAAAAGACAGTAAATCATTTGCCTTTCAGATGATGCAGAGCTGGTATCAGCAGACAGAAGGAGAATCGGAGCTATTTTTCCGGTACCAGATAGCAAGAATGAAGGAAAGAGGGAAGGGCAGAGAAAAACAGAATATGGCCCTGAAGATACAGAAATCTTTGGAAAAACTTAAGAGAGACTTTTGTGCTGATTCAGAGCCTGGATTGAATTTGAAAACGAATAAGGGGAAAGAAGCATACACACCTTGGATAGATGCCATAGAGTTGTGGGATTATTTAGGAGAAGACAATGGGAAAAATAAAAGTGAAAATTAAACTGGAAATCGGATTTTATGATTCCTTTTTCTTTGGAGGGGGAAATGGATTAGGCGAAATTCAATCTTATATGCAAAAGGATATACAAGGCCTGCCCTACATTTCAGGCTCTGCACTGAAAGGCTCTATGGCGGCATATGCGGCAGTTCTGTCAGATTTTTTTAAAAGTGGTAAAAGAAGAACAATTTTATTCGGAACAGGTGGAAATGCAAAGGGAATTCTGTATTTTGAAAACGGAAAACTGGAAGAAAAAGAAGCCTATGAAGAGATGTCCGGGCAGACCTTCGGATACAAAACGCAGGTATCCATAAATCCATATACCGGAACAAAAAGCTACAAAAAATTACATACCATAGAAACTGGAGGAATGGGTGGACTTATGAGATTCCAGAGTTCCATACATGGCTACATGGAGGAGGAAACTTATAAAGAGGACATTGCTTATATTCTAGCCACGGTGCGTATGATATTTGCACTGGGCGGAAGACGGTCTTCTGGGCTGGGATGGCTAAATGAACCGATTGCCTGTAGTGTATATTGCGGGGATAATCGGAAATCCCCTGTGGGAGAAGAAGAAATTCGACAGTGGATGGAGGAAGGGATATGTATGTAAAGATTACGGCAGTGTTAAAATCACCTCTTATGATAGGTGGTAAAACCTTAAACAGCAACTATAAAAAATCCAGAGATTATATTCCGGGAAGTGTTCTGAGGGCAGCATTTGCAAGAGAACTTATCCAGGCCTGTCCCTATATTCATGAAAATAACTGGCTTACCTGCAAGGAATACCAGGAGTGTAATAGTTGTAGATTTTGCAGTTTGTGCAGAAACTTTTCAAATATAAAATTTCCGGCCTTATATCTTCTTGGGGGGAAACCTTATCCAGCCACATCGAGAATTGATAAATATGGAGAAGAAGGAACAAAGCAAATACGAGATATATTGAAGCTCCGGCTCAAACATTTTTCTCCTGGTGCAGAAGAAGAAAACTGGGAGAAGCTTCAGGGATTTTACAAGGAAGAAAAACAGTTAAAGGCTATTTACCATACCATAACACGGACAGCCATTGACTATACAAGGCGTACGGCAAAAACGAATGCTTTATTTACCCAAAATACAGTAGCCGGACTATGGTCTGAGGAAGCAGGCCAAACCGTAGAAGCTGTTTTTGCAGGTGATACAGAACTTTCACCTCAGGAGATGAAAGAGATAAAGGAAATAGATATGCTGCATATTGGGGCAAATACCACTTCCGGCATGGGACTATGCGAATTGCAGTATGAAGAGACAGAAGTCTCAGACACCCTTGAGAAGATGGAGAAAAGAATCTATGCATTTCAGCAGGGAGTGTCAGATGAGTATGTCTTATCGGTAGACTTGATTTCAGATGCTTATCTTCAGATGGAAGAGTTGGAGCGTAGCAAAGGAAAGGAACTTTCAGATGAAAAATACGCAAAATTTTTAGAACAAAAAATAGGACTTGCCCAGGATTTCCATCTGATAAAAGTCTTTAAGAGTCAGGAAGTCCTCAGAGGGTTTGACACTTCCAAAGCCACGGAGAAAATGCGGAGAAAACCCCATATAGTAGTCAAAGCAGGAGCTGTATTTGTATATAAAATTAAGAAAGAAAAGCTTAAAGAACATTTGAAGGAATTGTTGAAAATAGAGCAAACCGGAATTGGTAAAAACACGCTTCATGGATTTGGTAAAATTCGTATCTGTGATGAATTTCATGAAAAATATGATATAGCGAAAGGATGAGGAGAATGGATAGGGCAGTTAGGATGATAGTGAATAAAGTATTAAGAAAAGAGACGGATGCCTTGTTAGAGGAGACATGTCGTGTGATGAATATAGAGAAAGAACCTAGACCGAGCAAAACCCAGATTCGGAATTTATTGGATATAACACACAATAGACAGGCTGCCAGTTTGATGGAAATCTGTAAATATATGGATTATTCAGAGGCGAAAGAAAAAAGGAATGGTTCCTCACCAGGAGATAAAAACGAAGCGGAAAGGAACAAGAACAGAACTCCTGTACAAGAAAACAAAGAATCTGGAGACGAAAATAAAGCGGAAAAGAACAAAACCTCTGTACAAGAAATCAAAGAATCTTTAGTGAAAAAAGTAACGGAAATAATAGAAATGATAAAAGAAGAAGCCGGGGATAAGTGTTCTGAAGAAGACAAACAGGAGATAGAATTGCTAGCGGCAGAGAAATACCTCGTATATTTATATTGGCAGGTTACGATAAAAGATGCAGAAAAAATACAATAACACAGAGAAAAAATAGGGTGTTGGAGGTTTGACAAAAAAATGTTTGATAAATTTACGAATAGATTTGAAATAGAAGGGGAGTTAGAAGCTGTGACGGCTATCCATATTGGAACCGCTCAAAAGGGAATGGGTATTTTGGCACACAGACAAAGCTTCTATAGAAATTCCCAGGGACTTCCTATAATACCTGGTTCTTCTTTAAAAGGGGCTATGAGAAGCTTTTTAGAGAGGTATCTTGCTTCTGAACTTGGGAAAACCGTGTTTCCTGGAGGGAATATTTGTACTCCTGAGAAACCATGTATAGGAGAAAATATACCGGAAGAGGAAAAACCGAAAAATGATAAGGAATGGGGAGAATACCTTTTTGATAAAGAAAAAGGGAAATTATGTGTCATATGTCGACTGTTTGGCACAAAAGAAAGCAGTGCAAAATTGTATATCAGAGATGCCAGAGTATTAGAGGAAACTTTTGATAATGCCTATGAAATACGCAGTGGAAACTCCATAGACAGAGACTTGGGAATAAGCACAGGAGGCTTTAAATATGAAGTGGAGCTTGTGCCGGAAGGAACAAGATTTTCCTTTAAAATGATTCTGGAGAATATAGATAAGGCAGAGGAAAACTGCGTTAAGCTTTTACTGAGAGCCCTTGAAAACAGCATGATTCCAATAGGAGGAATGAAAACAAGAGGACTGGGGGAGATGCAGCTTGTCAATGTGAAATGCAAAGGTATGGACAAAAACAGTATAAAGGAGTTTTTCATTCATGGGAAAATGCAGGAGTTGGATTTGAATGACACATGGATAAAGGGGGAAGAGAATGTTTCGTGAAATGAAAAATGAGGCAGAACTTGAGGTGATTTTAGTCACAAGAGGACCTTTGGTGATTAAATCTGCTGAAAGTAATCATCTGAATCCTTCTCTGCCGGATATACAATGCGTTAAAGGCAGATACAGAGGACATGAAATTCCAATTATTCCAGGAAGCAGTCTGAAAGGAGTTATCAGATACAGGTACGAGCAGCTGGCTTCCATAATGGGTGTAAGCTGCTGTAATATAGTAAAAAGCAGATGTAAACCTGAATCGAAAAACAGGAGCGGAAAAGCTGTATATATGGAACTATGCCCGGCCTGCAAACTGTTTGGTTCGACCTATCTGGCGGGAAGATTCAGTGTCCGAGATGCCTATGCTGAAGAAGGTTATATATTGGGAGAGCGGACAAACGTAGGAATTAACCGAGTTACCGGGCAGGCAGAGGGCAGAGCTCTTTATCAGGCAGAGGTTGTTGAAGAGGCAAAATTCAAAGTGAAAATGTTTCTGGAAAATTATGAATTATACCAGATGAAGTTATTACTATATATTTTGAAAGAAATAGATGAGGGATATATTGCCTTAGGCTCTGCAGCTACAAGAGGCTATGGACAGATGGGAGTGGAACAGATTTCCATGACATTCAGAGAGTATAGAAATAACGTCCAGAACCTGAGAGGGGTTATCAGTACGCTGGAAGTGCCATTAGAGGAAGGCTGTAAGGATAAAGACAATCCATTTTGTAAGGAGGCAAATTGGAAAAATCTGAAAGTAGAGGACGCAGTAGAAAAACTTGCAGGGGTTGATGTGAGGCTAGAACTGAAAAAACAAAAGGAAGATAAGAAAAATGAAACAGACAGGAAAAAGTAAATCCTACGATTTTGTGCCTATTGCTCCGCTGTGCAAAAGAAACCGTGGAATTAGTTACCAAACATTTAATATTCAGAATTATAACGGTAAGCTTGTATTGGAAATAAAAGTTTTATCTCCTTTACATATTGGAACAGGGAAGGTTATCCTGGATAAAAAAATGAAAGAGGATACCATGAAGTTTGTGGCAAACAGCCAGGGGAAGATAGTACCGGGAAGCAGCCTAAAAGGGGTGGTCAGAACAGTCGCAGAAGCAGTATCCTTCAGCTGTGCCCCCAAAATCCCAAGGAAATTGAAATCATCAGGCAGTTTCCCGAAAAATAATGCAAAGCCTTGTTATAGCTATGAAAACCAATGCCCTGCCTGCTCTGTTTTTGGAATGATGTCTAATAACAAAGGATATAAAGGCAAAGTCCTGTTTCGGGACTTTCAGCTGATGAAAGGCCAGACAGGGACCAGGTTTTTTCCGAATACCTTTGGCAAAAAAGATAAGAATTATTGGGACCAGTATCTTGAACCTTCATTAAATATAAAGTCAGATAAGAAAAGAATAAAGGGACGGAAATTTTACTTTTCCAGAAGACCCGAAGATACTTTTGTTATGCAGATGGGAAGAAAAAAGGGAACAACGAGAGAGGTTGTTTTGCCGGGAGCAATTTTCCAGGGAGAAATTATATTCCAGAATATGACGGAAGAAGAGATGGGTCTGCTTCTCTATTCTCTGGATATTGGACATAATTTTATCATGAAGTTAGGATATGGGAAATGTTTAGGATGTGGAAAGGTACAGATGGATTTGCTGGAAGTTCAGCCCAGAGAAACAGGTATTACATTGGAAAAGGACATCCGGCAGAGATATACGGTAGAAAATATGAAAGAGCTTGCAGTAAAATATCGTAAAGAGGCATTGGAGAAAGACGGATTAAAACAGGCTGTTTCAAAGTTTGAAGAAATAATGGGAGATAATGGATAATGAAGAAAGAGTATGAACATTGGGTAGCCTTATCCTATGCGAATAAGGATGAAGAAAAGTATCAAATAGCTACGAAAGCAGCGGCAGAACTAGAGAGTATTTTTCAGGATGGTTTTTTCTGGGACAGAAAAAATGTAGAAGAGTTATCTAAAGCAGAAGACTTTAAGGAAAAACTTAGAAAGCTTTTTGGGAGTGCAAAATATGCGGTGATTTTGTGGTCCGACAATTATATCCAGGCACCATTTGCTCAAGTGGAATTAGAAAAAATTTACGAAAAGGAAAGAGAGAATGAGGAGTGCTGCTATTATATTATTGATATAGGTGGAGATATAACAGATACAAAATACCATAATCAATTAGATATTCATAAGGAGGGCTGGGAGAAGGAGTTAAAAGATATTATCCATAATAGAATCAAGAAAAATATTCTGAAGGATACTATTGCGTCTGCTAAAGAAAAAGAAGACTATGGTGTCTATGTTCAGACATTAAAACGAGAAAGTAATTTAGCACAATGGCATAAAGACTATGATTGGAATTTATTTGCCCTTCAGTATGTGGGAGAGGACGGAAAAGAAATCGCTAATACTGTTTTATGGGGAAAAACCTGGGATTACATAGAGGACAACTTTAAAAGCATCATGGAAGTTTTGCCTCAAAAGGGAGAAAAGACGCTTCGTATTTGTCTGAATTGTCATTTAAGCATTGCTTTTATGTTGGGATATAGATACGGTGATATGGAAAAAAGGCCTTTTAAGAAAAATCTGCAGCTTTATAGCGGGAATCAAGTAACTCCTTTTGATTTTAGAGGATGTACAGGAAAATATAAAAAAGAAAAGCCTCCAGTTAAAATATATTCAGGAAATTCAGAAGAAAAGGGGGATGTTATCTATATTATTTGTCTGACAAATAAAGCAAATCCCGGAATTCTTAAGGAAGTAAAACTCTTTTTAGAAAAGGAAAGTATAGTTTATTCCAAAGTCTATTTGCTGCAGCAGGAATTAGAAATACATAATCCTTCAGAGTTAATGAATATAGCAGAGTTTATTTCAGACCATATTTTTCAGAAGGCTAAGATTCCGGGACAAACAATTCATCTATTTATGCGGACTATGGCTCCTCTTGCATTCCTTTTAGGTGGAAAAAGTGATTTCTGGGGACATGTGCAGCTCTATGATTTTTTTCAAAACAGGGGTACCTATGGGGCAAGTTTGAAGAAGATATAAAAAGATAAAGAGGAAAACTTATATGAGTACAGCTTCAACCATGTGTACCCTTGTCCAGAGAGGATAATTCTAGAAGATTTAAATATCTGCATTTAGAGGCGGGATTGGGGCAGACACTGCTGTAAGTACATTGCCTTAGAGATGGGATTTGGCCAGATTGCCCCAGCCAGGATTTTATGCTAAACTGGTAACAAATTCATGAAAATACGAAAAAGACAAGGAGTACACTATGCCAGTTTTTGATTTTAACAATTCACCGGAGGAGTCTAAGATTCCGGAATGTACCTATAAAGTGTTTTATTCCAGCCATGGGGGAAGCTCTGCGGAGCATCCAATGCTGGTGCTGGATAACCGGGAGGGGAAGCTTAAGCACCATTCCAGCGGAATTTTTACCAATCCTATAAAGCGGACGGCTTTTGAATTTAAGAGCCAGGGGGAAGCCGTAAGTGCGGATATTCTGGAGATTGACGCCAGGTTTGTAAGCCTGTTGAAATGGCTGGGGGAGAATCATATCAATGTGCGGCTTTCCGGGGCAGTCCGTGGGGACAGTTATGCGGTGTACAAGATTCGGGAGATTGCTTTTGGCGGAGGGGTGAAGCTTTCTGCAGAGGATGGATTCCTTCAATTTATGATTGAGCGGCTCCTTTCCAGCGATGCGCCTTCCAAGGAGATTCCCGATGAGGACGAGGAGGAGACCGGGGATAGTATGAAGCTGACCAGTATCCAGAGTATTACGGATTTTATTACCTGTGCAGGGAGAACCCTGCCGGACAATATCCGTCTCTGGGCCAGGAGGAATCTGGCAGTGGCCCGGTCTAACGAGGTCTCCCCGGAGGAACGACGCCATGCTCAGCGGGCTCTTTCCATTATGATGAATATACAGTGGAAGGGCCATTATTTTGAAGCGATAAATCCTGCTGAGGCCAGGAGGATTCTGGATGAGGAGCTTTACGGAATGGAATCTGTGAAGCAGAGAATCATAGAAACCATTATCCAGATTAACCGTACCCATACCCTGCCTGCCTATGGTCTCTTGCTCATTGGTCCGGCGGGAACGGGTAAATCACAGATTGCCTATGCGGTGGCACGTATTCTGAAACTGCCCTGGACTACACTTGATATGAGCTCTATCAACGACCCGGAGCAGCTTACGGGAAGCTCCAGAATCTATGCCAATGCAAAGCCGGG
>UMLF01051274.1_pt1 | contig 15245 bp, 10 predicted proteins | sample 1966501 | NCBI WGS metagenome assembly UMLF01 (sample SAMEA4836194, study PRJEB28245) | human gut metagenome | biome: gut microbiome; material: fecal sample | place: Denmark | collected 2008 | reverse complement strand
AAGATTGTGGCTTTTCCCACCACCTATGCGTGGAAGATGGCAAACTACGGCAAGGTACATGCCGCAGGTGTGGATGCCACTTTGGCCGCCACTGTACCCTTGACAAAAAAAATAAAACTGGTTATGTCGGGCGGATATACGTGGCAGAAGGCCATTGACTTGACCGATGCCGATGCCAAGAACTATAAAGACCAATTGCCTTATACCCCTCTCCATAGCGGAAATGCGTCTGCCATTGTGGAAACGCCGTGGGTGAATGTGGGCTACTCGGTGGTGGGAGTGGGAAAACGCTACTATTTGTCGCAGAACCTTCCGGAGAATGAGATTGAGGGGTATTGGGAGCATACGATGAGCCTCTCTCATGAGTTTGCTTTGGGCAGTTGCCGACTCCGGTTGCAGGCTGAGATTATAAACCTGACCGATGAACAGTATGACGTGATAAAATATTATCCTATGCCGGGCCGTTCGTGGCGGCTGACGGGGACCTTTAAGTTTTGAGTCAGCCATTTATAAACAATAAGAAATAATTATAAACAATAACAACAGTGATTATGAAAGTAAGAAGTTTATTATTCGGTATGCTCTGCATGCTTGCTTTGGGTGCCTCTTTGGTATCTTGTAGTGACGACGACGATGATTCTCTGGATGATGACGGGTCGAAGGTGACACTGCCGCAGACGCGTGTCTATATTCTGAACGAAGGCTCTCAAGGGGCCAACAATGCAGGACTTGCCTTTTATGCACCCAATAAGGATGCGGATTTTATCAGTGATATCTACAAGACCCAAAACAATGCCAAGTTGGGTGACCTTGGTCAGAGCATGATTGAGTATGAAGATGAAATATATATAGCCGTTTATGGCTCTAATTATCTGACCAAGCTGAATGCTGCAGGTGTGGAGTTGAAACGTGTTTCGTTCGTAGGCGACAACGACCTCAGTGCTGGTATTCGCTATATAGATGCTGAGGATGGGTATATCTATGCTTCCTTTTGGGGAGGAGCAGTGGCTAAAATCAATGCGACAACGTTGGAGGTAGTGGATAAATTGACCGGACTTGGTGACAATCTGGAAGGTGTGGCAATCTGTGAGGACATGCTTTATGTTTCGAATAGTTGTACTGCTGACTATACTTATCACAATGATGTTAAAGTGATAGACTTGCGAACATTCACACTAAAGGAAACATTGACAGTGGCTTCCAATCCCAATACACAAATGCTGGAAGAGGACGACAAAGTGTTCCTCATTTCTGATGATTATTCTTCTGCAGAGGGCTATGTGCTGCAGATGATTGAGCCGGCCAAAGGCAACAAGGTTACCAAGATAGGCAATGCCACTTATATGGCTGCCAATAATGATATATTGTATCTGGTGAATTCAATGACGGACTGGAGTACTAAACCGGTTACAACTGTCAACACTTTCTTTACTTACAACATCAAGACGGGACAGATGAATAATGCTTCTTTCCTGAAAGATGCTCCTGCTGAACTTGTATCGAGTACATTGCATATGTTGACAATAAACGACAATAACGGTGATATTTATATCAGTACTTCCGATTTCATTACGAACGGTACCATCTACCGTTTCAAGAAAGACGGTACGTTCATAGAAAAGTTCGATGCAGGAGGTGTCAATCCTAATTCCGCTGTTTTCTTTAATTAATGTCGATGAAAAGGAACAGCTTTCTTATCTGCATACTCGCAGTCTTGCTTCTTTTCTCCTGCGGGGGAAGGGGCAAGACTGCCTCTGCTTTGCCCGACGGTGACACCATTCCCTTACGTTATGCGGAGAACCTTACCTTAGTGTCCTATCCCGACTATACCCTTGCCACCCTGCGCAATCCCTGGGATACGTTGCACACGCTGCATACCTATATCCTGGTTCCTAAAGACCGTGAACTCCCGGCACATCTTCCGGAAGGTACCGTGGTGCGTACCCCGCTCTCCAAATCGGTCATTTACTCTTCCGTACATTGCGGGTTGATGGATAATCTGGGCGTGTTCAGTAGTATCGGCGGCGTTTGCGACCTGAAGTACATTAAGCTGCCGGCCGTGCACGAGGCTTGCCGTCGGGGTATCATTGTCGATTGCGGCGATGGTATGAATCCCGATATGGAACGTATCATCGACCTGCATCCCGATGCCATTCTTCTATCTCCGTTCGAGAACAGTGGTGGTTATGGCCGTATCGAGAAACTGGATATTCCCATCATCGAATGTGCCGACTATATGGAAACTTCCGCTTTGGGCCGTGCCGAATGGATGTGTTTTTACGGGCTGCTCTTCGGGGCTGCGCCACAAGCCGACAGTCTGTTTGCCGAGGTGGATAGCTGCTACCGGCGCCTCAAGATGCGTGCAAAGCTTTCCTCCACCTCACTGTCCATTGTCAGCGAGATGAAAAGTGGTTCGGCATGGTACGCTCCGGGAGGGCGTAGCACTATAGGAAGGCTTTTTCAGGATGCTTGCGGGCGTTACGCTTTTGCCGACGATACCCACAGCGGTTCTGTTCCTCTGGCTTTCGAGACCGTTTTCGACAAGGCGGGCGATGCCGACGTCTGGCTGGTGAAGTACAACCGTGACCGCGATATGACCTACGCTGATTTGGAGGCGGATTATATCGGCTACACCGGTTTTAAGGCTTTCAAGACCCGGAATGTCTATGGTTGTAATACGGCGAAAGTTCCTTTCTACGAGGAGACTCCGTTCCGTCCCGATTATTTGTTATCCGACCTAATACAGATTCTGCATCCCGAAATAGGAGATTTGGGAGGTTTGCGCTATTTTTGCAGACTGAAGGAGTGATGAACACACAGAGATACGGAACTTTTGTGAAAGTAATAGAAAACTCTGTGCCTCCGTGTCTCTGTGTGCTAAATAATGTAACTATGAGTAAAGGCTGGAAATATGGTATCGGGTTGGGAGTAGTAATCTTATTGCTTTTTGCGGGCAATCTGCTGGTGGGGTCGGTTTCGATTCCGCCTGCCGATGTTTTCCGTATCCTGCTCGGTGGAGAGGGGGAGAAGGCAAGCTGGAGCTTCATCCTTTGGGAATCCCGTTTGCCCCAAGCGCTGACGGCGCTGCTTTGCGGTGGCGCATTGGCTGTCTGCGGACTGATGTTGCAGACGGCTTTCAAGAATCCGCTGGCAGGACCATCCATTCTGGGCATCAACGCCGGGGCAAGTCTGGGAGTGGCCTTCGTCATGCTGCTGTTTGGCGGCAGTATCACGGCAGGGGTGTTCAGTCTGTCCGGCTTCTTCTCCGTACTGCTTGGCGCATTTATCGGAGCCATGCTGATTATGGCACTTATCCTTTTCTTTTCCACGCTGATAAAGAGCAATGTCATGCTGCTGATAACGGGTATCATGATAGGCTACATCGCTTCTTCGGCCATTGCCCTGCTGAACTTCTTTGCTACGGCAGAGGGGGTGCAGTCCTATATGATATGGGGGCTGGGCAACTTCGGTGGAGTTTCCCTACAGCAGATGCCGGCCTTTGCGCTGGTCACCATTGTGGGACTGTTCGGCTCATTATTGTTGATAAAGCCCCTGAACGCCTTGTTGCTGGGAGAGCGCTATGCCGAAAATCTAGGTGTAAATATCCGCCGTGTGCGCAACTGGCTTTTGATTATCACCGGGCTCTTGACGGCTGTCACCACCGCCTTCTGTGGCCCAGTCGCTTTTATCGGTCTGGCCGTGCCGCATGTGGCCCGCATGATATTGGGGACAGCCAATCACAATTCCCTATTGCCGGTCACCATCTTGAGTGGCGGTGCAGTGGCACTGCTTTGCAACTTGATTTGCGTCTTGCCCGGCGAAGCGGGTATTATCCCCTTGAATGCCGTCACGCCCATTATCGGTGCGCCGGTCATCATCTACGTTATTCTGAGCCAGCGGAAGCCCCAACAATTCAACTAAGCTATTGCCGACAGCTTGACAAGTTTTTGCCTTACTATTGGCAAGACTTTGCCACCGCGTTGGCAAACTTTTGCCATAGGCATGGCAAAGTTTTGCCAAACCTATGGCAATGTCTTGGCAAAATTTCTCTCTGATTATCAACGTGCTACTTTTTTTGTATTTTTCTCTCCATTCTATAGGGTTTTATCTTCCTCACCGCTCTTATTAATAGAAACCCCTTAAAAACATGCCTTATGAAAAACTTTGTAGGATTTACACTTGGGTGTTTGTTTGCATTCTTATCTTCGGGTATCACCCCGTTGATGGCGCAGGACGCGGCAGTGAACGAGCTCGTCATCACCGGTACGGTCAAGAACAAGGACAGCAGGAAGAAACTCGAAAACGTGAACGTCTCTGTTGTCGGCAACAATATCGGAACGGTGACCAATGCCGACGGCACATTCTCCTTGAAAGTAGCGGAAGCGGAAGCTTTCCGTGGACTGGAAGTCTCCCATATCGGCTATCTCACTACACACCTCTCTCTGGAAGAACTTGAAAAAACGGGCGAGCTGACCATCTGGATGATACCGGCCCCCAATCTTTTGAGCGAGATTGTGGTCTATGGCAATAATCCCCGCGTCATAGTGGAAGAGGCCATCAAGAAAATTCCAGTAAATTATTCTGGCAATGACAACATGCTGACCGCCTTCTATCGGGAAACCGTGCAGAAGCGCCGCCGCTATATCAGCGTGTCCGAGGCAGTGATGGATGTCTATAAGACGGATTATAACTCCCGCGATGTGGACCGCGACAAGGTGCAGCTGCTGAAAGGCCGCCGCCTGCTGAGCCAAAAGCAGAGTGACACGCTGGCTGTGAAAGTGGTGGGAGGCCCCAATCTGTCCCTTTATCTGGATATTGTGAAGAATGGCGATGCGCTGTTGAGCACGGACAATCTGGACTATTATGAATTCCGTATGGAGGACCCCGTCAATTTGGATAACCGCATGCAGTATGTGGTCAGCTTCCGTCCGCGGGTCAGCCTGATGTATGCCTTGTTCATCGGGAAACTGTATATAGACTACGAACGGCTTTCCTTTACACGTGCCGAGTTTGGCCTGGACATGGCAAATCGGGTGAAGGCAGTGGAGGCCATTCTGCATAAGAAGCCCGTCGGCTTACGGTTCCGCCCGCAGGAAGTCACCTATCTGGTGACCTACAAGCAGCAGGGGGCCAAGACTTACCTGAACTATATACGGAATGTCATCCGCTTTAAATGCGACTGGAAAAAAAGGCTGTTCTCCTCCAGCTACACCGCTTTCTCTGAAATGGTGGTGACCGACAGGACGGAAAGCCCTCTCTCCGGCATCTCCAACAAGAACACCTTCAAACGGAGGCAGGTATTCTACGACCTGGTGGATGAGTACTGGAACGAAGACTTCTGGAGGAACTACAATATCATAGAACCTACGGAATCCCTGGAGAATGCAGTCAGCAAATTGCGGAAACAATCCAATTGATTATCTGATAGTTTTCCTTATATTTGGAGCAACCGAGAAAAAACACCGTGTATGCTGGACGAACTGATGATACTGGCCAGAATAAAGGAGGGCGATATAAAGGCGTTCGAAGGAATCTTCCGCCGGTATTATTCCCCTCTTTGCTGGTATGCTGCGGGCATCACGGGTGATACGGCGTCTGCCGAGGAAATTGTGGAGGAGCTGTTCTACGTGCTGTGGAAGAACCGGGAGCGGTTACAAGTATTCCAGTCCGTGAAAAGCTATCTCTACCGTTCTGTGAGGAATGAAGCCGTGCAGTTTTGTGAGCATCAGGAGGTCAAGGAGCGCTATCGGGCATCTGTCCGTACGGAGTCCGGGCCGGGCTATTCGTCCGACCCCCACGCGCATTTGGAGTACGAGGAACTCCAGACCCTCATCCGGCATACGCTCGACAAGCAGCCCCGGCGCCGGCAGCAGATTTTCAGGATGCACCGCATGGAGGGGAAGAAATATGCAGAGATTGCCTTGTCGCTTTCGTTGTCCGTCAAGACGGTGGAAGCGGAAATGACCAAGGTACTCCGAACCTTACGAAACGAAATTGATAATTATATCCGGACACAATGATGGAAGTAGATAAAAAGAAGACAAGGACCGACGAGGCATGGGTACGGCTTTATGCCCGCTTCGAAACGGACTGCCTGCTGCCGGCAGATGCGGAACATGCTCCGGCAATGCACCGCAGGCTTTACCTCAAGTGGGGGAGCGTTGCGGCAGCCGTGATTGCCGGAATCGTATGTTTTGCCGCATGGTGGGCCGTACCGGAACAAGGTGGGGACAGTCGTAGCTTGCTGACGGAGGAGAACCGGGAGAAGCCCACACTGGTCAAGACCCTTGAAGACGGTTCGGTGGTATATCTGGCGCAGGAAAGCACGCTGAAGTATCCCGAACATTTTGCGGAAGACAAGCGGGAAGTGAACCTGCAGGGTGAAGCCTTCTTCGATGTGGCAAAGAAACCCGAGCAGGCTTTTACGATTGAGACGGCAAGGGTGCGTGTGGAGGTGCTGGGCACGGCTTTCAATGTCAGGAGCAATGAAGGGGCCCCCTTCAGCTTGTCCGTGAAGCGCGGGAAGGTGAAGGTGCTGCTGAAACAAGAGGAACAGACGGTCTTTGTAGAGGCGGGAGAAACGGTTATCTTGCAGGGGGGCAGTCTGCTCGTCAGCGAGACGGGGAATCCGGAGCTTTTTGACCGTTACACCAGCAACATCCGTTTCAAGGACGAGTGCCTGGAGGATGTGCTGCGTGCCATCAATAAGGAGTCTGCCGGCTGGCAGATAGAAGCCGCGTCGCCAACCCTGGGCAAACGGCGGCTGACGGTCGAATTTTCGAATAACTCCCCGGAGTCTGTGGCCGAGCTGATATGCTGGACGTTCGACTTGAAGTGTACACGTCAGGGCAATAGACTGATATTGTCGGAACAATGAATTCAATGAAATGCTTCATTCTCCATTTGCCACTCTTCATTTTCTTCCTGGCAGGCAGTGCAAGAGCGGACGGAGGCGATGTGCTGGACCGCATCGTCCGGCTGCCTGGAATGAAGGGAACGGTTTATGCGCTGTTGGGGAAAGTCTCGGAGCAGTCCGGCTATCTGTTTATCTATGATAGTAAGGTCATCCATAACGACTCAGTGGTGAGGGTCAGGAAGCAGGAGTGTTCCGTGAGGCAGGCCATTCATAGGATAACCGGCAGCCGGAACCTCGAATTGAAGGTATTAGGCAACCATATATTGATAACACGGGCGGCAGAAAGGAAGAGTATGGAAGAAACGGTACCCCTGCCGCCCCGACCGGCATATTCCACCATTGCCGGAATCCTGCTGGACAAGGAGACGGGAGAGCCCGTCGTCAGTGCGTCGGTCATCGCACAAGGAACCTCACTGGGTAACATTACCAACCAGAACGGTGAATTCCGGCTCAACCTGCCCGACTCGTTGAGGCGCTGCATGCTCTCCTTCTCCCATCTGGGTTATGTGGGGCAAACGGTGGAAGCCTCTGCTTTGGAAGGACGCAGCAATGTCCTGAGCCTTGAGCCGAAAGTCATTTCCTTGCAAGAAGTGCTTATCCGCCTGGTGGAGCCTAAAAAGCTGCTTCGCGAGATGATAGAGCACCGGGATAGGAACTGCTCCACTTCTCCGGTCTATCTGACCACCTTCTACCGGGAAGGTGTACAACTGAAGAACAAGTTCCAGAGCCTGACGGAGGCCGTTTTCAAGGTCTACAAATCACCGACGATGGAACCCGGACAGAAAGACCAGGTGAAACTGCTCAAGATGAGCAAGATAGATAACCGGGAGCAGACGGACAGTGTGCTTGCCAAAATCAGCTCCGGGGTGGAGGCGTGTCTGCAGTTGGACATCATGAAGAATCTTCCCGACTTCCTCTTGCTGGAATCCGGCGAGGAACTTTATACCTATACTTCGGGCGACATCGTATCGGTGGACGACCGTACTGCCAACGTCGTCTATTTTGAGCAGAAACGGGGGGTAAAGGAACCTTTGTTCTGCGGAGAACTCTATATAGACTCGGAGAACAGCGCCTTGCTACGCGCTCGCTTCGAAATTCATCCCCGGTATGTGAAGGCTGCCACACGGCTTTTCGTGATACGCCAGGCACCGAAAATCAAGCTGACAACGGAGAAACTTGTCTATACCGTCTCATACAAACCTTGGAACGGTACCTATTATGTCCACCACATCCGTGGCGACCTTTACTTCAAGATGAAGAGAAAACGCATGCTCTTCAGTAATCCCACTCTGTATACCTGGTTCGAGATGGTGACTTGCCGGATTGACGGGGAAAACGTGACGCGCTTCCCGCGTGCGGAACGGCTGCCGGTGCATACCGTCTTCTCTGAAACCGACTTCAAGTATGATGCCGATTTCTGGGGCGACTTCAATGTGATTCCGCTGGAAGAGGAGCTTGGAAAGATTATCGAGAAGGTCTCCCTGAAGATAGAGCAGACGGAAGCTCCGTAAACATGGCCCTCAATCGTTTGCGGTGGTTAGATTGTATATTCTACACTAAAATTATCTCTATTTTGTTTTTTTATTGTAATTTTGTCCCCGGTATTAGTTTAAATTTAAAGATTGTAACTATGAGATTACCTGAGGACCCGGTGATGCTGTACAGCTTCATCAACATGAAACTGCGTGATTTCTATCCTTCGCTGGACGCGCTCTGCGAGGATATGAACGTAGAGAAAGAGGACATTGTACGAAAATTGAAGCTCGTGGGATTTGAGTATAATCCTGCAAAGAACAGATTTTGGTAAATAATGTTTCTGTATAAAACAACTCCCGTTGCTTGTTGTTGTAAAGCGCAAGTTAACGGGAGTTGTTTTGTTATGGAACTATGGGATAAGGCAGAACGTCTTTGGACGAGGGTCAAGAACTGGAAAACAGTACGCGGCTGGCACATCTGGAAGTTGAAGCTGGTGGATGCCCGGTTGTATTTCGTCAGCATGTTTGTCGGTTTGCTGACGGGACTGGTCGCTGTGCCCTATCACTATCTTCTCTATTATCTGTTCCACCTCCGCAGTGGTTTCTTCGCTTCGCATCCGGCCTGGTACTGGCACATTCCACTCTTTCTGTTTTCTTGGGGCATTCTCGTCTTCGTCATGTGGCTCGTGGGGAAAATGCCGCTTATCGGCGGGGGAGGTATTCCGCAGACACGCGGCGTGATTAACGGGCGCATCACTTACCGGCATCCTTTCATCGAGATGGTATCCAAGTTTGTAGGGGGCATTCTGTCCTTCTCGGCGGGGTTGTCTTTGGGGCGCGAAGGGCCTTCCGTGCAGATAGGCTCTTATGTGGGTAGCCTGGTATCCCGCTGGACTCATATCCTGAAAGGCGAACAGAAACAGTTGCTGGCAGCCGGGGCGGGAGCGGGGCTCGCTGCGGCTTTTGCAGCGCCACTGGCTTCCTCGCTCATTGTAATAGAATCCATTGAACGCTTCGATGCCCCTAAGACGGCCATCACTACCTTGCTGGCGGGTGTTGTGGCAGGAGCCGTGGCAAGCATGGTCTTTCCTGTGAATCCTTACCATCTGATAGAAGTAACGGAACCGGTTTTCGCCTTCTTTGTCCAGATGAAGTATTTCTTGATATTGGCGGTGATTGTCTCCGTATGCGGGAAGTTCTACTCCTCCACCATGAATGCTTTCAGGCATGTGTATGCCAAAGTCAATTCTCCGGCGTATGTCAAGATGTTCTATCTGGTGCTGGTGGCCTACATCATTTCGCTGATGCAGGTCAATCTGACTGGAGGCGGGGAGCAGTTTCTGCTGGCCCAGGCACAGAATGGCAGTACGCAGATTATGTGGGTGACGGCCGTCATGTTGCTGCATTTTGTCTTTTCAGTTTTCTCTGTCTCTTCCGGATTGCCGGGCGGCAGTTTCATTCCGACGCTGGTTACGGGAGGGTTGTTGGGACAGATTGTCGGTCTGGTAGGAGTGAGGTACGGTGTCATCGGGCAAGAGAATGTCAGTTATATCATGCTTGTTTCCATGTCGGCTTTTCTGGTGGCCGTGGTCCGTACACCGCTCACGGCCATTGTGCTGATTACGGAGATTACGGGGCATTTCGAGGTCTTTTACCCTTCGGTGGTTGTTGGTGGGTTGACCTACTATTTTACGGAACTTCTGCAAATGAAGCCTTCCAACGTCTCCCTCTATGAAGATATGATTCATGCTCCCGATTTTAAAGAAGAGAAACGCTATACGCTTTCAGTGGAGATTATGACGGATTCTTATCTGGACGGGAAACTGGTGGACGAACTGTCCCTGCCGGAGCGTTGCGTCATTATCAATGTACATCGGGATGGAAAAAATCTGGTCCCCGCAGGAACTCGTTTGATTCCGGGGGACCAGGTACAGATTGAGATGGACTCGCAGGACATAGAGAAACTCTATGAACCGCTTGTCAGTATGGCGAATATCTATTAAGCCAGATTGCCTATCTCGTCCAGATTCTTCTGGATGTCGGCATCCGTCAGCTCGTAATTCACTAAATCGCCGGACAAATACTTGTCGTAGGATGCCATGTCGATAAGTCCGTGACCGGAAAGGTTGAACAGAATCACCTTCTCTTCACCCGTTTCCTTGCATTTGTTTGCTTCGCGGATGGTTGCGGCAATGGCATGGCAGGACTCGGGGGCGGGGATGATGCCCTCTGCTTGCGCAAACAGACAACCGGCGTCGAATGATTCGAGCTGCTTGATGTCCACCGCTTCCATATAACCGTCTTTCAGCAGTTGTGATACGATGACACCTGCACCGTGATAGCGTAGGCCGCCGGCATGGATATTGGCAGGGGCAAAGTTGTGTCCCAGTGTAAACATGGGCAGCAACGGAGTGTATCCGGCCTCGTCTCCGAAGTCGTATTGGAATTTGCCGCGTGTCAGCTTCGGACATGAAGCAGGTTCGGCGGCGACAAAGCGTGTTTTCTTTCCTTCGAGGATGTTGTGGCGCATGAAGGGGAAGGCGATACCGCCAAAGTTGGAACCTCCTCCGAAGCAGGCGATGACGGTGTCGGGATATTCACCCGCCATTTCCATCTGCTTTTCGGCTTCCAGTCCGATGACGGTCTGGTGCAGGGCCACGTGGCTCAATACGGAGCCGAGGGTATATTTGCAGTTGGGAGTGGTCTGTGCCAGCTCTATGGCTTCGGAAATGGCTGTTCCCAGCGAGCCCTGATAGTTGGGATGGGCGGTCAGTATATCTTTTCCGGCGCGGGTAGACATGGAGGGAGACGGGGTAACCTGCGCACCGAATGTCTGCATGATGCTGCGGCGGTAGGGCTTTTGCTCGTAACTGATTTTTACCTGATAGACAGCGGCTTCCAGTCCGAAGAGGCGGGCGGCATATGCCAGGGAAGCTCCCCATTGTCCGGCACCGGTTTCGGTGGTCACGTTAGTCACTCCCTCCTGCTTGCAATAGTATGCCTGTGGGATGGCGGAGTTCAGCTTGTGCGAGCCCATCGGGCTGACGCTCTCGTTTTTGAAGTAGATATGTGCCGGTGTGCCGAGCGCTTTCTCCAATCCATAAGCGCGCACCAGCGGAGTGCTGCGGTAGTATTTGTACATTTCGCGGACCTCTTCGGGGATTTCAATCCACGTGTCAGTCTGATTCAGTTCCTGGCGGCAGAGTTCCTCGGCAAAGATAGGATACAAGTCTTCTGCTTTCAGCGGTTGCTTGGTGCCGGGGTGAAGCGGTGGCATGGGCTTGTTCACCATATCGGCTTGTATGTTATACCAGTACTGTGGGATTTCCTCTTCCGGGAGAATGAATCTTTTCTTTTTGTTGCTCATAGTGGTTAAAATTATTAATAATTCAATGCCCAAATGTAGCTATTATTTTTGAACCAATTTCTTTTTCCTTTTGTTTTTTGTATATCAAGGTATATTTGTCTAAGTTTGCCGCGTTTCATTAATCGATGCATTTATGAAGATTTATCATAAATTCCTTTTGTATCAAAATAAATGGATTCACCCTTACGTACGGATGACAGTGGGAGTAATGACTTCCATCACTTATTTGGCCTCCATCCTGCTGATTGTCGGCGTGGTCTATGAGCATGGCTTTACGATTTCAGAGGTCGAGGCGCATCAGCTCCAACGCTTGTACCATGGGGTGTGGATTGTTTTTCTGGTAGATGTCACCCTTCGCATTTTGCTGGAATACAAGGATACCCGGCGCACCTTCAGTAAGCTCACCTGGATACTGACCATTCTGCTCTATCTGACCCTTATCCCGGTCATTTTCCATCGTCCGGAGGAGGAGGGCGCCATCTTGCAGTTCTGGGAATTTCTGCATGGCAAGGCCTATCATCTTGTCCTGCTGCTGGTGTTTTCCTTTTTCAGCCTTTCCAACGGGCTGGTACGGTTGTTGGGGCGGCGTACGAACCCTTCGCTTATTCTGGCTGCAAGTTTCCTGATAATCATAATGATAGGCACGGGGCTGTTGATGTTGCCGCGCTGCACGATGAACGGCATATCGTGGGTCGACTCGCTGTTCATATCCACCAGTGCGGTGTGCGTCACGGGGCTGACGTCTGTCGATGTGGCGTCCACTTTTACCCCGACCGGTTTTGTGGTAATCATTCTGCTGATTCAGATAGGCGGTCTGGGAGTGATGACACTGACGAGCTTCTTTGCCATGTTCTTCATGGGTAATACCTCGTTGTACAATCAGTTGGTGGTGCGCGACATGGTGAGTTCCAATTCCTTGAATTCCTTGCTCTCCACCCTGGTCTATATTCTGGCCTTTACGCTGGTGATTGAAGGAATAGGGATGCTTGCTATCTGGGGAGACATCCACGGGACGATGGGGATGGACCTTCAAGAAGAGCTGGCCTTTTCCGCTTTTCATGCCATTTCCGCTTTCTGCAATGCGGGATTCTCCACGTTGCCCGGAAATCTGGGTAATCCGTTGGTGATGACGGGGCACAATCCGTTCTTCATCTATATATCTCTGCTGATTATTTTGGGGGGTATCGGTTTCCCCATACTGGTGAATTTCAAGGATATTATTCTTTACCATCTGCGTCGTCTGTGGCATTTTCTGCGTACGTGGCATTGGGACGGCAAGCGTTTTTACCATCTGTACAACCTGAATACAAAGATTGTACTGATAGTCACCTTCCTGCTGCTGGTACTGGGCACGGTGGGCATTGCTGTCTTTGAGTGGAATGCCGCCTTCGCCGGCATGTCGGTGGCCGACAAGTGGACGCAGGCGTTTTTCAATGCCACGTGTCCCCGTACGGCAGGCTTTACCAGTGTGGACTTGGCAGGCTTGGGGGTACAGACATTGCTTATATATCTGTTTCTGATGTGGGTGGGAGGCGGTTCACAGTCTACGGCAGGCGGTATCAAGGTAAATGCCTTTGCGGTAGTGGTGCTGAATCTGGTGGCTGTGTTGCGCGGCACGGAACGGGTAGAGGTGTTTGGCCGTGAGCTGTCACACGATTCTATCCGTCGTTCCAATGCCACGGTGGTGATGTCGTTCGGCGTCTTGTTGCTGTTTGTTTTCATCATCAGTATGCTGGAGCCGGGTACGTCGCTTTTGGCCATTACCTTCGAGTGTGTGTCGGCATTGAGCACGGTGGGGTCCAGTTTGAACCTTACCCCACGGTTGGGAGACGACAGCAAGCTGCTGGTGGCACTGCTGATGTTTGTGGGGCGTGTGGGACTAATTACGCTGATGCTTGGCATCATCAAGCAGAAGAAGCATACGAAGTATCAGTATCCGAGTGGTCAGATTATTATCAATTAAATGAGATGAAGTATATTATTATCGGTTTAGGGAATTATGGTCACGTGCTGGCAGAAGAGCTTTCTGCACTGGGGCACGAAGTGATAGGTGCGGACGTGAGCGTCGGCCGGGTGGATAGTCTGAAGGAAAAGATTGCCACAGCCTTTGTCATCGACGCTACGGACGAGCAGGCCTTGTCCGTATTGCCGCTGAACAGTGTGGATGTGGTGATTGTTGCCATCGGCGAGAATTTCGGTGCATCCATCCGTGTAGTGGCTTTGCTGAAGCAGAAGAAGGTGCAGCATATCTATGCCCGCGCCATTGACGCTGTCCACCGTTCCGTGCTCGAGGCTTTTGAGCTGGAACGCATTCTTACTCCCGAGGAGGATGCCGCACGCGGACTGGTACAGTTGCTGGAATTCGGTGCCGATATGGAGACATTCCGCGTGGCACCGGATTATTATGTAGTCAAGTTCACCGTTCCGGACAAGTTCATTGGCTATTATGCCAATGAATTGAATCTCGATAAGGAGTTTGGCCTGAAGATGCTCGCCTTGAAACGTGCCGAGACTTTGAAGAATTGCCTGGGCATCTCGTATGTGGAACACAATGTACTGAACGAACTGCCGGAAAATGACCAGATACAAGCCGGCGACCAGTTAGTGTGCTACGGACGGTATAAGGATTTCCAGAAGTTCTGGAAAGCACTATGATAATTGGTAGTTGGAAATGTGTCAAAAGTGGTATTCACCCCCCATTTTCAACTAATCAAAGTCTTTCTCCCGACACCGATGATGGAAATAATCAGTCAGGAAGTGTGCATTCTTGCGTATGAACTCTTGCCCGTATTCTTTTCTTTGCAAACTGTTCAGATAAGCATCCGGAAGCATGCCTTCGTCTTGCAGGATGCAACTCAATTGGTAGGGGATAATGTCTGGGTTGACGATGAACATAATGGCGTTTTTCTCTGCTTCCTCCTTATTATAATTGGGGTTGTCCGGAGATTTGATGCATTCGCACAGCTTGAATTGGATATGTAGGCCGGTGTGCGGGTTGGCCATCAGCATGGCTCCGGTTTCTGTATGTATGCGTGGTATGTCCAGGTCTTCTTTCAAGCCGTATCCCATCTTGTTCAGCAGAAAATCAGAGATTTCCTCTTGCGATTGGCAGAATACAAAAGATTTCCCGCCGGATGCTTTTATGAAATCATGGAATGTAGCCTTTTCATTCGTCTTTTCTTTCTGTTTCGTCAAGTCGTCCACATATTCCGCCATTTTCTGGTCGTACTTGTTTTCGAGAAGCATGCCGCACTGCCACCATGCGTTGCCAAAATAAATCAGTTCGCAGATAAGGGTGCTTTTCCCTGCCTCTCGGCTACGGATGGCCGAAAGGTTCAAGGACTTCTTGGTTATCTTGAATTCGCCTTCGTCCTCACTGCACAAATCTTTGACGTACAGAAATTCATCGTCTTCTTTCTCCAGCAGATAGCAACTGTTTTCCCGTGCCTTCACTTTGCCCCAAAGCTGATGTTCGGGATGGGCTTTT
>UMLF01083649.1_pt1 | contig 15467 bp, 13 predicted proteins | sample 1966501 | NCBI WGS metagenome assembly UMLF01 (sample SAMEA4836194, study PRJEB28245) | human gut metagenome | biome: gut microbiome; material: fecal sample | place: Denmark | collected 2008 | reverse complement strand
TTCGGGTATTTGAAACCTTCTCGCCCAACCTGATCCTGCTGGATCTGATGCTGCCTGGTATGGACGGATACCAGGTATGCCGGGAGATTCGGCAGCGCTCCTCGGTGCCCATCATCATGCTCTCTGCCAAGGGAGAAATTTTTGATAAGGTACTGGGGCTGGAGCTTGGTGCCGACGACTACATGATTAAACCTTTTGATTCCAAGGAACTGGTGGCCAGGGTAAAGGCCGTGCTGCGCCGTTTCCAGCCGGATAAGACAGCCAGTCCCAAGACGGACAGTAAGGTGGTAGAATACCCAGATCTGATCGTAAATCAGACGAATTATTCTGTGGTTTACCGGGGAGAAACGGTGGATATGCCTCCTAAGGAGCTGGAGCTGTTATATTTCCTTGCCTCCTCACCTAACCAGGTTTTTACCAGAGAGCAGCTGTTAGATCACATCTGGGGATATGAGTACATCGGGGATACCCGTACGGTGGATGTACATATCAAGCGTCTGAGAGAAAAAATCAAAGATCACGAAAGCTGGAGCCTCTCAACAGTCTGGGGCATTGGTTATAAATTTGAGGTGAAGAATCAATGAGAAAGACCTTGTATTTAAAGTTCGTGATCGTCTATCTCTGTTTCGGCATCTTGAGCTTTACTGCTGTCTCCGTGGTCACCTCCGGACTGATCGAAAATCACCTGATCAAGTCTGAGACTGAATCCATGTACCGGGAGGCCAACTCCATCGCTGCGGGAAGACTTGTGCAGTCCTATGAACAGACAGAGTCTCTATATGAAGTGTACGCTTACCTTTCCGCCTTGAGTTCCTACCATTCCATGGAAATCTGGCTGATGGATCCTATGGGCAAAATCTTAGTAAATACCAGCGAAGACTTCTCATCCAGAGACCTGGGGACAATTGAGAACTTTGATCTGACGGAACTGACAGGGACTTATTATCAGCGTGGAAATTTCTTTGGACATTTTTCCACAGAAGTACTAAGCGTGGTAGCGCCCATCACTTCCAACTATGATACCCAAGGATATATAGCCATTCACCATGAGATTGCGAACCTGAAAGCAGAGGCAAATTCCCTGCTAAATATTTCTTACCTTTCGCTGATTATTCTGTTTCTGCTTTCCTTATTGCTGCTTTTCGCCTTTACCTGCATGGTGTATCTTCCATTAAAAAAGATCATCTATGCAGCTAACGAGTATGCGGCAGGTAATCTAAATTATAAACTGCCTGTGGAAAATAATGATGAGATGGGCTATCTGGCTGCTTCCATGAACTATATGGCCGGGGAGATTAATAAGGCGGGGGAATACCAGAGGAAATTTGTCTCCAATATCTCCCATGATTTTCGTTCTCCTCTCACTTCCATCAAGGGATATGTGGAGGCCATGCTGGATGGAACCATTCCTCCGGAAATGCAAGAGAGATACCTGAACATTGTGCTCTCAGAGACAGAGCGGCTAAATAAGCTCACCAGAGGACTTTTAACTTTAAATACCTTTGACGATAAAGGCATGTATCTGGAAATCACAGATTTTGATATTAACAAGGTGATCCGGGATACCTCCGCCACCTTTGAGGGGATCTGCCAAACAAAGGAGATTTCGATCCAGCTTACCCTGGAGGGGCCCTCCCTGTATGTTAAAGCAGATATGGGAAAGATTCAGCAAGTTCTGTATAACCTGATAGACAATGCCATCAAGTTCAGCAATCCCTCCTCCTATATCTACATTGATACGACGGAAAAGCATGGCAAGGTTTTTGTGTCCGTGAAGGATACCGGCGAGGGGATTCCAAAGGAAAGCATTCAGAAAATCTGGGAACGCTTCTACAAGACAGACCCCTCCAGGGGCAAGGATAAAAAGGGCACCGGTCTGGGACTGGCCATCGTCAAGGAAATTATTCAGGCTCATAACGAAAATATCAATGTGGTCAGCACCGAAGGCGTGGGCACGGAGTTTACCTTTTCTCTGCAAAAATCCAAATATTCCGGTGAGATCACAGAGGATTGAGTCCTCCATTCTTGTAAAAACAGCCAGGAAAAGGCACCTTTACATGTGCCCGGTTCCTGGCAGTTTTTTATTTCCACTCATACTTGGTAAGATGTCCCTCCAACTGCATATGGTCAAACTGATTCTGTCTGAGCGCCTCATATAGCACGATGGCCACGGAGTTGCTCAGATTCAGGGACCGGATGTCTCCGATCATGGGAATCCGCACGGCCCGCTCCTGGTTTTTTACCAGGATTTCCTCCGGAATCCCCGCGCTTTCCTTTCCAAACATCAGGTAACAATCTGGTTCGTAGGATACTTCCGTGTAAATCTTTTTTCCTTTTGTGGTGGCCATATAGATCTTGGCATTTGGATTTTTTTCCAGAAAGTCTTCATAGTTTATGTACGTGGTCACGTCCAGATCCTTCCAGTAATCCATTCCCGCCCGTTTGATGGCCTTTTCATTCAGCCGAAATCCCAGAGGCTCGATCAGATGCAGCCTGGTTCCCGTGGCTACGCAGGTTCTCCCGATGTTTCCCGTATTGGACGGTATCTCCGGTTCCAGCAGTACGATATTAAGCTTTGCCATTACTTTTTCTCCCCTTTCTGTCGTTTTACGAAATTCCCCAGTCTGCCGAGAGCCACCTTGAGATCTTCCAGGGAATAGGCATAGGAAATTCGCAGATACCCCTCCCCGCAATTTCCAAAAGCCGACCCCGGCACCACAGCCACTCTCTCTTCCTCTAAAAGTCTGGTGGCAAACTCCTCGGAGGTCATGCCAAACTCTTTGATGCAGGGAAACACGTAAAAAGCTCCGCGGGGCTCAAAACAGGGCAGCCCCATCTCGCGAAAAGCGTGCATCAGATACCTTCTTCGCCCATCGTATGCCTGACGCATCTCTTCAATATCCTGATCCCCGTTCTTTAAAGCCTCCACAGCCGCATACTGACTGGTGGTGGGCGCACACATGATGGCAAACTGGTGTACCTTTGTCATCTGAGCGATGACTTCCTCCGGTCCGCAGGCATAGCCCAGTCTCCATCCCGTCATAGCAAAGGATTTGGAAAAGCCGTTCATGGTGATGGTGCGCTCCTTCATGCCCGGAATACTTGCAATGGACACATGTCTGGAATCTCCATAAGTCAGTTCCGAGTAAATCTCGTCAGAAAGCACATACAGATCCCTCTCGATAATCACTTCCGCGATGGCTTCCAGATCTTCCTTTCCCATCACCGCCCCTGTTGGGTTGTTGGGGAAGGGGAGCACGAGCAGCTTTGTCTTATCCGTAACGGCCTCCTTAAGCTCCTGCCTGGTGAGACGAAACTGATTTTCCTCCTTCAGTCCGATGATCTTTGGCACTCCGTCCGCCAGCACGCAGCAGGGCAGATAGGAGACGAAACTGGGCTGGGGAATCAGCACTTCATCCCCCGGGTCCAGCATCACCCTCATGGCCAAGTCAATGGCCTCGCTGCCTCCTACCGTGATCAGCGTCTCCCGGACGGGATCGTAATTCAATCCGCACTTTCTGTGCAGATAACGGCAAACCTCTTCTCTCAATTCTTTCAGTCCGGAGTTGGACGTGTAGAAGGTTCTCCCCTTTTCCAGGCTGTAGATTCCCTCATCCCGGATATGCCAGGGTGTGTCAAAGTCCGGCTCTCCCACGCCCAGAGATATCACATCATCCATTTCGCTTACAATGTCAAAAAACTTTCGAATTCCCGATGGCTCAATCTGCGCCACCTTCTCGGATATGATCTTTTTCAAGGCGTCACCAGCATCCTTTCATCTTTGTTTTTGCGCGCAAATATGGTTCCATGATCCTTATACTTCTTCAGAATAAAATGAGTGGCCGTACTTAGCACCGTATCCAGAGTGGAAAGCTTATCCGACACAAAACCGGAGACTTCCTTCAAGGTCTTTCCCTCCAGGATCACCATCAGATCATAGGCTCCGGAAATCAAATATACGGACCGAACCTCAGGATAATTATAGATACGCTCTGCAATCGAGTCAAAGCCCTGCCCTCTCTGGGGCGTCACCCGAACCTCGATTAAAGCCGTCACCTTCTCACGGGAGGTTTTATCCCAGTCAATCAATGTGTGATACCCGCAAATGATTTTCTCCTCTTCCATACTGGCGACCTCATTCGCTATGGTTGCCTCATCGGAGCCCAGCAAAATTGCCAGTTCCTTTAAATCAATACGGCTGTTTTTTTCTAAAAATGTTAATATCTGCTCTCTCATAATGGCCTCCATCCTTCCTGATATACTCGATATAACTCCTCTCTCTGGGGCCTGTCCAGGTAACGGACATGCTCTTGGTTATGGAGCAGCCTGTCGTTTCCGTCTGTGGTTCGACCAATCCAGGCAGCAGGCACCTTTGCCCTTTCCAGTCTGTCTGTCAGGGCCAGCCCATCCCGGGCAGCCAAAAGCAGGCTTCCGCCGGAAAGCATGTTGTAAGGATTCAGATCCAACAACTCACAGATCTCTATAATTTCCTGCCGGACGGGTATCTTTCTAAGATCCACTTCCAAACCACATCCCAGCTCTTCTGCCATCCGCCAGAGAGCAGTGAAAATCCCTCCTTCGGCCAGTGGCCATATCATATCGGCGCCTGCCCTCCTGCAAACCTCCCGATCCTTCTCACATTCATGCACCAGGTGAGAAAACGCCTCCACGGTGTCCACCAGGGCTTTGGGAAAATGACCACACAGTTTTTCCCGATAATCCCGCTCCAGAATTGCCGCCCCCTCTATGGCTATCCATCTTGTCACAATCAGATCCATTCCCTGCCTCTCCTCTCTCTCGAATGTCCGATATTCCTCATTATACTAGTCTCTGGATGAATGTACAAGCCATAAGAACGCTCTCCGCAAAAGACGGCGGGTATGCCCGCCAAGGTGGCACATCCGCCGTTTCGCTATCTTTATTGAATCTCCTGGACATCCTGTGTGGGAGCTTCAATCTCTCCCTCTGACTTGTCCGCCTTTTCCTCCTCTTTTTTAGATTCTTCCTTCTTTTCCTCTTTCTGCTCCTCCGTCTGGGGCGCTTCGGTTTGCTGTGGCTCGCTCTCCTGCGTCTCTGGCTGCTGGCTTTCGCTTTCTGTCTGAGTCGACTCACTCTGGGTGGTCTCTGAGGACGTGGTTTCCGACTGACCGGTCTCGGAACCGGAGGCCGGCTGGGAGGATACGCCTCCCGCAATGATGGATTGAACCGCATTCAAATCGTTTGCCGCAATGGCATTCTGGATTGCCGCCACCACATTGGGGTCCGAAGACTGGATACCCACATCATAGGAAGGCGGAGATGCCTGATAAGAGCTGGAATTTACCTGAGTCTTAGTGGTTTCCCCGTTTTCGGTAACCACCTTCCAGAGCACCGCCGTCAGTCCCTGATGCGCGCTCTGCGTCTGGGCCAGATACCCCACGCTGGCGTCTGATCTGGCATTGAGCTGTACCCCCTCCGGGTTGGTGGTACTGGTAGTCTCACTGACATATTCCACCACCCGGTCCGCAGGACGGGTCTCCTCCCCATAGATGGTGAAGGTCAGCTCTCCGCCATAAGCATATCCTTCTATATAGATAGGTGCGTCTGTATTGTTGGCAAACTGCAAATCCATCAACCCCTCCGCAATAGCCGCGTCCTTAGATGGATCCACATAGGTGACGATCATGGTATGGTTGTGCCGCTCCAAAATCTCCAGTTCTGCTTTCAGCAGGGCATTATAAAGAGTTGTGGACACCTGGCAGATACCGCCTCCATAGGAATCCACCACTTTACCGCTCTCATAAGAAGGGGCCGGCAGATAGCCGTTTTCTTCATTAAAAGGAATCACCGCCTGGGTTACGGAGAAAGAATCTCCCGGATAAAGCACATGGCCGTTTAACTTCTGTGCTCCCACTTCCACATTTTGATTTCTGGCTGCCGTGGAACCGTAATAAGTGGTGGCTGTCCCCAGCACATCCTGCACCTTATTCAGCTCTTCCTCTGTTCCTCTGGGCTGAACGGTTTCTGCGACCAACTCTACGCTGCCGCTTTCCCCGTCCCACTGATCCATATAGTCTTGAATCGCCTTAGCGGACTGTTCCGCATTGATGGTAACCCCCACCTCGCCCGGAACGATCTCAAAATATCCGTTCTCTCTGGTCAGACTTCCATCTTTGGCTTCTCTGTTTAAGGTACCGCATTCGTTTTCCACATAAGACTGAATCTGTCCCTGATCCGCTGAAAAGTTCAGGTCATATACCTTGGGTTCATGTTCCAGATCCTTATTATCCATATAGCGTTTCACAATATTCCCGGACTTTCCAAGGCCTACGGCTTCCTCCACCACTTCTTCATTCTCCCAGGTAAGCCCCAGATCCCCGGCTGTGGCTGAAACAGAGGCATCTTCCACCTTCAGCGTGATGGTCTTGCTCCCCAGCTGTTGCACCTTCTCTTCCACCGCCGCCTTTGCCTCTTCTGCCGTCATACCGGATACATCCACATCGCTGATGTAAACGCCATCATGAATCGTATCCGCCTCTTCTGCCTTTCCCGCCGCCCCTGCCCCTAAAGACAGGATCACGGCTCCCATAAACGCTGACAACACCTGCATTTTTTTCTTCATACGAATCCCCTCATTCTAAAATAAAAAAAACACTTCTTTACACTAAAAACTCCAAAAACATTGGTACCACCATCGCAATGACAACCAGCAGTACGATAATCGATGCAATGATGCGCTTTGTCTTATTGTCATGAAAGTTTATCATTTTTTCACCTCTTTACTCTTTGCCTTTCGTGTAATTTCGCCTCCAACGGCACAGGTCTCATCTCCGGAAGATTCTTCCATACTGTAAAAGAATCCGGTTGATCATCCGGGAAGCCTGGCTCCTGGTGAGCTCATCCACAGAAACGTTCAGATCTATTCTATGATATTTTACCAAATCTAGCAAGTAAACTTTTTGTGACTTTGTAATAGGCCCTTCTTTTTTCACATGATATGCCAAAGGGGTTGGGCAAAAATCCTCCGGATACTCCCAGGCAAAGGCTTCTTTCAGCTTTTGATAAAGCCTGGAGGCCGACATGGCATCCTCAAACGCCCTGTGCTGTTTTTCCTGTGGAATGCCGTAGTACCTGCAAAGTGTCTCCAGGTTTCGGCTGGGAAGAGCCGCCAGATGTTTTCTGGCAATCTTCAGGGTGTCAATGCCCCTTCTCTCGAAGGGAATCTTAAGGTTCGCCAGATTTTGCTTCAAAAACCCGTAATCAAAGACGATGTTATGCCCCAGAATATCGCAATCTCCGCAAAAATCCAGAAATTCCTCCAGCGCTTCTCTCAAAGGCTTGCCGGACTCTGCCATCTCCTGGGTAATCCCGGTCAGCTCCGTGATGGAGGGGGGAACCTGAATCCCCGTCTGGACAAACGAAGACAAGGTGGCCACTGTTTGTCCTTCCTCTACCAGCACTGCGCCAATCTCCAAAATCTGATCTGATCTGGGATTTAATCCGGTGGTCTCCAAATCCACTGCCACATACCGTTCTCTTTCCATACGCTTTATCCTTTTCCCCCCTTCTTTTGTTTCTTCCCATACTCCACGCAGTACCCGGTTAGAAAGCACTCTTCACATTTTGGATTTCTGGCAAAACAGATCTGCCTGCCAAAGGTGATAATCTGGATGTTGTAAAGAATCCAGTGGTCCTTTGGCAATTTTTTCATCAGATCGTACTCGATTTTTTCCGGATCTGTCTCTTTCGTCAGGCCTAATCTCCTGGAAATCCGTTTCACATGGGTATCAACCACCACACTGGGCTCATGAAAGATGTTTCCCCGGATCACATTGGCCGTCTTTCTGCCCACCCCGGCCAGGGAGGTCAATTTCTCCAATGAGCCTGGCACCACGCCGCCAAATTCCTCCACCAGTTTCTTGGCACAGGCAATGATGTTTTTCGCTTTATTCCGGTAAAAACCGGTGGGCTTGATATCCTCCTCCAACTGGTGAAGATCTGCATAAGCGAACTTTTCCAGGCTGTCATACTTCTGAAACAAGTCCTTTGTTACCAGGTTCACCCTGGCGTCGGTACACTGAGCGCTTAAGATAGTGGCAATCAAAAGCTGCCAGGGCGTTTCGTAGTGCAGATAGCATTTATATTCCCTGGTATACGCCTCATCCAGGAGCGCTAAGATTTCTTTTGTCCTCTTGGTCATAGTTTCCTCCTATAGGTCCAGGCATTATAAGTGAGCGGGTCTCTGCGCTGATAATCAAACAATACCAATTCCATCCCGTCTTCTGCTTTTTCAAACAATTCCAGATGCGTCATGGTTCTTAGCTGCCGGTAGGTACAGTTCTCATAGCCGGGCAGCAGACAGTGGGTACTGGCCTCTTCCTTATAAAAGCGGGCGATCTGCTCCTTATAAGGGGATAAATCCGTAGCCCACTCTGGCCTGGTCTTACTGTTTTCCCTTAGGTAGAGATCCATAAGCAGATGCTCCTGATACCACTTTTGTTTCCCGGGGTCCGTTTCGATAGCAAAATTCCTTAAAATTTCCAGCCTCCCAAGCCTGGAATGGCTGAGTCCTTTAAGTTTATGGTTTTCGTAGTACTGGTTCAGGGCCAGAAACAAAGCGTAAGGGGAGGAAAAGCAGGATTCCAGGGCCTGTATAGTCCGGGAAAACTGGTGGCTGTTGTAGTAGATCTCCACCATCTCTTCTACCCCTTTAAGCTCCAAAAGTTCCCCGTAAGACAGCCATCTGGTGGAGAGCACCTCATAGGGCGGGCGGGGCTGGTATTTTAGTCCGTATTCCCAAGCTTTCTCCTCCATTGCGGAGCCTTTCAGTACCTTTAAAAATCCCAGCTGAAGCTGATCAGGCTTCATAGCGTAGACCTGATTGAAGGAATGGATAAAGCTCTCCTTATCCTCATAAGGAAGCCCCGCGATCAGATCCAGGTGCTGATGAATGTTTTTCCCCTCCCGGATACGCTCCACGCATCCGGCCAGCTTGGTCAGATCCATAGTCCTGTGTATTTCCGCTATGGTGCGAAGGTTTACGGACTGTACGCCGATCTCCAGCTGCACCAGTCCGGGGCGAAGCCGGGAAAGCAGCTGTATCTCTTCCGGGTAAAACAGATCTGCCCCAATCTCAAAATGGAAATTAGTCACCCCGTTATCATGTTCCTGAATATACTTCCACACCCCCATGGCATGTTCGTGGTTGCAATTAAAGGTCCGGTCCACAAATTTTACCTGGGGGACCTTTCGGTCCAAAAAGATCTGAAGCTCCCTGGTTACCAGCGAAAGGCTTCGAAAACGCACGCTCTTATCAATAGAAGAAAGGCAGTAACTGCAGGAGAAAGGGCATCCTCTGCTGCTTTCATAGTAGACTATTTTATGGGCGGTATCCTGTTCTTCCTCATAAGCAAAAGGAATCTCATCCATGGGAACCGGCAACTGAGATTCATTGGAGAGGATCTCACCCTGAGGGGTACGAAAAGTAATCCCGCGAATTTGCCCTAAGCCTTCCTTCCCCTCCAGATAGTACTCACACAGCTGTAGAAAAGTTTTCTCCCCCTCCCCTCGCATCACTCCCGTCACCTGAGGATATTTCTCCAAAAAAGTCCGGGCATCATAGGACACCTCCGGGCCTCCCGCCCAGATCACTGTTTCTGGAAGTACTAAGGCCAATTCTTCAACCAATTCCTCTACGACCTTTATGTTCCAGATATAACAGGAAAAAGCCACCATCTTCGGCTGCTTCTGATAAATATCCCGCAGGATTTCTTGTGTACTTTGATTAATCGTATATTCCGCCAGTTCTATATGTTCCGCATACGTTCTTGCATATGCTCTCAGGCTATAAATAGCTGGATTGGTATGAATATATTTTGCGTTGATAGCTGTCAGTAACATCTCTTTCATAAACGTTCCTCAATCTGTGTGGGTGCAAATTGACTGTTGTACAACTGTGCATAAAATCCCCCTTTTTTCAGCAGCGTCTCATGATCTCCCTGTTCCACAATATGCCCGTCTTTCATGACCAGAATTACGTCCGCCTCCCGAATCGTGGAGAGGCGATGGGCTACAATAAAGCTGGTCCTCCCCTCCATCATTTTGACAAAGGCCTTCTGGATCCGAATTTCGGTCATGGTGTCGATGGAAGAAGTGGCTTCATCCAGCATGAGCATGGGGGGAAGACAAAGCATAACCCGTGCAATGCAAAGCAGCTGCCTTTGTCCCTGAGAGAGGTTGCCTGCAGACTCTCCGATCTGGGTATCATATCCCTGAGGCATCCTGGAAATGAAGCTATGAGCGTGGGCGGCCCGGGCGGCCTTCTCAATCTCCTCCCTGGTGGCTTCTGGCCGGCCATAGGCAATATTCTGGGCTATGGTGCCAGATTTTAACCACGTTTCCTGAAGCACCATGCCAAAATTTTGTCTCAGGCTGTCTCTGGTCAGTTTTTGAACCGGATAGCCGCTGACTCGAATCTGTCCGGAATCCACATCATAAAACCGCATAAGAAGATTCATTAAAGTGGTTTTTCCGCAGCCTGTGGGACCTACAATGGCAATTCTCTGCCCCGGCTTCACCTTTAAATTCAGATCTGTAATCAGGGGAACCTCTTTTGTATAAGAGAAGGAAACATTCTCCAAATCCACCCGACCATCCACTTGATCTGGCTTTAAGCAAACCGCATCCGCAGGGTCCGGCTCCTGTGGGATCTCATCCATCAGTTCAAAGACTCTTCCCGCGCAAACCACAGCGTTTTGAAACTCTGTAGCCACACCGGAAATCTCATTAAAGGGTTTTGTGTACTGATTAGCATAGCTTAAAAAACAGGAAATCTGTCCCACAGAAATCAATCCCTGCACCCCTAATACCGCCCCGATGACTGCCACACCTGCATATACCAGGTTGTTCACAAATCGGGTACACGGGTTGGTCAGCGAGGAGAAAAAGGTTGCCTTCAGGCCGTGAACACGCAGCCTCTCATTTACCTTTTCAAACCGATGAATAGCTTCCTTTTCATAGGAAAAGGCTTTTACGATCTTCTGATTACCCACCAACTCCTCCACCAGCCCGGTAAGATCCGCTCTGGCTTCTGACTGGGCCTTAAACATTGAAAAGGTCCGTTTGGCAATGAAGCTGGCCACAAACAGGGAAAGGGGCGTCATCACTACTACAAACAGGCTGATTCCTACGTGAATGCTCAACATAAAGCAAAGCGTGCCAATGATTGTTACAACTCCGGTAAAAAGCTGAGAAAACCCCAAGAGCAGTCCATCTGAAAACTGGTCCGTATCGTTTATGATGCGGCTGATAATCTGCCCATAAGGTCTGCCGTCAATATATTTCAGCGGAAGCTCCTCCAGATGATAAAATGCCTTGGTTCTGATATCACGAACCACATGGTAGGTAATTCTGTTATTGCAAAGATTCATCATCCACTGAGACAGGGCTGTCAAAGCCACCACCACTGCCAGACGCACTATCAGCAGGGTCAATCCCTTAAAATCCACAAGTCCTTTCCCCAGGATCAGGTCAATGCCCCGGCCCACCAAAACCGGCGCATACAGAGTCAGTATTACACTGATTACGGCCAGAATCAAAGAGAGTGCCAATAGCAAACGGTAGGGGCGCAAAAGCTTCCAGATTCTCACATAAATCTCACGATTTTTTCCTTCCATACTCCTAGGTCTCCTTCTAAGAAAGCTGGGACATACAAATCTCCCGGTATACCCCGCAGTGTTCTTTCAATTCTTCATGGGTGCCAAGTCCAACCTGGCGCCCATCATCCAGCACTAAGATTTGATCTGCATCCTTGATGGAGATACAGCGCTGGGAAACAAGAATCACGGTGGTACCTCTCAATCCCTCAGAGAGGGCCCGTCTCAGCCTGGCATCGGTGGCATAGTCCAAAGCCGAGGCGCTGTCATCCAAAATCAGGATTTCCGGTTCTCCCACAAGTGCCCTTGCAATCGTCAATCTCTGTCTCTGCCCTCCGGAAAGGTTCTTTCCCCCCTGCAGGATAGGCGTATCCAGGCCTTCCGGCCTTGCGTCAATAAAATCCCTGGCCTGGGCCAATTCCAATGCCCGGTAGATCTCCTGATCCGTAGCGTCCGCCTTTCCCCAGCGCATGTTATCCCGGACTGTGCCAGAGAAAAGTACAGCATTTTGAGGAACCACCCCTACCTTGTGTCTTAATTGTTCAAAAGAATACTCCTTTACATTCTTGCCATCCACAAAGACAGTGCCGCCTGTGGCATCATAAAACCTGGGAATCAGGTTGACCACCGTGGATTTTCCGGAACCGGTTCCGCCGATGATTCCAAAGGTTTGTCCCCTTTTTATCGTAAAATCAAGATCCGTCAGCGCGTTTTTATTTCCCTTATAGGCAAAATCCACATGGGAAAAAACCACACCTTCCATCCCCTGGGCGTCTTCTTGTTTCTTTTCGCTCTCCCGCATATCCGGGATGCGGGCAAAAACCTCATGAATACGGGCGGCAGAAGCAGAGGCCTTGGTAAAGGACACAATCAGATTGGCCAGGGCGATAAGCGCCAATAAAATCTGAGACATATAATTGGTCAGGGCAATCACCTCTCCCTGGGTGATTTCTCCCTGGTATACCGTCTTTCCACCATACCAGAGCACCAGAAGAACAGCTCCGTTGATAACCACGTAAGTGGCAGGATTTAATAGGGCGGAAATCCTTCCCACCAGAAGCTGCTGCCCCATCAACGTCCGGGTCTTGTCGGCAAATTCCCTTTTTTCATCCTCCTGCCTGGAGAATGCCCGCACCACCCTTGCTCCAGAAAGAGCCTCTCTGGTCAGACGCAATACCAGATCCAGGCTTCCCTGGACCTTTTTATAGAGGGGAATACAGGCCAGCATGATGCTGTAAATCACCAAAGACAATACGGGAACCAAAACCACAAAAATCAGAGCCAGTTTCACGTGAATGGTAAAAGCCATGATCACCGCCCCCACCACAATAAAAGGAGAACGAAGAAACAGACGCAACACCAGATTCACTCCCGCCTGAGCCTGGTTCACATCATTGGTAATCCTGGTGACCAGGGTGGCAGTTCCCGCCTGGTCTAACTGGGAATAGGACAATCTGTTCACATGAAGGAACAAGTCCCTCCTAAGTTCTGCTCCGAACCCGGCCGCCGCCTTGGCTGCAAAATATTGAGCCGTTAAAGAACAGGCCAGCCCCAGTATGCCAAAGGTTACCATAATGGCGCACATCTTCATAATATAGGGAACATTTTGATTTTTAATCCCCACGTCCACGATCCTGGATACTACCAGGGGGATGCAAAGTTCAAAGCAGGCCTCCAACAGTTTGAACAACGGCCCTATAATACTTTCTTTTTTGTAATGCTTCAGATACTTGATCAGCTTTAACATAGTCTCTGGCTCTCCTTCAGGCTTTCAGGCCGCTTTCGCAGCCTGCATTGAGTTTTATTATACATCATTCAGGGTAAAAATGTACATACATCTCCCCTGATTTTTTCTTAGACCCGAGTCGATGGCATATGCACATTGCTCTCCTGTTTTCTGAAAATAGCTTCTGTTTGTTCAATTATTTCGTCTATATTTTTTTCTGTTTTTTTTGTTGACAAAATCCGTGCGATTTGATATGATAATGAAGCGTTAAGGAAATGCATTCCAAAACATGCGCGAGTGGCTCAGTTGGTGGAGCGCGACCTTGCCAAGGTCGAGGCCGCGGGTTCGAGTCCCGTCTCGCGCTCTTATTTTTTAGAAACGGATTCTTGTAAAAGAATCCGTTTTTTCGTTTACTCTGAAAACATCTTCTCCCTTTCTTGTAACAAGGGACAGGGTATCTGCATAATCATAATAACAAATCTGAAGTTTCATGGGATACCCTCTTGTAAATGGCCGCTCATCCGATTTTCTTTGCCTTTACTCTCACTTTGCTGGCAGGACTCAGCACCGGAATCGGCAGCTGTATCGCCTTCTTAGCCAAACATACCAACAAAAAATTCCTATCCGTCAGCCTGGGCTTCTCTGCCGGGGTAATGATTTATGTATCCATGATTGAAATATTCCCCAAGGCGCAAGATTCCCTGATCCTGGGGCTTGGTCGGATACCGGGAAGCTGGGCCACCGTGGCTGCCATGTTCTCCGGCATGCTTTTTATTGCCCTGATCGATAAATACATTCCCTCTGAGGAAAACCCCCACGAGCTAAGATCAATAGAAGAGGAAGGATGCCAGCCCTGTGCGCCTTCTAATCTGATGCGTCTTGGGGTATTCACGGCTCTGGCCATTGCCATTCACAATTTTCCGGAGGGCCTGGCCACGTTTGTCTCTGCGCTCCAGGAACCTGGCATCGCCATCCCCATCGTGGTAGCCATTGCCATCCACAACATTCCGGAAGGAATCGCTGTCTCCGTGCCCATCTACCAGGCCACCGGTTCCAGAAAAAGAGCCTTCTGGTATTCTTTCCTGTCCGGGCTGGCAGAACCGGTAGGCGCCCTGATCGGCTGGCTTTTATCGATGCCGGTCATGAACGACATGGTATATGGAATCATTTTTGCGGCTGTGGCAGGTATTATGATTTTTATTTCCTTTGATGAACTGCTGCCCGCTGCCCGAGAATACGGAGAACACCATCTTTCCGTCTACGGGTTGATCTCCGGTATGGGGGTGATGGCAGTCAGTCTGCTGTTGTTTTTGTAAAGATACGCAAGGGCAGCCGCACGAATTTGCTTCGTACGGCTGCCCCGTTGTTTTCTAAAATTTTAGAACTCGGAAATTTTTTCAGACGCATACTGTAAGATCAATACGGCATCTTTGGTATCTGCAACGCCGTCTCCATTCACGTCTGCATCGTCCAGAGCTTCCTCATCCAGGCTGTCAAGCTCTGCATTGTATCTAAGAAGAACTGCGGAATCCTTGGTGGTCACATCCCCATCCTTGTTCACATCGCCTTTAAGGCGAGCCAGTACTACTACTTTTGTGAGCGCTTCCACAGCATCGTTTACTTCAGCCTGTGTGGCATCTTCCTTCTCGTTTACAACCTTGGCGCTTGCCAATGCATCTGCAAGACCGCTGATACTGGACTCTGTGTAGCTGGAAGCATCTTCTATAATCTCCTCAGCCTTTTCGATCACTGCCGTCAGGGCTGCCTTGTTGCCTCTCATCTCCAGACCCCTGATCGCACCGGAAATCTGTTTGTAAGCTTCTGCCAGGTCAGCCTCTTCCCGATCCGGATCGTTCAAAACCGCCTTTGCTGCATCAATTGCCTCCTCCAAAGCTGCCCAGCTATCAGAGGTGTACTTATCCGCATTCAGACCTTCCATAGCCTCAATCAGCTTCTCCAGAGATACCACATCCTCATCCAGGGTTACCTGAACAATGGCATCGATCACATCACTGGTGATTTCATTCACAGCATCCTGCGTTGCCATGGTGTCTGACAAAATTTCTTTTGCCTGCTGAACTACAGCTTTCAGAGCCGCGATACTATTT
>UMLF01061807.1_pt1 | contig 15471 bp, 5 predicted proteins | sample 1966501 | NCBI WGS metagenome assembly UMLF01 (sample SAMEA4836194, study PRJEB28245) | human gut metagenome | biome: gut microbiome; material: fecal sample | place: Denmark | collected 2008 | reverse complement strand
CCGCCATGGCCTACCGTGCCACACTGGAGAAGAAGCAGGCACAGGCTATGGCGGCAGTAAACCGTGCCCTGGGCCAGCAGCTGCAGGTTCAGTATCAATTCACCCTGGGCGTAAACGGTGTGGCGACCACGGTTCGTTACGACCAAATTGCAAAAATCGAGGCTCTGGAATATGTCCGGGAGGTCTATGTGGAAAACCGGTATGAGCTGGATGAGGAGTCACCGGACACCGCCACTTCCGGCACCATGGTGGGCTCCTACAGCGCTTGGGCGGATGGTTACACCGGCGCAGGCTCTCGAATTGCGGTTATTGATACGGGCCTGGATCTGGATCATCCCAGCTTTGACGAGAGCTGCTTCCTCCACGGGCTGGAGCTGTCAGCCGCCCGGTTTGGCAAGGATATGGCGGACTACAATCTGCTGACGGCGGAGGAGGTGGCGGAGGTTCTGCCTAAGCTCCACGCGGCAGAGCTCTATGCCGGCCTCACCGCAGGGGACCTCTACCGCTCGGCCAAGGTTCCCTTCGCCTTTAACTACATAGACGAGGATCTGGATGTGACCCACGATAACGACAGCCAGGGCGACCATGGTACCCACGTCTCCGGCATTGCCACGGCCAACACCTATGTGTGGTCTAAGGATGCCGACGGAGATATGGTGGCTGCCCGGCAGGCCAACGGTGTGGTGGGCATTGCGCCCGACGCCCAGCTGCTGCCCATGAAGGTGTTCGGCCGGGGTGGCGGCGCATATGACTCGGACTACATGGCGGCCATTGAGGACGCAATTTTGCTGGACTGTGACACAGTGAACCTGTCTCTGGGCTCTTCTTCGGCTGGTCATACCTACAGCAACTATGACGCCCTCTTTGACAGTCTGGTAAATTCCGATACCGTGGTGACCATTTCTGCTGGTAATAAGTACAGCTTTGCGGAGTATAACGCCACGGGGCTTAAAATGCAGCTGACAGGAGATACGGTCATCGACACCGTAGGCTCTCCCGGCGCCTTCGGCAATGCATTCACGGTGGCCTCTGTGGATAATGCGGGTCTGACCGGTGTGATGCCGGTGTTTAATGGCATGGCTGCGGCTTACTCCGATACCTACGATGATTATGGTATGCGGGCTTTTTGGACCCTGGACACCACAGAGGACCATTCCGGGTCTGAGTACGACTATGTGTTTCTGGGCGATCCTGTAACCGGTACCCATGTTTATGGCGCGGAAGAGGACTTCGCCGGGCTGGACCTCACCGGAAAGGTGGTGCTCATCTCCCGGGGCGGTGGTGTGTCCTTCTTTGAGAAAGCCAACCGGGCTGTGGAGGCCGGGGCCATCGCCACGGTGGTGTACAACAATGCCGCCGGCTCTCTGAACATGAACATGTCCGGCTACAATTACAAGAATCCGGCGATCATGCTGGACAAAGCCTACGGTGATATGATCCTGGCTGCCTCCCGGCAGGGGGAGGATGGACTGTGGAGTGGCAAAATGGTCATTGCCAACCAGGTCCAGACCGTTCAGGACGCCCCCGGCGGCTACCTTCCCAGCAGCTTTTCCTCCTGGGGTGTTCCCGGCAATCTGGACCTGAAGCCGGAGATCACCGCCCCCGGTGGCAACATCTGGTCCACCCTGAACAATGGGACCTATGGCAACATGTCCGGTACCTCCATGTCTGCCCCCAGCGTTACCGGTATGGCGGCGGTGGTGGCCCAGTACGTGAAGGAGCAGGGCCTGAACCGGCAGGAGGGCCTGACCGTCCGCGCTCTGAGCCAGGCGCTGCTGCTGTCTACCGCTGTTCCTCTGGTGGAGGAGGGGAATGTGGAGTACTCTCCCCGAAAGCAGGGCTCCGGCCTGGCCAATGTTTACGCGGCGGTGACTTCCCCGGCCTATCTGTTGACAGATGGCAAGTCGGCCACCGACGGCAAGGCCAAGGTCAACCTGGGAGATGATCCTCAGCGCACCGGCGTGTATGCCTTTGACTTCACTGTCAACAACCTTTCCAAGGAGGCGGCAGACTACGCCTTCCGTGCTAGCATCAACACCATGGCGGTGGAGACGGTGGATGGGGAGGATTACATGTCCGATTCCGCCTATGGCTTGATGCCGGAGGTGACCTTTACCACCGACGCTGCTGTGAGATACGTCTATGACCTGAACGGCGACGGAGAAGCGGACATAAAGGATGCGGAGGCTTTGCTGGCGGTTGCCAACCAAACCAATTCCCAATCCCTGTCCGAAGAGGATACAGTCAAGTATGACTTTGACGGCGACGGAGAAATCACCACGAAGGATGTCAAAATCTACATGCGCAGCCTCCAGGGAGAAAAGGACGTGGTGGATGTCCTGAGTCAGTCTTATGTGGTGGAGGCGGGTAAGTCCATTCAGGTGCATGCCGTTGTGACCTTGTCTGAGGTGGACCGTGCCTATCTGGCGGAGCATTACGCCAACGGTTGCTATGTAGAGGGCTTCATTTATGCCACCGACCCCGATGGGGCGGCTGCAGAGCTCTCCCTGCCCATGCTGGCTTATTACGGCAGCTGGACGGAGCCGTCTATGTTTGATAAGTACATCGCTTTGGAGGACAGCGGCGATGAGACGGCCTACCCCTATGTGGGGCCCCAATACACCAATGCTCTGGTGATGAATAGTTCCTACTATCTGACGGCCAATCCCTATGCCGCAGACGGCACCTACCTGGCAGACCGGACTGCCATCAACTCTAAGACCACCATCACGGCGGCCTATGCCACCCTGATCCGGAACGCCGGCGGCAATATGTATGCAGAGATCTCCAACGCCGAAACCGGCGAGGTATACAAGACCGTTCAGAAGGGGGCGCAATATGGCGCATTCTACAACGCCAGTGCCGGAGCCTGGGCCAATACGGTCACCAGCACCGCCCTTGGCTGGAGTGTAACGGACGCAGAGGGCAAGCCACTGCCGGAGGGCACCCGGGTGAAGGTTTCTGTCTACGCCATTCCGGAGTACAACTGGGATCGTGAAACAGGCGAAGTGGTTGGGACCCTGGCCGGTGGCGCGTCCTGGGACACCTATCTCACGGTGGATAACACCGCTCCGGAGATTCTGGACGCCACCTATTCCCGCAATCTGGTGACCGGTGCGGCGAAGCTGAACATCACCGCCCAGGATGACCGGTATGTGGCGGCTATCCTGGTTGCCAATTCCCGTCAGACGGAATATCTGGCTCGCCAGGGTGCGGACCAGAGAGAACTGGGCGCCGCAACAGAGGTGGAAGTGGACATTTCCGAAGTGACTGCCTCGGATGTGGTTATCATGGCGGTGGACTATGCCGGAAACGTTACGGCCTACCAGGTTTCCCTGGGTGGCGGGGAAGAGGATGGCGATGTCACCGAGTTCATTTATGCCAACGACACCTTTGACAACAGCTGGCTGACCTTCCGCCCGGAGGCGGTGGAGAATGCCAAGAAGATTGCAACCGGCGAAATTTACGCCGCAGAGTACATGGATGGCTATGTCTTCACCATAGACAAAGACCGCCGCTTCTGCGTGGCCCCTCTGGAGGATCTGGAGAATCAGACCTACATTGAGACCCTGAATGTGCTGAGCAATGTGCTGGATCTGGCTTACAATTATGCAGACGGGAAGCTGTACGCCCTTTGCACCAAGAACTACCTGTACACCCTGGACCCGCTGATGGGATCGGTAGAGCAGATCGGTATCATCCCTCTGCCGGCGGGCGACAATTTGCAGACCCTGGCCTGTTCCACAGAAGGAACCTTCTATGGTGTGACCAATCACGTCAGCAATTCCCGCCTGTACTCCTTCACCTTGAGTGAGGAGGGCTTCCAGGTGCAGGCAGCTCCTAGCACAACCGGAGTTTCCACTGTTTTTATCCAATCCATGGCCTATGACCACAACACCGGCAAGCTGTACCATGCCAACTACGGCTACAACGAGGCAGGCAACGGCTACGTGGGCCGGTTGCTCACCTATGATCTGGAGACCGGTAAGCCTACCGTTGTGGGCGACTTCGGCACCCACGAGCTGGCCGGTCTGTTCATCCCCAAAAAGACAACCAGCATCTTTGGACCCTCTCAGGATGTGCAGGAAATCTCCCTGAGCCAGAGTGAGGTCTCTATGCTGCAGGGCGGCACCTTCACCCTGGAGGTTTCTGCCAAGCCCTGGACGGTGGTGAACCGGGCGTGCACCTGGGTTTCCAGCGATGAGAAGGTGGCCACGGTTCAAGACGGGGTTATTACTGCCACCGGAACCGGCACCTGCACCATTGCCGCCGCCTCTGTGCTCAATCCCCAGGCGGTTGCCACCTGCACCGTCACCGTCACGGCACTGAAGACAGAACTCACCGGCCTGGTTTGGGATGCAGACAGCCAGGTCTGGTTCAGCTCCTTCCGGACGGATACCATTCCCTCCTACACCAAGCTGACCGAATCGCCTTGTAGGCAGCCCCTCATGGCCATGACAGCCGGTCCTAAGGGGGTCTCCTACGCAGCAACCCAGGAGGAAGGCGCGGACCAAGCCTTGATTTCCACCCTTTACACAGTTTCCAACGGATATACGCTGACCAAAGTCGGAACCTCTGAAATTGGCTATACCGACATGACCTGGTGCCCCAATCTGGTAGACGGCTCTGTGCTCGCCACCTATGGCAACTACGTGGCTGTGGTGAATACTGCCACGGGCAATTACGACGGAGCCTGGGATTTTTCCAGCTCCATTGGAAGCGCCAGACTGGTGGGCATTGCCTATGCCGGAAGTCAGAAGGATGAGGCGGAGAACCTCCTGGACTTCTGCCTGCTGTTGGACTCTCAGGGCAACGTTTGGACCGTTGGCTTTACGAAGGAGGGCGACGACATTTTGCGTACCGCACCTCAGAAGTTAACCAATTTGGGATTTACCACAGAAGAAAATTGGTACTTCTCCTCCATCGCCACAGATGGCGCTTATCTGTATGCTTCCCTGTGGTCCGGTGAGCAGACCGACTTGGTGGCTCTGGATCTGAACAGTGGCGCGGTTGCCAACCTGGGCAACTTTGGCGCGGATGTATGGCCTGTGGTTGGCTTGGAAGTCCAGGCCGGCGCTACCGCCACGGCGGAGCGGTTGGTCCGTGCCATGGAGGCTTCTGTGATGACAGCCCCCGTCCAAGCAGAAATGGAGACGCTGCCGGCGCTCCTCACAGAGAATGGATGAAAGGATGGCATGTGACATGTTCAAACGAATTTTTTCCTGGCTGCTGGTCTTGGCTCTGCTCCTGGGCATGACCGGAAACGTCTTGGCTGCCGAATCGAAGCCTGCTGTTTCCCAGATCGTGACCATGCAGAATCAAGAGGGCGTCACAGTACGACTGACCGTCCCCGGCGGGGCGGGTTCTGGAAATGGCCGTTTGGTCTATCAATTCCCCAAGGAGCTGACACTGAAAGGCGCGAAGTCCCTGGTGGGCAGCGAGGGAATCAGCAACCTGGGAACCTCTGATACCTCTGTGAGTTTTGCCTGGACCTGCTACGAGGACTACGCCGCAGAGACGGCCATTTTGGAGCTGAGCTTTGCCGGTGCGGTGGGGGTCTATCAGGGCTCCATCACCCTGCCGGAGCAGGACCATGAGACCATTCCCGTCACAATTCCCATAGAGGAGCCTTACCGCTATGTGGATGTGACCAATGAGAAGGTCTGGTATTTCCCTTATGTCTATGCCGCCCACGATGCCGGTCTGATGAACGGCATGGGGCAGGACCGGTTTGTGCCGGAGGGCCATTTGACCCGGGCGCAAATGGCCATGCTGCTGTACCGCATGGCGGGAACGCCGGGGGTTCAGGGAGAAAATCCCTTTACCGATGTGCGGACCGGGAAATGGTACACCAACGCTGTGCTCTGGGCAGCGGAGCATGAAATCGTTTACGGCTACGGCGACGGCCGGTTCCGCCCCGATGGCGACATTACCCGTCAGGAAGCAGTTACCATGCTGGCCCGGTTTGCGGCCCTCCAGGAGGTGGAGCTGAAGAAAACCGTGGAGCCCAGAATCTTTACGGACGAGGCGAAAATCAGCGGATGGGCCAAGGAAGCCGTGAAGCTTTGCACAGAGGCCGGCATTCTGGAGGGCTATCCCGACGGCTCCTTCCGCCCCTGGAATCTCATTACCCGTGCAGAGGCTGCCAAGATCATTGTGATATTCCACGGTCTGTTCCAGAAGACGCCGGATAAGCCGAATCCGCCGGACCCCACCGATCCGCCGGACCCCACTGCTCCCACGGATCCCCCCGAAAGCTATACGGTCACCTTTGTGGGAGATCAGGGTTATGCCAAGGTGGATGGGAAGAAGGTGGAGTCTGTCACCCTGGAACCCGGCCGGACCTGGCTGAATTTCAGCCTCTTCGGCGACAAAACCGTGGGCTATGAGCTGGACGATGTGCAGGTTACTTCCGGCACCTTGAGCAGAAACGGCTCTGCCTTTGTGCTCAAGGACATTCATGAGGATGTGACGGTAAGCTTCTCCACCAAGGACATGGTGCTGACTGTGAATTTCGTCTCCGCCCAGACCGCCGTCATCGAACCGGCATCGGTACAGATTCCCTGGGGCCAGACGGTGGAGGAGCCGGTGGCCACCCGCACCGGCTATGAGGTGACCGGCTGGTACACGGAGCCTGCCCTGGAGCATCTTTTTGATTTTACAAAGCCGGTCTACGAAAGTATCACCCTGTACGCCAAGTGGGGCGTGAAGCACTTTACCGTCAACTTCTGGGATGGGGAAACCCTGCTGTACACCCAGCAGGTGCGGTATAACGCCAGAGTGGAGCGTCCCGCCGATCCCCAGAAGGAGGGCTACCTCTTCGTCGGCTGGTATACGGACCCTGCGCTCACCGATGCATACAGCTTCCTCCGCGCGACCACCAGCGATCTGGACCTGTATGCCATGTGGCGGGAGGACGACCGGGCGGATTACGTATACCTGGGCGCCAACGACACCCAATACCCGGCATACGGCGTCTGCGGTGACGATGCCAACGACGGCTCCTCCATGGAGCAGGCGGTCCGGACCTTTGAACGGGCCAAGGAGCTGCTGAAGGATGCCAAGAATCCTGTGATCATTCTCTGCGGCAAGGTACCTATCACCCAGGACACCACCTGGTCCATGGCGGATTTGCCCAACGGGAAGGTGGTCCGCAACACCGGCCTCACCACCTACCTGATTGATGTGCAGAACGAAGCCACTCTGACCCTGGATCACATCATCATCGACGGCGGCGGCGAAATGTTCCCCGCCCTGAAGACGGGCAGCGCCTGCGGCGCCATGCTATATCTGGAATCCGGGACAGAACTGGTCCTGAACGAGGGGACCGTGGTGCAAAACTGTGTCCACGGCTCTACCACAGCCGCCATTTACGCCAATTCCAACTGCAAGGTTACGGTCAATGACGGCGTACGGATCGTGAACAACGATGGAGCCTTCACCGGTGGAATCATCGCCGGCGCGGGATGCGAGATCACCATCAACGGCGGCGAATTCTCCGGCAACCGCCAGACTGGCACAGCGGCTTCTTACTCCTGCTACGGCTCGGCCCTGTCAGTGGGCTCCAGCACATCGGCAACCCTCACCATCAACGGCGGCGTCTTCACGGATAACCATGCCACGGTGGGCGCCACCATCGGCGCCTTGCAAAGCGTCGTCTTCAACATGAACGGCGGTACAGTAACCGGCAATACCTCCGGCGCAGTCACCGGTGGCATCTCCATTGGCTATGCCAGCACGAGCTATACCGGCAATGGTACGCTGTACCTCACCGGCGGCACCGTTCAGGACAACACCGGCGCAGAGGAGACGGGCAGCCCCCAGATCTATGCCATGCGGAGCGGCCAGGTTGTGCTGAACAGCGCCAAGGATGCTGTGGAAATCGGCGAGATCTATGTGGATGATTACAATGGCGCATATGGCATCTATGCGGCAAAGCCCATCAGCAATGTGAAGGGCGGCACGCTGCAGGTGGCCTTTAGTGACATTGACGTCAATACGGTCCTGCTCAGAGGCTATAACACCTACAAGATCACCCAGGTAGACGTGGCGGCGTACCGTCTGCGAAACGATCTGGACCCCTATTTTAAGGCGGTCATGGATACGGACAACGGCATTTACCACGTGGCCAGCAACCAAAAAATCGGCACGGCGGTTTATCTCAGCTCCCCGACACAGAAGGTGAACCCCGGTAACGACGAAAACGACGGCCTGACGCCGGAGACTCCCGTGGCGACCTTTGACCGGGCCAAGGCGATCCTGGCTGCCAACGCCAAAGCGGAGGGCGAGAACGTCATCTATGTGATGAACGCCATTCCGGTTGGGGAAGGGGAGACGGTCACCCTCAGCCTGGAGGGGATTCCCAATGGGGCGTTGATGCGCTACGAGTCCAATACCAGCTACTTCTTCAACGTAAGCGGCGGTACCATTGTAACGGAGAACATTGTGATTGACGGCAACAGCCCCTTTGTGCCCAGGAGCAAGACCAGCGGCGCCATCTTCTCCGTCTCCAAGGGCGGCTCCATCACCACAAAGTCCGGCACAGTGGTGCAGCATGTCCGCAGCAGTACCCACAGCGTGATCTATCTCTCCTCCACCGCCGGTGCTACGGCCACGGCCACCATTGAAGATCTGACGGTGACGGGGCTGGATACCTATTCCACCTCCAACACGGCCTACAGTGGCGCGTCCATCTTCTATGTCACGGGTGCAGGCCAGTGTACCCTGACGGTGAACGGCGGTACTTTTACAGACAATGAGGCGCGTCTGCTGTACCTCATCGGAGCGGGCGCCCATCAGGTCAACATCAACGACTGCACCTTCAGCAACAACCACCTGGGCTACAGCGGCGCGGTCTTTGCCCTGTACAACAGTGCAGAATCTGCCGCAGAAGTGAATTTCAACGGCGGCACCTTTACCAATAACCGCAGCACCGGTACTACCGTGACCCTGGGGGGCGGCGGCATCGGCTATGTGCAGTCCGGGGCGACGGTGCGCCTGAAGGGCGGCGACTTCTCCGGCAACAGCTCCGCAGCAGGCTCACAGTACGATGGACTCTTCCTGAAGCCCTACAACAAGAACCTGACCGCTGAGGTGCACATTGCCAAGCTGAACCAGGACCTGACGGTATGGACCAACCAGACCTCCAAAACGGTCAACAACACCTGGCTTGTGCTGGAATCCCCGCTGACCCACAAGGTAATTCTGAACGATTCCTACCGGATTGCAGACACCATTGTGGTCAAGGGCACAGACAGCTACACCCTGACCGAATCCGACCTGGCCAACCTCATCCCGGGAGACGACGCCATCGCTTTCTACCTGGATGCAGAAAACAACGCCATCCGAATTCGCGCTGTAGAGTAACCGAAACACAGGCTTCCGGCCGTGAACCGGAAGCCTGCCCCCTGGCATTCCTGCGGACCCATCCATACGCCACCCATTCCAAATCGGCCAGCCCCCAACAGGGTTGGCCGATTTGCTGCACAGGCTGCACCCCGCGCCTCGGGGTCAGAGGGAAACTACGGTGCAATGTCACGAACGGAAACCTGGTAGAACGCTTGGATTCAGCGCTGGCGCGGCAGCGCCCTGCCGCTTCGCTCTCGCCCCCGGGGGAGCCAAGTCCGTCTGGACGGCCTGTTTTGGAAGTACCCCAGAAATTTGTCACTGAAGCACGAAAATTGTAAAACTCCTCTTTTCCTGGCGGCCATTATCTGGTATAATCATGTCAGAGGACGGCCGCAGCCAAGGAGGTTGTTTGGATGGAATTGCAAATTTGCCATGTAGGCGATCAAAATGGAGCCCCGCTGTTTTCCGTAGTGCGCAGCGGGGATTTGAAGCGCACGGCTCCGGTCTCCCTTCCGTCGCCGGTCTCCTTTCCGGTGGGGGACGGCGCGGAGCGGGGGCTTCTTCCGAGGCTTCGCTGGTACCTGGAGGGGTACCTGCAAGCGCCCTTCGGCGCCTACCGGCAGTCTGCCCAGGCGGTGGCGGAGACGCTGCAGGCCTGGGGCGGGGCGGTCTTTGACCGGCTCTTCGTGGGCCAGGCCCAGAACTGGTATCAGACTGCCAGGGGGCAAAGCTTCCGGGACTTCCGGATTAAGATCACCAGCGATTCGCCGGAGATCATGGCCTGGCCCTGGGAGGCCCTGTACAGCCGGGAGGACGGCTACCTGGCCCTGCGCTTTCCCGTAGAGCGGCAGCTTTCCACCGCTTTGGGGGACCCGCCGCCTCTGCCGGAGAGCTTGCCCCAGGACGCCCTCCGCATCCTCTATGTGATTCCCCGTCCCGATGGTACGGGGAACGTGGGCTACCGGACCTTGGCGAAGAGCCTGGTGGGCTGCATTGAGGAAGAGAACCTGCCTGTGACCGTGGACGTTCTGCGCCCGCCCACCTTTGACCGGCTGCGGCAGGTGCTGGGGGAACGCCCCGGATATTACCACATCGTTCACTTTGACGGCCATGGGAGCTACGGCGATTCGGCCCCTGGGGCGGGCTGCTATGCCGCAGCGGAGGGCCGGCTGGCCTTTGAGGATGAGAAGGGCCGGCTGGAGGCCATTGAGACGACCCGCCTGGCCCAGCTGCTGGCCCAATGCCGGATTCCCTGCATGGTGCTGAACGCCTGCCAGTCCGGGATGATGGACGGGCAGGCCCGGGACCCCTTTGCCTGTGTGGCAGCTGGCCTGCTGAGGGCAGGGGTTTACAGCGTGGGGGCCATGGGCTACAGCCTGTATGTGAGCGCCGCCAAGGAGTTCGTTCCGGCGTTTTACCGGAAGCTGTTTGAGAAAGGCAGCATCTCCGAGGCCGTGCGGGCCGGGCGAGAGGAGATGTACCGGCAGCCGCAGCGAAGCTGCGTCACAGGGAAGCTCCCCCTCCAGGACTGGGTCGTTCCGGTGCTGTACCGGCAGATGCCGGAGAGCGATGCCCGCTTCCCCAGCCTCCAGCCGGATTGCCAGGGGAAGGAAGGGGGACCGGCTCTGCCCCAGGAGGCGGATCTGGGGGACTACGGCTTCATTGGGCGCGACTGGGAGCTTCAGCAGCTGGAGCGGGCCATGCAGCACCAGCCCCAGGCGGCCCTCCTGATCCACGGCCAGGCCGGCAGCGGCAAGACCACCCTGGCCCGGGGCTTTCTCCACTGGCTGCGCAGCACCGGCGGACTGCAGGGGCGGGGATTTTGGTTCAATTTCCAGGAGATCCACTCGGCGGAATATGTGGTGAATGAGCTGGCGCGGGAGCTTCTGGGCCTGTCCGCCACGGCGCAGCCCATGGAGCGGAAGCTGCAAGCGCTCATTCAGAAACTGCGGAGGGAGGCCCATCTTCTGGTCTGGGACAACCTGGAGTCCGCCACCGGCATTCCGGGGACGGAGGTCCAGCCCCAGCTGCCACAGGAGGACCTGGAGCTTCTGGCAGGGCTCCTGAAGGACCTGCGGGGCGGGAAAACCAAGGCCCTTCTCACCAGCCGGAAGAAGGAGACAAATTGGTTGCCCCTCTCAATCTGCTTCCGTGTCCCTCTGGGCGGCCTGGAGGGGGAGGAGCTGTGGGAGTACTGCAATGCGGTGGTCCGGTATCTGGGCCTGACCCTGGACCGGGACAACATGACCTACCGCCGGATTCTGGCGAAGCTTTGCGGCAACCCTCTGGCCATTCGGGCGATTTTGCTGCGCCTCCAGGACCGCACCCCGGAGGACCTGCTAAGGGGCTTGGACCGCGCCTTTGAGGGGCAGGAGGGGGACGAAAGCACCCGCCGCCTCCAGGCGGCCTACGCCGTCTTCGGGGAGAGCCTCAAATCCCGGTTCCTCCCCGTTTTGCAGGTGACCGGCCTGCACGAATACTGTGCAGATGCAGATCTGGTGAGAGAGATGCTGGCCGCAGCGGAGGAACCCGTACCGCCGGAGGCGGCAAAGTCCTGCTTTGAAATTTTGGAAAACGCCGGCTTCTGCACCCATGTGGGGGGCAATGGTTACCGGCTCCATCCTGCCCTGCGGGGCTATTTGCAGCAGCAGACGCCTGCTCCGGAAGGGGTGCAAAGAGGATTTGTGGATGTGATGGGGACCTTTGCGAATTGGCTGACACAAGAGCCGTTTCATGAAGCAAGGGGCGCTTATCACGCGCATCTGGCAAACCTTTACCACGCGCAACGGCTGGCAGCATCCCTTGGGATGGACGTACCTGCAATGGCCTTGACGGAAAGCCTGGCCTGGTATGCCCTGGAAAGGCGGCAATTTTCAGAGGCGCGTAGGCTGTACCTGGACCTGTTTGAACAGGGAAAAGGGCGGGATGATGCGAAAAACATGGCAGGGGTGCTCCACCAACTGGGAAGGGTTGCCGAGGAGCAGCGGGATTTTCAGACGGCGGAAGGGTGGTACCAGAAGTCCCTGGCGATTTGGGAAAAGCAAGGCAACGAGCATGGCGCGGCCAGTACCTACCATCAACTGGGCAGGATTGCCGGGGAGCAGCGGGATTTTCAGGCGGCGGAAGGGTGGTACCAGAAGTCCCTGGCGATTGAGGAAAAGCAGGGCAACGAGCATGGCGCAGCCATAACCTACCATCAACTTGGCGTAATTGCCCAGGAGCAGCGGGATTTTCAGGCGGCGGAAGAGTGGTACCAGAAGTCCCTGGCGATTTGGGAAAAGCAAGGCAATGAGCATAACGCGGCCATAACCTACCATCAACTGGGCAGGATTGCCCAGGAGCAGCGGGGTTTTCAGGCGGCGAAAAAGTGGTACCAGCAGTCCCTGGCGATTTGGGAGAAGCAAGGCAATGAGCATAATGCGACCAGTACCTACCATCAACTGGGCGTAATTGCCCAGGAGCAGCGGGATTTTCAGGCGGCGGAAGAGTGGTACCAGAAGTCCCTGGCGATTGAGGAAAAGCATGGCGACGAGTATGGCGCGGCCCTTACCTACGGGCAACTGGGCGTGCTTGCTGCAAAACAGCGGGATGTTCAGAGCGCAGCTGCCCACTTTCTCAAGGCGATAGAAGGCTTTGCAAGCACGGGGGATCCGTATCACCTTGCAATTGCAGTCCGCAACTACGCCCGGCTTCTACATACCGCCCCGTCCTCCGGGCGCGAGGCCCTGCGAAGCAGGTGGGAGGAACAAATGCCAAAGGAAATGACAGAGTGTTTAAAAGAAGCATGGAAAAACATGGAGGAGGATGCAAATGATGCCCAAGAATGACCGTTCCCTGCAAGCAAAGGAAACCGCCCTGCTGGCCCTGGCCCAGGGGGACCCGGACTTTCCCGCCTTTCTGGACCGGTACCGGCAGGCGCTGCCTCAGGTGGCGGCGCTCCCGGCGGAGCTGGTGGAGGAGCTGATGGCGGCGGTGGAGGAGGACCCCGCCCTGGGGGAGCTGGCGAAATCCTATGAGGAAAACGCCCAGGCCGCCCAAACCTACGCCCTTCTGGGGGTCCCGGAAATGACAGTCCTCTTTGCCGGGCTGTTTCTCCTGGGCGCCCACATCAAAATCCACCGGACCCCGGCGGGCAAGTGGGAATTCCTGCTGGAGCACCCCAGCATGCAGGGAGGCCGCCTGGAAAAAATCGCCCAGATGCTGGCATCCCTGTTCCGGGAATAGACCGCCCCATCCCCGGGCAGGGAAGAGGAGAGCCTGCCGCCCCGGCATTTTTCCAAATGGGGATTGCAAAATTCTGGCGGGATGTGTTAGAATAATAAAACAACCTAAAAGAGAAGGAGCAGGTCTCGCTATGAAGATTCAGGAGTCGGCGGAAAATTATTTGGAAACCATTTATATGCTGCATCAGCGGAAGGGTGCGGTGCGCTCCATTGACATCGTGAACGAGCTCTCCTTTTCCAAGCCAAGCGTCAGCGTCGCCATGAAAAATCTGCGGGAGAACGGCTATGTGGAGATGGATTCCGATGGTTTCATCACCCTGTGCCCCAAGGGTCAGGAGATTGCAGAGCGGATGTACGAGCGCCACGTTTTCCTCTCCGACTGGCTGACGGAGCTGGGGGTGGACCCCGGTGTGGGGGTGGAGGACGCCTGCCGCATGGAGCACGTGATCAGTGCGGAGTCCTTTTCGGCCATCAAAGACTATGTGTGCCAGAAAAAGGCCTGAGCCTCAGGAGGGGGGGAACCCGGGAACCGTGAGCTGTGAAAGGGTCTTTCCCCTCTGAAATTGAACCGCATAAATGGACTGGCACCGTTTAAACTGGGCGAATCGCTGCCGGGCCTCGGCCACGTTGGAATAGACCTTCCAGCAACCGGTGTACTTGCAATTCTCACCTCCGTTTTCCATGAAGCCCACCACGTCCGCCAGGGGATAGCCCAGGAAGAGGCCGATCTCATGGGGGCAGCCTGGCCGCCGGGCCAGCCTTTGCTCCAGCTGCCCCAGGGCTATCTCCGGCTGGAGGGCATAGCCCATCCGCTGCAGGAAGGGGGCGACGCCGGGCTTTTGAAAGTCCTGCCGCAGCTTTGCCGGGCGGTAGACGTACAGCAGCGCCCGCCCCCGGTGCCGCCGCAGCACGCGAATCCGGACCCCTTTGTTCCCCAGGGCCAGGCGGCAGCGCCGCAGCTCTGCCTGGAGCATAGATTCCGAGGTATAGGAAAAGCAGAACAGACCGGCGGTTTTCAGCCCGGCCAGAGTGGGAGCGCAGTGGGTGATGAGGCTTTGCTCCAGCATGATGTCTCCTCCTGTTTCATGATTTGGGGTGGGATTTCGACTAGCTTCCGCAAATGTGTAGGTTTTATGCCCCCTGGTTAGAATAAACTAACCAGGGGGGTGCCAACCCTCTCGAAAGCCAGACAGATAGGTTCGCAGTTAGCTGCGACTAATATACAAGAACCTTCGCCCTTTGTCAAGCCCCCGAAGGCGGTGGCTTCCCAGACGAGGATTTATAGGCTCTGTCCTCAGGAAATATCTTTCTAGCTCCTCACACAAGGGGGATTCCTCCGTGGGGGTCATATCATTTAACAATGCAGATTTGTATTTTGTGGAAAAAAGGGTATTGCACAGGAGCAGCCAGCGTGGTATAATAGGGCCAACTGAATAGTGTAGCCGGTGCCGTTTCTCTTGCAAGAGGAGAACGGAGAATAGGGAAACAGGTGAAAGGCCTGTACGATCTCGTCACTGTATGTAACGAGTGTATTGCCTGTGTCGGAAAAGACAGTCACTGACGAAAGTTGGGAAGACGGTAGTGCGCGATGACTTACGAGTCAGGATACCTGCCGGCTGCTGGTACAGGAATATAGTACTATATTTCGGATCACGAGGAATTGATTGGTACCGTCTGCCTGCGGGCGCAGTTTTGTCGTGGTCATCTTTATGATGACCATGTTTTTTGTGCGCATTCCTGTACCCTGATGCTGCTGGTGTAAAAATTTTACATACATCAGGAAGGAGCGGGGCTTGTGCGCCGTTCCGGAACATGAAGGAGGAAACGTACATGAAAATGAAGAAACTGCTGGCTCTGCTGCTGGTATTTGCCATGACAGCGGCATTGTTTGCAGGCTGCA
>UMLF01082011.1_pt1 | contig 15603 bp, 9 predicted proteins | sample 1966501 | NCBI WGS metagenome assembly UMLF01 (sample SAMEA4836194, study PRJEB28245) | human gut metagenome | biome: gut microbiome; material: fecal sample | place: Denmark | collected 2008 | reverse complement strand
TTGCGTCTATGAATCTGCTTAGGATATAGGCTGCAGGTATTATGATTACTACATATCTTGATAGTGATATGAATAGTGATGGCATTCCTTTGCCTAGTCCTTCTAAGGCTCCTGAGCATGTTACTGAGACTGCCGATACTGCAAAACCACAGCTTATGTATCTTAGGGCTGTTACACCTATTTTTATTGTTTCAGGATTTGCTGTAAATAATCCTATAAGCTGGTATGGTATTACCCAGGCAAGTATCGTTCCAAGTATCATTATTGATACTGTTAGTTTCATTGCTGTTTTGAATATTTTGTCTACGCGCTTGTGTTCTCCTGCTCCATAGTTGTAGCCAACCAGCGGTCTTATGCCCTGTATTATTCCGTTTGCACTTAGGTATATGAATGTTTGTAGTTTGTAATATACACCAAGTACAAGTACGTATTTTTCTGAAAATTCAGCAAGTATTCCGTTTAATGCTGAAATTAGCAATGAAGGTAATGCCATATTTAATGTGGCTGGGATTCCTACTGAATACAATCTTTTTATCATTAATTTATCAGGTACCATATATGACATTTTTATTTTTACAGGCATTGGTCTTACAAAATATATTATTATGTATACAGCCAGTGAAACGAACTGTCCAAGTACTGTTGCAATTGCAGCCCCTCTTATTCCCATCGTAGGAAACGGACCTATGCCAAATATCATTAAAGGATCAAGTACTATGTTGGTTACAAACCCACATATCATACTAAACATTGAAACTTTCATTCTCCCTACTGCCTGAAATACTTTTTCAAATGAAATTCCAATTACTGATACTATTGCGAATGTAAATACTACATCGGAGTACTGTAATGCCAAACTTATTGTATACTCATTAGATGAAAACATTCTAAGAAAACCAGGCATCCCCAAAAGGCACAATATTGTAAGTACTATGCCGTGTATTACACTAAGTCCCATTCCAATTGTTGTTGCTTTGTGTGCATTATTCTTTTCCTGAGCGCCTAAATAAAAAGAAATAAGTGCGTTTATGCCGATTCCAAATCCTACACCTATTGATGTTACAAGATTTTGGATAGGATATACCAGTGCCAATGCTGTCATTGCCTCTTCGCTTAGTTTTGCCACAAAATAGCTGTCTACAATGTTATACAGCGAATTTACCGCCATTGAGATAACCATTGGCAATGACATAGACAATACAAGGGGCAATATGTTTTTTTCTTTCATAAATGTCTGATCCATAATAACCTCTTTCTACTAATCTAAGCATAACGACACAATTTGTTGATTTGCAGAATTGCTATTTTGTCCCAACTTAATTATTTATCGTTACGCAAAGAAATAGTGGCAACCACCGTTACCACTATTATCTATATAAATTTTTAAATTTAACTTATTTTAATTTTTCACCTGTTAAAAGTTCATATGCCTGAAGATATTTTTCAATAGTCTTATCTACAATATCCTGAGGTAATGTCCAGTTGTGACCTTCATTCTGTTTTAACCAGTCACGTGCAAACTGCTTGTCAAATGATGGCTGACCGTGTCCCGGTTCATATCCATCTGCAGGCCAGAAACGTGAGCTGTCAGGTGTAAGCATTTCATCACCAATAACAATGTTTCCGTTTTCGTCTAAACCAAATTCAAACTTAGTATCAGCAATAATGATTCCACGTTCTAATGCGTAGTCAGCACATTTCTTGTAAAGAGCGATTGTGCAGTCTTTCAACTTCTTAGCATATTCTTCGCCTTTTCCAGGGAACTGTTTTTCTAAAACTTCAATACTCTGTTCATATGAAATATTTTCATCGTGATCACCGATTTCAGCCTTAGTTGATGGTGTGTAAATAGGTTCTGGCAACTTGTCTGATTCCTTTAAGCCTTCCGGAAGCTTAATTCCGCAGACTGTACCGTTCTCTTTGTAGCTTGCCCAACCACTACCTGTAATGTATCCACGAACAATACATTCAATTGGAAGCATTTCAAGCTTCTTGCACATCATACTGTTTCCATCAAATTTTGGCTGTCTGAAAAATTCAGGCATTTCATTTACATCTACTGTAATCATATGGTTTGGAAGAATATCTTCTGTCAAATCAAACCAAAACTTGGACATCTGAGTTAATACTGTTCCTTTTTTAGTAACTTCGTTATTTAAAATAACGTCAAAACAACTAATTCTGTCTGTTGCAACCATAATTAAGCTGTCGCCATTGTCATAAATTTCGCGAACTTTTCCTTCTTTAATAGGCTTTAATTCATTTGCGCTCATTGTACATACCTCTCTTTTATTTAATTTGCCCTTTTGATGTTTAAAATGCCCCGGTGTTCTACACCTTCCGACATCTGTATTGCATACGCGTACATTATATCATATTTTTTCTACATAACAATACAAAGATTTCCAGAATATTCTGTATATATAACTACAATATAAAAGTAAAAAGGCGCCACCTGCAAAATTTTCTTCTGCAAATGACACCTTACCCGTCACACTCTCTTTAATTACAGATTTAATTAATTTCCGACTTTTCGCGCTAAAAAATACCACTTACTATTTAATGTATCCCCCCATCAAATCAAATGTTGTCCGTTATTCCGGACATTTTTAATATGCATTATTGCCCTATAATACCAAAGTGTAAACCTGCTTTACTCTGATGGAAAAAAGCTTCTTCCCCCCGTTGAAACCTTTCTCTTTCCCCCGAAAAGAATTATCCATCATAGCAATGTTTTTTTCAATAAAATTAACTCAAGCGGTGCTATTTTAACTTAAACGGTATTTTTATTTTTAAATTTTAATAAACTGTGCTATAATTTTATTAGTAAAATTACTGTTTTTAGGAGGGGATATTTATGAGACTGGCTTTCGTTGATGATGACTATGGCGAAATCAAGAAACTTACAACTATGATTGATAAAGAATTGCAGGGAACTGTTTATTCGAGTTGTACTAAGCAACTTTTCAGCACTGGTGAAACATTCCTTTCTGTATGGAAACCAGGTATGTATGATATAGTTTTTCTTGATATTTTTATGGATCAGCTTACCGGTGTTGATGTTGCCAGACAGATTCGTAAAACAGACGCATCAGTGAAAATAATTTTCTGCACTACAAGTAATGAATTTGCCAGCGAAAGCTATTGCGTTGACGCATCTTTCTACCTTTTAAAACCTTTTTCTCAAAATATGGTTCACACCATGGTACAAAAACTTATTAAGGTTGATTCTCGTCTTTCACTTTTTATTACTCTTCCTAATGACCAAAAACTATACCTTCGCGATATTATTTATGGCGAATATATTAATCACAAAATCTTTATTCACACCAAATCCCATAACGATATTTCATTCCGTATGTCTTTCGGAAACTTCTTAGAACTAATTTCACCATTTTCTTTTTTAATAAGCTGTTGCAAAGGAATAATTGTTAATCTTTATGAAGTTATCAATAAGGAAAACAACTGCTTCATATTAAGCGACAATTCAACCATTCCAATAAGCCGTAGAAAAATCAAAGAAATTAATAACGTTTATGCTGACTTTGTTTTTGAAAAAATGAAAGACAAAATGCTGAATGATGAAGCTAATTAATAATTATCCAAAAATAGCGAAAGTATCGTTATGGTACCTTCGCTATTTTTGTTATGAAGTAATTTTTATAATAGAATCTGTCCATCAATTGATATTGTAACAACATTCCATGGAATGAACTTCCCACTGTTCTGCAATGCTGTCTTTGCGGCATTTTCAAGTCCACCACAACATGGCACTTCCATTCTTACTATTGTTACACTTTTAATGTCATTATTTCTAATTATCTCCGTAAGCTTTTCGCTGTAATCCACTGCGTCAAGCTTTGGACAACCTACAATTGTAATCTTTCCATTCATAAATTCCTGATGGAAATTAGCGTAAGCATAAGCTGTACAATCTGCTGCTATTAAAAGGTTTGCTCCATCAAAATAAGGTGCGTTAATTGGCACAAGCTTAATCTGAACAGGCCACTGGGCAAGCTTAGAAGTTAATTTAACATTAGTTTCAACCTTTTCTTCCCTATTTCTGTTAAGTTGCATCATTCTCTGTCCGGGACACCCCTGATGTGCAACAGGAGTTTTTCCCTGACTCTTTTCTGCTTCCGCTTTCTTACGCATATTTTCCTTAACTGCTGCTTCATCATATGCAGCCGCTTCTCTTTCAACGAAAGTAATAGCCCCTGTAGGGCAAGTTGGAAGGCAATCACCTAAACCGTCGCAATAATCATCTCTAAGAAGCTTAGCCTTTCCGTCAACAAGACCTATTGCACCTTCGTGGCAGGCATTAACGCAAATACCACAACCGTTACATTTTTCTTCATCAATATTTATTACTCTTCTAATCATTTTGAACCTCTCTTAAAAAGTATTATTTCTATCTTAAATCATTTTTTGAAAAAATTACATATTTTGACTTTTAATTTTGTTTTTAATTTAAAGTCATTTCTGTAATCTTGTTTACATTTTAGGATTATAGTATACTTTTCTTATATTTTCGGTGGTTATGGCAACCAAAAAGGAGTTTTATGATTATTTTAAATATACCCTTGTTTAAAGGATTAACTTTGGAACAAATTGAAGACATGAAAAACAAACATTGTATGACTGAGAAAAAATATAAGAAAAATTCTTTCATATTTAGAGCCGGGGACATTGTACACGAAATTGGAATTGTGCTGGAAGGTAGCATAAATATTGAAATGATAGATATGTGGGACAACAAAAGTATTCTAAGTAACATTGATGTTGGACAGATTTTCGCCGAAAGCTACGCCCTTTGCAATGAGCCTATGATGGTGGACGCAGTTGCCACAAAAGATTCCACAATACTTATGCTTAATATGAGACAGATTTTTGCGCCAATCAATAACAATGCTTCATGGTACAACACCTTTACTTATAATCTTTTGGTTCTTTCCACAAGAAAGAATTTAACATTATCAACAAGAATATTCTGCACTTCGTCAAAAAGTGTTCGTGGACGAGTTTTGACTTACCTGTCAAACCAGTCCATCAAACACAATAACACAGAATTTCAGATTCCATTTAACCGCCAGCAAATGGCTGACTACCTTAACCTTGACCGTAGCGCACTTTCTAAAGAACTGGGAAAAATGCAGGATGAAGGAATTATTACTTTTAATAAGAATAGCTTCAAATTGAACATAAATTATGATTCTGAGTTTTAATTTTGAGAATTCCTTTATTTAAAGGGATTACAGCCGTTTTTTGACATTTCTTCAAGATTTTGACGTTTTTAGTCAGTATATACAGGTTTTTAAATTCCATACTTCTTTAAGTCAACTTTGCCATTAACCACTTCAACTCCGTCCGCCATAAGTCTTCTTGCCTGCTCATTTTCACCACCAAAAGCAAAGGCTCCTGAAAGTTCACCCTTAGAATTAACCACGCGAAAACATGGAATATTCTCCGGATCAGGATTCTTGTGTAGCGCATTGCCCACAGCCCTTGCCATCTTAGGCTCACCTGCCATTTCAGCAATTCTTCCATAAGTTGCAACGTGTCCCTTTGGAATCTTCTTCACAGCTTCATAAATTCGCTTAGTTGGGCTGTCCGTAATAATATCATAACTTTCAGCTATCATTCTTTTGATTTCCTTATCAGGTATAGTTCCATCAAGAATAATAGTATTCCAATGTTCCTTATTCTGATGATATCCTGCAATTACAGACTCGTAAGTTTCTCTCCAAAAATCTCTCCACTGTGGATCAACTTTCACATTAAGATTAACAAAACCGTTCCTTTCATAAATCCAAAGAAATGCTTTCTTGCTACCTTTCACTCTAATAAGCTGCCAATTAGTGTCCCTGAAAGGAGTTTCCATATATGTATCTTTAAAAGTTAGTCCATAATCAACTGCCTGCTGTCTGGTTTTCATAATGCTCGCCTTTCGAAAATTTGTTTTTTTCTATTGTAACACTAATCTATTCCAATTTCTTCAAATACTTCTTTGGAATACTAATTGCTGCTTTTCATATCCGTGTAGTCCGCTGTTTCCTTCATTGAATCTGATGCATACCACGAAAATAATTTTTCCAACAAAAAACCACCATAGTTGTCAGTAGTAACCTGCCTATAATGGGGTGGAATCCATGCAATGTCTCCTCTTTTAAAAGGTGTGGGAAAATCAAACCACATCTGCTCAAAGGAACCGTACAAAATATTAGAAACCTTCTCTGTCATCGGATTGCAGCGAAAAATTTCCTCCAACTTACCATTTCCTTTAAATATCAATTGAACCACATTTTCTGTATCAATTAGTTTCTAATGAATTAAACTCATACTTAATGTCACGTAAATGCTATCTTATATCTTTTGAATTAACAAATGAATGTATATCCATAACAAAATGTCCTCCTTTTAAGCAAAAAGACTTGGAAAGAACTTTGATGAGTGACTTCCCAAGTCTTTTTGTTTTTTAATATGATAAAAATTATCTTATTTTTTCTTCTTACGTAACTTTCTTCCCCACGGAATATCCCCTGCGCCCAAAATACTTCTTGGTCCACAATAAGGACACCACATCTGTCCTATATCCGGATTCCATACATACCTTCTCATACATCTAAGACATTCCTCACCCTTTCTACTGCATATTTAACGCTTGAAAAGTTATCGTTAAATATTATGAGTTCGGATAATTTTCCTTTAACAAGCCATTCATTTCTTCACATTGTACTTATCTATCAATGATAGTTCTTATCTCCTGTTCCAAAACACATATCCCTATTCTTATAAAACTATTTTTTAAGGTCTAACACCTATTTGTCTCAATAAACTTTCAATGAAATCACGTGCATATTTACGTTTCAACTTGCTGTGATTTGTCTGATTGTAATAGTTTCTAAGACAGTTATAACAAGAAGTGTTTTCATCACAACACTGCTGGGACACTTTAACATACGCTGCGTTTAACGATGTAATTACAGCATTCTTTTCGACTAATCGCTTAACATGACCCGCTCCGCCTGGGACATTGTCGTAGATCAAAATATCGTAACTATGCTGTTCAAGATTCAGTTCAAGAACACCATCTATATCATTTCTTTCAATGCCAAGACCAATACTTATTCCTTCAAGAAATGCATACATAAATGACAACGCAATCGCATAATCTTCCTTGGTAAAGGAACCTAACATAGGAATTGTAAATCGTGCTACATCTGTTTGGAATCTATGCCCAAGCCTGACTTGAGTAAGCTCTTCACATGAACAGTCAAACTGTCTGTAATTCTTATGCTTCTTTAAAGAAGTAGGTGTTATCACTTTTCCTTTAACAATGTCACTGTATCCACATATCGGGCACATATTGAATGACGATTTATTCATTACAAGAAGCTCATCATTGGTGCTTGTCTCAATGGTAATAGCATTTGATAAAGAAACAATATTCTCATCCTTTATACCACCACCAAGATATGATACTTCGCCGGCATAAGATCTCTTCGGCTTAGCACGAGTACTTTCTTTCGTAATACCAGTTTTAAATCCATTTATCGGTTCAATATAAAATTCTTGTACAACTGCATCAAGAGGCTCACCACAATACTTACACTCATTTCCTGTTCTTGTACTTACAGACACATTTATCTTTTTACAGTTATGACAAGTGCAGAAATAGTTACGTGGATACTCTCCTGTTTTAGGTAGAGATATATACTTAGAAGTATACTTCTTACCATCAACAATGATTTCTGAGTCCGGTGCATATTCTGAGATCGCTATTTTTAAATCACGACTCAAATCATAGCTGTTATCCATAATGCCTTCTTTATATATTTGTAATTCAACAACATCCACCGGGAACCCATATTTAGGAATGACGCAGTACTTTGAAAGTGAATCAATTACCTTTTCCTTATGCAAATTTTCAATCTGTCTCTGGTAATAATCCGCTTCTTTATAATTTTCTTCTGTTACCGCTTCTTTCTTTGCTTTTTCGTATTCTTCTGCAATAGATTTAATCGTTGAAACAAAATGCTCCATCTTTTCATCATTTCCTTCTATTTCATCAAACCACTTAAAGTTATGATAAGCTCGATATGTATCACCAGGCAGTATTTTCTCATTGATGTAGATATTCAAATCACTCGGATGACTCGAAATATAGTTTTTAAACTCCTCTAACGCATTCCCAAAGACTAATTCATCAATACTGATGAAATAATCTGGATGCTGTCTAAAGAAGAAACCTAAACACGTAGCCATCAGATGACGAACGATTATCTTGTGATTTACTACATTAAAATAAGGTGGCTTTATAACGCCTGAAATCATCTTTTCTGGACTGCAAAAATATGTATAATCGTGAGAGCCCGTTCCACAATAAGTCAAAATATATGCCGCACTATCTTTTCTACGACCTGCACGTCCTGCACGCTGAACATAATTTGCAGGTGAAGGCGGCACATTACGCATAAATACTGTTTCAAGGTCACCAATATCAATACCCATCTCAAAAGTTGTTGAACAGCTTAAGATGTTGATTTTTTTATTTTTGAAATCTTGCTGATATTGTTTTGCCTTCTTGCGATCAAGCTGAGCAGTATGTTCCTTTACAACAATACTCTCGATTTTCTTTGTTTTATATTGTCTTCTATAATAATTTGATGCAAGTGCCTTATCCGGATCTACTTCGCTCAAGATACCGTCGCATTTATCCTGAACACATTTATTGTGGACATTATATGGAGTCAAACGACCGCATTTAGAGCAAATATAATATTTTGAGGTTTTATAATTCTTGACTACATACTTACTCGCCTCAATTTGATAGCATTCTTTCGTTTCATGCTTCTTAAACAATTCACCCGCAACAGCCAAGTTATTAAAAACAACCTCCAATAATGCTTTTGCTGATTCTTCGTCGCATTCACAAACCTTCTGAACATAACGAACAACCATATTATCCTTTCCTTTTACAGGTAAAAAACTTCTAACACCATTTATTGTCTTAGGACAATTAAACATTACATAGTTATCAAATCTTCTATATTCCAAAGCTTCCATCTTTTCATCTGGAGTTAATGTTGATTTGATCGAATTTATAGCAGGTGTAACTTTGAACACACCAAATACAACCTGCATAATTGTTTCCAGATCCTTCTTAGTAATGTTATATTCTCCAAATTCAGCTTCAACGTCCTCTTCGTCAATTTGAGACATTATGTCAGTTATATCTACATCAAAGAAATATAACCCCAAACCTTCACCGTCGTTCGAACCATCAACCTTTAACAAATCGACAAGTATTGTAATCCAAGCATTTTTATGAGCACTTAAATCATTTTGAAATAAGTTACCCTCTTTAATCATTCCCGAAAGAGTTGCAGCAAGCTGATCTACAGAAATATTTCTATATTGATTATCTTCTATTACCTTCCAAATCAGTCTTTTTTGCAACATTCTAACTTGGTTAGAATCCAAGAAAGCCGCTGAAAAGCTTGCTTGCTGACGACTATCAGAAAATGCTAAAAATTGTTTTACATTTGATGTCTCTATTTCTGATTGAACGGTTTCTTTTCTCTTTAAGGAAATTTTACTAATTTTCTTCTTAGTCCCTGTGCCATCATCAATTGCTTCATATAAAATCTGAGCAAGTAATGCTGTTCCCTCATCCTTGCCTACATTCAAACTCTTAACAACACCGGCTCTTGCTTTGTGACCGCAGCAAGGACACTGATTTATATTATTGAACGCCGTTTCTTCTCCATCCTTCTTTGATTGAAGGACTTTAAATATCGAATGTTGAAAGCTGTCTCCACAATTACATCTGCGTGCATTTAAATTTCCTGCGGCATAAATCGCACCACACTTTTCACAAACTTTATATTCTTCAAGTATATCATGGTCAACTTCCTCTTCATTAAATTCATTGCTCATTAAGAAATAGTCGATGCTTACAAATTCGTTATTTCCATAATTTTCGTAAATATCAACTTCCTTGTTCTGATACAGATATTCAAGCCCATCGGCTTCATTACGCTGAATCTTTCCGATTATGTATGGTGAATTACAATATCTGCAGTTACCAGCTTCGAAAGCCTTTAACTCCCCAATCATATTGGTTTTAGTAAGACTTAATTGTGGATCATCTCCAAGAGTGACATATGCACCAGCTAATGGGCGCACGAAAGAATGGTATTTCAAATCGAAAATACCTATCCCGTCCTTTTCTGCCATATTGATGAGATCAATCAAATCTATCAACTGTTCCGACATTATTTGATTATTAAAGTTAGCAAGAATACTTTTGAAACTCTTACTACCATCTTTTAATACTTCATATAGATGAAACACGTTTCTGTCGCCTACAAACAATTCATATAGGTAACTCTTCAATTCCATTGAATCTATGTTTTTGTATTTATTTCCAATGGTTCTAACCGTCTGTATATCATACTTCGCTTTCTTTATCTCAGAATAATCTTCTCCAACAATCGTATAACTTAGCTTAGAATTAGAAAGTGTAATTCTTTTAGAAAAAATTATGTCTTGAATATCAAAACTTGCAGAAGTAAGGCTTCTTGCAAAATTTACAATTTCACTTTCGGATTTACCTTGTTCTCCCAACGTAGCACTGGTTAGAATGAAGCGCGGTTTCTTTGGTGCTAATCCAGTCAATCTACGCATTAACAAAGATAATTCGATTCCCAATGAACCATAATATGAATGCGCCTCATCAAGAACAACAAACTTCCAATTGTTTAGCCTCTCCGGTGCAAAGATCAAGTAATCATTTGGTCTGATCAGTAAATATTCCAACATGGAATAATTAGTGAACAACAAATGTGGCGGGTTCTTTCTGATCTCTTCCCTCGAAACCAATTCATTCTCAGGGATAAAGGTATCGTTCTCTGCGCCATATTTCTCACGATAGTCCTTCGGAATGCTTTCTTTCGTTTCGCCTGTAAAGAATCCATATGTAATTTCAGGACATTGTGTAAGTATCTTTCTTACACGATCAATCTGATCGTTTACGAGAGCGTTCATTGGATATAAAAATATTGCCCTAACACCAACTTCCCTATTACCATTTTCTACATCTGACATCAATTCATTTAAGATTGGATATAAGAAACTCTCTGTCTTTCCTGATCCTGTACCCGTTGTAATAATTGCGCTTCGACCAGAGCAAATATGCCTAATACTCTCTTCCTGATGAGAATATAAAGGTCTCTCGAAATTCATATCTCCCAATCTATGAAATGATTTACATACCGCACCATCTGCAATCATTTCATCCAAGGACATTCCTCTTTGAAATGGCAAATTTAAATCGACATAAGGTCCCTTAAATAAATCTTCAACTTCCAATTGTTGCTCAAACAATTTTTGCAACTTTGGAGTTTTAAATTCAAAGGAAGACCTGAGATATTCTTTATACTGGTTATTTATATATTGAGATCGTTCAATAGGATTTCTCTTGCTCACACTGATTCAACTCCCTTCATATCGATATTGTAAGAAAAGATATCAACCGCTTTGTCGTCATCCATTGAATTCATAATTCCATGATGTTCGAAATCAAGTAACAGCCCGTCGCCATCCTTAGTAATGGACAATTCTATCATCCCGTCTATAACATCGCTACATATTTCAATATCAACGGGATTTATATTATCCAACATAAAAGCACCATTGTATGTTCTTACATATACTTCACCTATATATTCATTTCCACTTATCATTTCTTTAAAATAAACATACGTTGTATTAAAGTAATGTTTCTTTCTTAGGAACTCTCCTCTGACAAACTGATCAAAGTAAACCTCCTTGATTTTGAAGGATTTTCCTATGAAATCTTCTCTCGCATAAAAGACGATTGGAAATTCCTTTAAAATACGTTCTTTTTTGAGTGATAGTCCTCTCTCTTTCTCAAAGAAAATCACTTTATAATTTATAAAAGACGATAAATCATATACATATTCTGGAACGTCCTTGTCCAAAGCAAAACTTGTGTATATGACATTATTCACATCATCGATTACTTTGAATCTAATATTCCCTTGCCCATAAAAGTATGGTATAACAACTATCGCCTTATCTTCATGACTATAAATAACCGTTGTTTTAGCCTCATCAAGAATGCATTTGTTATAACACAAAATCCCATCCTGGCAACGATCTTCTGCAAGTAAAGAAATTCCTACATAATCATAATGTGACTTATATGACAGTAAAAATCCTGCAGAAAACCTGCTAAATACTCCTTCCGTCTTAAGTCCAGGTGCTTCTTCAATAATTTGACCGGTACTGGTTAGCAAGCATATTTTGTCATATTTGCATCCATACAGATCAATTGAACTTTCCTGAGTAATATCGCCGATCCAAATTTCTTGTGAGAATGACTTCCATGCACCATTATCAATCCTGTATAACGGGAATCGGAAAGGAACATAATAAATATACTCCTGATTATTCCAATTAAACTTAATCCAATCTTCTCTAAAATCCTGAACACTTATCTCATCAAAAATTGGTTCTGGCATCAAATCAGAATCTACAGAAACAATATACGAATCATTGTTGTTTTCAACCTGCTCAACATATAGTTTTTTATCTATGGCAAATTGAGTGCGCAGCACACTAATTCTTTTTCCCGAATTTAACGCATTCACTCTTAGCTGATAAATTCCAGAGTCTAAACATCCAAGTTTTAGAGAATACTTATTAACACCTTTTCTTTCAACTGTAGAATATTCAAAATCATCAATCTTATATGAATGCTGATTTATTTGTATTTCAAAACCACTGTCCGTAAACTCACTTTCAAATACAAGGATTACCTCATCTTTAAATACTTCAAATTTGCAATAATCCTGTGCAACGAAATATCCCTCATGCTTTTCGCCAAACACACCAGGACGGATCATATCTGAAAAATTGAACACTTTATCTTCTATAAGGATAGCATCTCCCAAGTGTGCAATATATGAGGATAGACAATATGCCTCTCCCGAAAAATATAAATGCAACTTATCAACCTTACTCTTTGTACAAAAAACAGCTGTTCCAGAATAATCTTTATTATTTGCCAGTTCTTGTCCTCTCTCATCAAACACAATAAAGTTACGGTGCAGTCTGGTTTTGCTATCATAAATTATTTCATTTCCTGCAACCAGCTGATAATTAATTCTTCCAAGAGGATTAGGGAGTTCAATTGCATGATTCTTTATCTGATATCCACCAATAATCTCACGAATATCTTCTACATAATCATCATAAATAACCTTTTCCTCTTTCTTAATAATGATTCGGATAGCCCGATAATCATATGTAGCTTTCACACGATGAGTCGGTGGAACTAAACAAATTGTGGTTCCAGTCAAAACAAATTCTGGTTTCCAGCGTGCTCTCAATTGTTCGACTTTACTGCGATTTCCATACTCTTTCTCTCTATTGATTGTTGAAAGCCATTCTTGATATCCTCTTTTTAAATATGGATTGTAGAGGACATTATCCTTGCCCCAAATATATTTATCAATAAGCCTAACAACAATGATACTAAGCTTAATAACAGCATCGTTATATATAGGATTAGTAATCAGCTGCTTTGTTGATTTAATCAATTTATATGTTTTCTTAGTTACATTAACTTGAACTTCGTCACTTTCAGAACGCATCACATTATGCAATCCGTCATAAACAAACTGAAACTCGCCATATAAATCATCAGGTAAGTCGCTATCAAAATTCAACTTATATATATCATAGATAAATTCAAAGAATGATCCCAGATAATAGCTTGGTACAATAGATCCCGCTAATACCACATTGATAATACGAGTCTTTGTGCCTGTTGCATCATCCTTTGTTCTGTAATTATTTAATAATGTTCGAATAAGACCTTCTACCTTTTGCTCCGAATAACGCTGATACAAACTCTTGTAAGTTTTTCTTACCGATTCATAAAAAGCCCCATCATAATAAAGCATACCAATCAAAACAAGAGATACGAATACAATTTCAGGATCGCGGACATAAGTACCTGAATACGAATCTAACGTACTTCCCAGTTGACTCTCTGCACGACTATGAATAATATCTATTGCATCAGCATTATCCAATAAATCAATCAAATCAATGCCGAGATTTTTCCTTTCTTTGACACAGTTTTTTAAGTATCCTATTTTTGTTTCTATCCGAGCATCGTTTAATCTCTTTTTCAGCATTTCTAGAAGTGATTTTTGTTCCTCCTGAGTAACAATACCATCTTCAAGTATCTGATCGATTTTTTCACAGATAGTTTTAGATGGTTTATGATAACGAATAAAAGATTTATTTGTTCTCATCCAATCCTGCAAGCGACATACTTCTTTTTCGTTAATTTCATTGTCACAAATAATACCTTCAATGATTCCATTAAGCTCATAAACCTTAGCGATGGAATCAGTTTCAAAAGCTGTATACTGACTACAATTTTCTAAAAGCATTTCTCGTTCTTCGTCTGTGATTATTCCATCTTCAAGAACTTGTTCTACCAGCGAAATTAAGTGAGCTTGCTTATGTTCGTAAGATAAGTTTCTGTTCTTTTTTACCCATGAAGATAATCTTGCTACCTCTAGTTTGTTGATAATACCATCGTAGCTAATGCCGTTTATTATTCCTATTAACTCATTTATGTTACGCATAATCAGCTTGTGTGATATCTGTTTCAAAAACTACCACAACTTTCCTTTCATCTGGTGTCTATAATTGCAGAAAGCTTCTGCAATCTATGCTTATAATACAAAACCATATGTCCATTTATTAGGACTCACTTGTAATAGTTAGTTTTTCTCCGTTTTCAAGAATATAAGACTGCTCAAATACAACTCCCAGTACTTCAGCTATTTCCATAAGTTCTTCTGTACTCACAGTTTCTCGCTTTAATTTTTTGTTGAAGTTCTGCGGTGTCTGACCAATTCTACGAGCCAATTCTGCAACACTAATGCCTTTTTCTTTACATAAGTTTTTAATTAAATTTGATGTGCTCATTAATTCCACCTTATCTATTGAAACTTATACTCTGAGAACCTAGTAACGTTAGACATATTATAAACCAAAAGGTTGATATTTTCAATGTTCAGTATTTGAGTTTCTCAAGCTCTCACAAAAACCATACCTCATCATCTTTTTATTATTGAATTTTTTTATTAATCTCGAATATAAGCAAACCCATTCCATTGTTTCTTTTTCGACACATCGAACCATCCCTTCAAAACGTCTTAATAAAAATCCGTTTTAGATGTATAAAAAAGACCACTCACTTTCAATTTTTCTTGAAAATAAACGGTCTTTCACGTTTCTTTTATTCTGTTGAATAATAAAAAAATCACTTTTCCTTTGATATATTTCCGAAGCCACAGTCCAATACCACAGAAACGTTTACTCCATCAGAAACTTCTTTCGCGCAAATCAAGGATTCTTACAAATCTGTCCGATGTAGTGCCACTATTGTCTCATCTGTACTTTCGTTGTCCCAATCCACTCCAAGTACATTTCTGCCATTCATATATATATAGGAAATTTAAACCGGAGACCTTTTAATATTCTGCCATCCTT
>UMLF01035744.1_pt1 | contig 15689 bp, 14 predicted proteins | sample 1966501 | NCBI WGS metagenome assembly UMLF01 (sample SAMEA4836194, study PRJEB28245) | human gut metagenome | biome: gut microbiome; material: fecal sample | place: Denmark | collected 2008 | reverse complement strand
GGGATACCGTGGCGATGTCAAGGAACTGCTTCATGCGGTAGATGCATACGTTTTCCCGAGTTTACAGGAAGGTTTGCCAGCTTCTTTGATGGAAGCCATGTCAGTAGGGCTTCCAGTGGTATGCAGTCGAATCAGAGGTAATGTTGACCTTATTGATAATGGTAAGGGCGGTTTTATCCATGACTGTCACGATGTTGAAGGATTTGCAGAAGGTATGAAAAAGATTATAGAGGGAGCTGGAAGTATTATGGGTGCAACTAATATTGAAACTATGAAGAAGTTTGATATTAATGCCGTTAATGTTGTTATGGAAAAAATATATAGAAATGCCTAATATAATTACGAGGGTAGAATATGATTTTTGATTTAATGGACTACATCTTAGGAGAATTAAAGCTGATTATTTATAAGATTTTTTATGGAAAAAAATTAGACTATCATTTTTACAGCAAGTTTTCTAGGAGCTTTCAATTGAGAATTTTTAGCAAAGGTGAATTTCGATCGGGTAAAAACATTGTTATTCGTTCGGGAGTTAAAATTAGAATCACCGGAGGCGGAAAAGTTATTCTTGGAGATGATATCGGACTGAATAATAATTGTTTGTTAAATTCAATGGATAAGATTCAAATTGGTTCACATACAATTATAGGGCAGGATGTTAAAATGTATGACCATGATCATGATTATAAAAAAGAAGGTAATCGTCGGTATACAGGATTTAAAACTGCACCTATTGAAATTGGAGAAAATGTGTGGATTGGTTCAGGTTGCATTATTTTGAAAGCAACAACGATAGGTGATAATTGTGTTATTGCGGCTGGAACGGTATTGAGAGGAAATATTCCGGCAAATTCTATAGTTCACAATGAAATCAACGTGATTAACACAGAAATAAAATGATAGAAAAGGAAAGACAGAATTATGAGTGAGCCAATAAAAGTCTTAATTATGGACACAGTAATGGATCGTGGTGGTTCGGAAGCTATGACTATGAACTTTATGAGGAATATGGATAGAACAAAAGTTCAATATGATTTTTTAGTTCATAGAGATTATAAAGGTGCATATGAGGATGAAATCGAGCATCTTGGTGGTAAGGTATATAGGATATGTCCTGTTTACCCGCAATATTTTGGTAGGTATAAAAAAGAAATAAGGGAGTTTTTTAAAAATCATCCAGAGTATAAAATTATACACAGCAATACAATGGAACTGGGATATTTTGCATATAAAGAAGCAAGTAAACAGGGAATTCCGGTAATTATTTGTCATTCGCACTGTGTACCTACAGGGTTTAATTTCAAGCAGATAGTAAGATGGTATTTTAAACATAGAATGCAAAAGTATATTACAAACCGTTTTGCTTGCAGTGAAGAAGCAGCAAGCTGGTTATTTGGGGAAAAGAATATTTCCCAAACTCAGATAATTAAGAATCCCATAGATGCTAAACAGTATGAGTTTAGATTGGAGAGAAGAAAAAAAATCAGAGATGAGTTAAGAATTACAGAAAATACTTTTGTTGTAGGCCATGTGGGTAGATTTTTCCCAGAAAAGAATCATACTTTCTTGATAGAAGTATTTAAAGAGATTCATACAAAAAATTCAAATTCGTTGCTAATTTTAGTGGGGAGCGGAGAATGTGGAGATGATGATCCATATGTTTGGTCGGCAAAAGAGAAAGTTCATCAAGAGAATCTGGAAAATTCGGTTATATTTACAGGAGTAAGAAATGATGTTCCAGATTTGTTGCAGGCAATGGATACATTTGTATTTCCTTCTAAAACAGAGGGATTTGGAATAGCTTTAATTGAAGCACAAGCAGCTGGGCTTAGATGTTTTACTAGTGCTCATGTGGTACCCAAAGATGTTCAAGTAACAGATTTATTGGAGTTTATAGATTTAGAACAGCCCGCTAGGATATGGGCTGAGATTATTTTACAGAATGACTATGACTATAAAAGAGATAGATATTATAAGAAGATTATTGAAGTTGGATATGATGTTTCGGAATGCGCAAAGAAAATGCAGAAATTTTATTGCAGTGTACTAAAGGAGACTGAAGGGTGATTTATTATATTCTAATAGCAACGTTTTTGTTTATTGGATTCTTCTCAAGATATCCAGATAGACATTATAAAGTGTCGATGGTGCTTCTATTTGTGTTTACTGCTTTTAGGGACACATCATTAGGGGATTATGAAAACACCACATATAAAACTATATTTATGAATGCACCTTTGCTGCCAAATTTTTGCTTGGATACATTGGAGTATGAAGCTGGTTATACATTAATTGAGTCGATTACAAAATTATTTAGCCAAGATTTTCGAGCTTTTCAGGTTATATATACTTTAATAGCGATACTTCTTCTCGCTGTGGTTGTAAATAAGCTTAAATTTGAATCAAGAGATAAAAATTTGTTCTTATTTATATATTTTTGCATGAGATTTTTCATCAATAACTTTATTATTTTAAGACAAAATATTGCTAATATGATTATCTGGTATATTGTATTATCAGGACTTAGTTTATTGGTTTCAATACTTTTAGTTGCTCTATCGGCCCAATTTCATATAACCTCATATGCTAATATGGTTGTTATTCCTGTATATAAGTGGATAGAAAAAGTAGATATTAGAAAAATCTATATAGTTACGATTATTACTTCGATAGTGTTAGTATTTTCTTTTTCTGGTGTGGCCAATAATATTATTAATATGTTTATTTCGTTTGCCGGAGAAAAATATTCTAAATATCTTATTGTAGAGGGAGGAACGGCAACAGGATTTAATGCAATTTATTATCTATTGAGAGCATTTTTTTTCAGTTTATTTTATTGGAAATATGATCTGATTGAAACTGAAAATAAAAAATGTTTATTTTGTATTTCAGGGGTTGCTGTAGTTTTAGGCTCTATAAACGTTGATATTTTTTCAAGATTTATGGAATTCTATATGATTGGAATATATGGTATTATGGCACTTAGTTATAGAGTATTTAATGAAAAATCTCAAAAGATTTACATTTTTATTTTATATTTTGCTATGCTTATGATAATGATAAGACAATTAAATTTATATGGAGCTGGTTATCTTAAAGCATATGGATTCTTTTTTTAACAAAGCACAAAAATGTTTAATTGTGAGAAAATTAACTATTTTACACCAATATATAATAGAGATAAATTGTTGCAAAGACTATACTATTCATTATGCCAATAGGAATTAATGGAGCGTGGTGGATGATGGTCCAACAGATTATGCAGAGAATTTGGGGTAAAAATAGGAAAATTATCAATTGCAGATGAATATTTTTGATAACTACAGGAGCAGTGCCAATGCTAACAAAAAGTAAAAGTTTATGTATTAAATACGCAAGAATTTTTGCGGCATTTTTAATTTTTATGTGTCATGTATTTTCTATATCAGATAAAAGTATTGTAACAGCTATGTCCTTGTTTTTAAATGTTGGAGTCTATATTTTCCTATTCGTTTCAGGAGTTATTTATTCAAAACGTAATGTAGCAATAAAACAAACGATATTCCAATTTTCTAAGCAAAGATATGTACGGATTGCAGAACCGATTGTAATATGGATGCTAGCTGTTGTTATTATAAATCGAATTTGTGGATATAGTATAACAATAAAGCAAGTATTATCCCACTTGTTCAATTTGGAAATTTTTTTACCGCAAATATACGGAATGGATCATCTTTGGTTTGTTTCCGTTATTATGCTTTGCTATATTTTGAAATGGCTTATTGACTACTTTAATGTAAATCTACACCTTTGTTTAGTTATTTTGATTGGAATATTAGCAGTCTTTTTTTTATTAGATGATACAAATTGGATAACTTATATAATTTGTATTATTACATTTACAGTTGGATTATTATGCGGGGGGGGGCAAGTCTTTTATGTGCATAATGCATCTATTATTACAAGCGTTTTAATGATAACTATTTCTGTTTTCATTAGATTAATTGGATGGAGGCTATTGGATGGCTCAACGATTTATTATATTGTGGTTGGTTTTACGCAAATGATTATTGGAATTTCATTTTTTTTCTGCTTAATGAGGTTTGCTCCCTCGTTGGAGAGAATGTATAAAAATGAATATGTCAGAAAAAGCGTTGATTGGTTGAATTCTATTAATTATGAGTTTTATATTGTTCATTATCTTTATATTTGCGGTTCATTAGCAATATCAAAATATGTGCAAAATAATATAATGATGTTTTTGTCGACTGTTTTGCTATCAATTGCATCAGCACAGGTTTTACATTCTGTTCTTCAAATAATACATAAAACAATGGAAGTACATAATCATGAGTAAATTAACTGTTTTTACACCAACATATAATCGAGAAGAATTGCTGCCAAGGCTATATCATTCGTTATGTATGCAGACAAATATGAATTTTGAATGGATCGTTGTGGATGACGGATCAACGGATAATACAGAGAAATTGATTAAAACGTGGATTGATGAAAATGTGATTAATATTGTGTATTACAAGCAATCTAATTCGGGTAAAATGGCTGCACATAATAAAGGTGTTGAATTAACGAAAACGCAGTTGTTTTTTTGCGTTGATTCGGATGATCAATTAACAGAACGTGCAGTGGAGATGATATTAGAGCATTGGGAAAACGTAAAGAGTAACGATAAGATCACAGGTATTGTTGCATATAAGCAATATGAAGATGGGAAGGCTTTAACGAGTATTGGCAATAAAATTGTTGAAAAATTTAGACTTAAAGACGGATATGACCTCTATGGTTTAAATGGCGATACGGCGTTAATCTTTCGGACAGCGATTTTGAAAAATTTGAGTTTTCCAGTTTATAAAGGAGAAAAATTTGTGCCAGAAAGCTACTTATACGACCAGGTAGATCAAAAAGGAGAGTTGTCTGTTATGAGAAAGGCTGTCTATTTGGTGGAATATCAGGAAAATGGTTATTCTGCCAATATAGCGAGGAACTTATACAAGAATCCAAAAGGATATTTTGATTTTATTAATCAACGTATTCAAATTGATAGAGACTTGAAAAATAAGTACTTGGATTCGGCTAGATATGTGGCTATGTCCATTGCTCACAGAAAAAAACATGTTGTTAAAGCGTCTGTGAATCCAATTTATACGATAGCAGCATATCCACTTGGCATACTGTTATATATTCAAAAGTATGCAAAATTTGTAAATGAAGTAGAGGAGTAATATTATATGAAAATAGTAGCATTTTATTTGCCACAGTTTCATCCCATTAAAGAGAATAATGAATGGTGGGGAGAAGGATTTACAGAATGGACAAATGTAAAAACATCAAAACCTACATTCAAAGGTCATAATATGCCAAGAGAACCGTTGAATGACAATTATTATAGCTTATTAGATGTTGAAACACTGAAATGGCAGGCCAAGATCGCTAAAGAACACGGAATTTATGGTTTTGCGTATTACCATTACTGGTTTGAGGAAGGAATGCTTCTGGAAAAACCAGGGGAATTAATGCTTCAGCATCCGGAGGTTGATATTCCTTTTTGTTTTAGTTGGGCTAATCATACTTGGAGAAGGGTATGGGCTGACAAGTCAGACGAAACATTACGGGAACAAACTTACGGTGATGAAAAAGAGTGGAAGAAACATTTTGAGTATTTGTTACCATTTTTTAAAGATCCAAGATATATAAAAGAAACTGGAAAGCCAATGATGATTCTTTATAACCCTAAAGGGGTAAAAGAATTCCCTGAAATGATGGAAAAATGGCAAATGTGGGCAAAAGAAGCTGGATTGCCTGGCATTTTCTTTTTGCATCAGCAGAATGAATTTGATCATAGCAAAGAACCAGGGGGAGAATTGTATGATGGCGGCATTGAATTCCAGGCAAATGCAGCAGTTATTGATTATCAGGCGCATAGTTTGAAGTTTACTGCTGAAAGAGTTTTCAATAGAATAGCGGATAAAATTCCTGCATTGCGTTGTCAGGCAACAACAATGCATTATGATTATGATTATATCTGGAAAAAAATACTAGAGATGCAGCCGAGAAGTGAAAGTTGGTATCCTGGGGCTTTTATAGATTTTGATAATACACCAAGAAGAAAAAACAGAGGACAGTTATTTATCGGAGTTACTCCAGAAAAGTTTAAAAAATATTTAAGTCTTCAGATTAAACATGCTAGAGAAGATTATAAAAAGGATTATTTGTTCTTTTTTGCATGGAATGAGTGGGGAGAAAGTGGTTATTTAGAACCAGACAAGAAATATGGGTATGCAATGCTGGAAGCTGTAAGAGATGCATTATTGGAAAACAATGAATTTCCTGAATGGGAGTAAAGTGTATGAAAAAAGGAATTATCACATTATCATTTGATGATGGTAGAAAAGATAATTATATGATTTTTAAAGGATTACTGGAAAAATACAACATTCCAGCAACAATTAATATTGCAACAGGATATATCGAAGGTATGGTTCAAGCCGGTGATAATCCAGCGATGTCAAAAGGGGAGGTGCTTGAATTATACAATAACCCATTATTTGAAATTGCCGGGCATGGAGATATGCATAATAATGATGTTAACGATATCAATATGGGTAAAAGGAAATTACTACAGTGGTTTTGGCTTCCCGAGACATCAAAAATAGGATTTGCATCTCCAGGTTCTGAAATGAGTGTCGAGTATATTGAGAAGAATGCTGCAATGTTTGAAAAAATGGGATTTAAATATATGAGAACTGGATTCAGAATCCGTTCTCATAGAATACTTCGGATTATTGCCCGTAAATTTGCACGAGTTTCTCATAGTGTAGCTGCTTTTCAATTTGCCTATAATGATACACTTCAGGATACAGTGAACGGCTTGTCAATTGTAAGTATTCCCGTGCTGCATGACACAACATTTTTACAAGTTAAGAGCGTAGTAGATCAAGCAATTAAACAAAAAAAATGGGTGGTATTAATGTTTCATAGTATAGAACATAAGAATGAAACTTATTATTCAGATACATGGACGTGGGATTATGATTGTTTTGAGCGATTATTAAAATATATGAGAAAAAAGAATGACAATCAAGAAGTAGAAATATGCACCACTTGCGATGCGTATAACAAATTAAAGAAAGAAGAATTTTAAATGTTTGATTACATATGGTCTCGTAAAGACATTAAAAATAATTATGAATTACAATGTCCAAATGATTCAATAATTATTCCATCAGTATGGTCTGAACATTGTGTTGAATGTTCAGCACCAGCATGTTATAAAACATGTTCAATTTATAGAAAGAGAATGGATGGAGAATGTGTAAGAATTCATGGGGGAATTACGCCGGTTGGATATAGTAAGAATAAGCTGATGTCTGGGGCACAGCTCCATTTTAATCGGTGGGCTAAAATTGAGTGCCTGTATGATGCAAGAGGAATTGAGAGCAAGAGTGCATTTCAAATTTACAAATTTTTAAATTTTATGGGCATTGTATTATCAAGAATAGCTGAGAGATTACCAGGTAGTGAAAAAAAATGGGTTTTGACAAGAGGTGTATATAGTATTCGTCAGAAACAAATCAGATTACTTTTAAATAGAAAAGGAAAATTGTGCAATGATATTGCTTTGAAGATTCTTGCAAAAGCCCCTAATGATACAAAATACATCGTAGAGATAAAAAACTTTGAAGAATTATTGTATAGAAACAGCGTTACTATCGGAACAAAGTTACAAGAGGTATGTATTCATTTGCCTGTAATTGAAGGAGAAGATTACAAATTTCTTTGTATATATCCTGAAAATTATGATCAAGAGAATGATTTATATATAGAATATATGGAGCTTGTTGAACCGGTTCCCGAACCGACAAACCATACTAATGATTCAGATAAGAAAGTAAAATGTGTTGTATGGGATCTTGATAATACATTGTGGGAAGGAACTTTGATTGAGAGTAGTGCTGTAAAAATCAGAAATGATATAGTTAATTTGATTTATTCATTAGATGAAAAAGGAATTGTTAATAGCATCTGTAGTAAAAATGATTACGAGTCCGCAATGAAAAAATTGGAAACTTTTGGATTAAAAGATGTTTTTGTGTTCCCAAAAATAAATTGGGATCCGAAAAGCGTTAATATTCAGCAGATAATTCAGCAGATGAACATTTCTGCGGATACTATAGTTTTTGTTGACGATACAGCATTTGAGAGAGAAGAAGTAAAAAGTGCAATTAAAGATATTACAGTAGTCGATCAAAATGAAATATTGGAATATGTGAGCTTATCTCGATTCGAGGTGCCAGTGACAGAAGACTCCAAGAATAGAAGAAATACATATCATATGATGGAAAAACAACAGGAGGAGCAAAAAGCTTGGAAAGGGAATATTGATGAGTTCCTTAGAAATTGCAAAATGCAACTTACTATTGGAAAGCCTTTTGAGGATGAAATACAGCGTTGTTATGAATTATTACAAAGAACTAACCAGCTAAATGCTTCCGGTAGGCGACTAGAGTTGGAGCAAGTTAAGAAGTATTGGTTGTCGGATACTTTTGATACTTCAGTTTTAGTATGTGAAGATAAATTCGGTTCTTATGGTCTTGTAGGATTTTCAATCATAGAAAAAAAAGAGATACCAATAATAATCGACTTTGTTATCTCGTGTAGAGTTGCTAATAAAAAAGTGGAGCATTCATTTATAAAAAATTTGGCAAAAAAAAGTAACAGTGGACGCATAAGGATTCGATATAAGAAAACTGATAGAAATGGACCAATTTTCAAAGTCGTCACGGATTTGGATATGAAATTGGTAAACACTGAGGAAGGTTTTGAAGTGTATGAATATCTGCTTAATAGTAATGACATTTCTGATGTCGTTTCAGTTGTAGAAAGAAAGTGGGAAAATGAAAATTAATTTTGTGATACCAAGTACAGTTCTTGGTGGAGGGGTAAGAGTTTTATTTACATATGCCAATTACTTGTCAAGTAAAGGACATGATGTAATGGTATATGTACCTAGATTATTTGCTTGGGAAGATATACAGAAAGGTAAAATCAATTGGAAAACATCCATTGCCAATTGCTTAAAAAGGGGGAAAAAGGTGGGATGGTTTCAGTGTGATTTTCCAATTACTCTGGCAACGAGAATTAGTGAAAAGTATATCCGAGATGCAGATGTAACAATTGCTTCCGCCTGGTATACAGCAACGAATGTGGCTAAGTTATCAGATGCAAAAGGGAAGAAAGCATATTTTATTCAGGACTATGAGGTTTGTTCGGATGGATCGAATCGTAGTCTTGTTGAGGCAACATATAGTTTAGGAATGGATAATATAACAATTGCGAAATGGTTAGACGATATAGTCTTTAGATGTTCTGGTAAACATACGACAACCATTTTAAATGGAGTTGCTGATAATGAAATATTCCAAGGAATAAAAGGGTTAAATAAGAAAAAAACCGTTATTATGCTTGGCAATATGGCTGTTCATAAGGGAACAAATAATGGAATTGCAATTTTAAAGGAACTTCAGAATAGATATGACTTAAGGGTGATTGTTTATGCTTCAACACCTTCTACTGAGATACCAGATAGTTTTGAATTTTACTGTCAGCCAAAGCGTGAAAAATTGATGCAATTATATACAGAAGCTGATATATGTTTATTTCCAAGTCTAAGAGAAGGATGGGGACTAATTGTTACGGAGGCAATGGCACATCAATGTGCTGTTGTGGGCAATAACACAGGGGCATTATCTGAACTGGGAATAAATGGAGAAAATGCAATTGTAGCAAATGATTTTGATCCTGATACGTTAAGGAACTGTTTAGAAAGCGTAATAAATGATGATGAACTTTTGAAAAAAATACAATTAGGTGGATTACAGACAGCGTTGAATTTAAAAAATTCAACTCAGTTTTTAAAGTTTGAAAATCATCTGAAATCACTAGTGGGAGAAATATGATGATATCAATTATTGTTCCTGTTTACAATGCAGAAAAGTTCTTAGGGGCATGTATAGAGAGTATTTTAAAGCAGAAATATAGTGATTTTGAATTAATTTTAGTTGATGATGGATCGACAGACGATAGTTTGAATATTTGCAATTATTATGGAAAAAAAGATAATCGTATAAGGGTTTTTCATAACGAAAATCATGGTGTTTCATATACACGAAATTATGCATTATCAATCGCTAAGGGTGACTATATAGGATTTGTTGATTCTGATGATCTGATTCATCCGGAAATGTATAATATTTTATATGATGCTATTATGGATAGCAATAGAGGGGTGGCTTTCTGTAAACATTGTATGTTCAATGATGAAGGTAGCTTATTGCTGGGGAAAAAAGTTAATCCAACAGTGAAAGAGTTGGAGAAAGGTGAGTTGTTTTTGAAATTTTATGGTACTTTTGATATTCCATATGTTAGTTGTTGTACAAAACTGATTTCTTCAAAATTACTACAAAATATATCTTTTTGCACAGATTTAGTATATGGAGAGGACAATCTAGTTGCAATGGAATGTTATTACGAATCTGATAAAATCGTATTTTGTGATGAAGAATTATATTTTTACCGAAAAAACGATTTATCTGCTACAAATAATCAATGGTCTTTAAAACGTCTTGATTCAGTATATGCTTATTTTAGAGGATGTGACTATTGGAAAGAACAAGCCGAATTAAAATTTGAGTCATTTTGTAGCACAAAAGCCTTAAAATTATTGCTAAGTGTATGGGTAACATTACCAAATAGTGATTATAAGAAACAGTCAGAACGCTTATTATTGAAATTGTTTGATGAGCGCATTGGTGATTATTTAAGTAATCCATATGTATCCAAGAAAATGAAGATTGTACTTCCGATTTTAAGACGAAATAAATGGTTACTTAGTATATATGTAAGAAGACGAAATAAAGGAAGATAAAATGAAAATGAAAACAGAAATTGATATGTATCCGCATCCGGGAAGTATTAACCATGGATGTGAAGCAATTGTAAGATCAACAAAAAAAATTTTAGGGGAAGGCAAGCAACTAACTTTGTATTCTTTTTCTGTAGAAGCAGATAAAAAATACGAATTGGATGCTTGCGTTAAGCTTGTCCAAACTAATGAATTAAAAAGGTTAACAATACGAAACTTTTTTTATCATTTTCTGCAGTTGATTCATAACAATAGAGATGCCTACTTTAAATATAGATATAGTCCTGTGTTAAAATCAAATGCCCAATTTGTTCTTTCGATAGGTGGAGATAATTATTGTTACGGCTTACCAAAGGATTTAATTTGTGTAAATCGTGAACTCATTAAACGTGGAAAAAAATTAATACTGTGGGGTTGTTCAATTGACCCCAAAGTTTTATCTGATAAGGATACTTTAAATGATTTGAAAAATCATTCATTAATTGTTGCACGAGAATCTTTGACATACGATGCATTGAAAAATGCAGGGTTAACAAATATCATTCTTTGTGCGGATCCAGCATTTCAATTAGAAGTGAGGCCGGTGGAACTTCCTGAATGGTTTATACCAGGAAAAACTATTGGTATTAATGTAAGTCCAATGGTTCTTCGATATCAAAATGATCAGGTTAGTGTTCTGGATAATTATTTTTCTCTTGTAGAGTATATCATAGATAATACAGATTATCAGATTGCTTTTATACCGCATGTGACGGGAGTAATGAATGATGATAATGAAACTATAGATATATTGATGGATAAATATAGAGGCACAGAACGTGTTGGTAGGATAGAAGTAAGTAGTTGTGAGATTTTAAAAGGTTACATTTCGAAATGCAGATTCTTCATTGGCGCAAGAACGCATGCGACTATTGCTGCATACTCTACGTGCGTTCCGACTATTGTCGTAGGATATTCGATAAAAGCGTTGGGAATTGCAAAGGATATATTTGGAACAACAGCTAATTATGTTGTTTCTGCTCAAAACTTTACTTCAAGGCAAGATTTGAAAAACGCTTTTATTTGGCTTTCGGAAAATGAAGAATCCGTAAGAGAACATCTTCAGAATTTTATTCCGGAATACAAGAAAACGGCTTTGGATGCAACAGGGAAATTAAATGAGGTGATTCGTAATGAAAAAGTTAATTAAAGGAATTCTGGAACTTCTTTATTTTAAACCATTACGTGCAATTCAGAGAAAAAATCGTGAAAAAAGAAATAAAGAATTGAGAAAAAAGTTGATCAATAAAAATCCAACGTTGATTGGTGATAATTGCAATGTTGGAGTGATGTATCATGATCTTGGTTTGCTGTTTACATCCCCTACTATCAATCTTTATATTTTCCCAGATGATTATATTAAGTTCCTTACAAGGCTTAAATATTATACAACGCATGATATTGTGGAAATATTTGAAGAAGGAGTGGATTATCCTATTGGTCTGATTGATGATATCAAGGTCTATTTTATGCATTATCATTCATTCGAAGAAGCAAAGGAAAAGTGGATAGAAAGATGCAGGAGAATGGACCTTGATAACCTTTTCATTACAATGACAAAAAGATCTTTCAGATGTACAGAGGAACATATTAAAGCGTTTGATAAATTACCATATAAAAATAAAGTGATTTTCTTAAATACCCCACATCCAGAAATAAAGTCTTCTTTTTATATCAAAGGATTTGAAAAAAAAGATGGTTGTGGCGTCTTATTGGATTATGAGCATCCAACATATAAAGCGAAAAGATACTTCGATAGGATGGATTATGTTGAATTTTTAAATACAGGAGTCATAAAAGAGAATGAAAAGTGATACCGCTGGATTGTTATACAATAATGCAATCTATGAACTAAATAATTATCCGTATCAGTTATTTGGAATGAAAGAGAAAATAAAGAGTTTATATCGCACCCTGCGTTACAAGCAAAAATCAGATCATTGTTCATGGGCAAACGCATTGATAGCAAAAGGTTTTTGGGATTTATATAATGTAACGAAAAAAGAGGATTATTTTTTCATTGTAAAAGATTATTGCAATAGAGTTTTATGTAGTAAAAACGATAATTTAATTGTCGATGATGTGTTAAATGCGTACCTGATGGAATGTGTATTAAGTGTAGAGAAAAATGTAACGTATGAAAGATACACGGATCAAGTGTATATGTTTATAGAACAGGCACCTAGAGATATTTGCGAAAGTATTTTATATAGACCAAATGTTTCAGATATAATTATTATTGACTCACTTGGAATGATATGCCCGTTTCTATTCAGGTATGCTGATCGCAAACATAACACGAATGCAAAAAAAAGTGCAGAGATACAAATATGCAATTATCTAAAATATGGAATGGATATGGAAACGAAACTACCTTATCATGGATACAGTTTAAAGAATAATATTAAGGTTGGAATAATCGGATGGGGACGTGCTGTAGGTTGGTTAATGGTAACACTGGCGGATTCCTTTAATTATATTAAAGAAAATGAGGAGTTGGTTGATTTCACTAGACAATTTGTGGAAAATGTTAAGCAATATATAAGAGCGGATGGGAGCTTTAGTTGGCAATTAGTAGCTAAAGAGGGATTTGGAGATTCATCTGCAACTGCCATGATTGGATATGGCTTGAGTATATTAGATAATAATTGCAATGTAATATTAGAACAAATAAATAATTATCTTATAAATGGAATTAAGAACGGAAAAGATACGAACTGTTCAGGTGAGTCCGGGGGATATGGTGTTTATAGCCAGAATTACGGATCCTTTCCATGGGGAACGGGTAGTATATTATCATTCTGTTCAAGGTATCAATAAGAATGGGAGAATATTTTATTTATGGAGAGTAGGTTCCAGAAAACAGCTAAAAATGTTGTTTTTGCAACTATAAATCAATGTGTTACACTAGTTTTAAGCATTGTAAATAGAACTTTTTTTATATGGTTTCTTGGAGTCGAGTATTTAGGAATTAGTGGCCTGTTTGCGGATATACTTACAATGCTTTCTTTGGCCGACTTAGGAATAGGAACCGCTATGGTATATAGTTATTATAAGCCATTAAGTGAAGAGAATCATGTGAAGATTGCCCAATTAACACAGTTTTATAGAAAGGTTTATACCATTATAGCTGTTGTTGCTACGGCAATAGGAATTTCAATGATTCCTTTTTTGCGTTATTTGATCAATTTAGACACACCTGTTGAACACATATACTTATATTATACACTTATGGTTGCGAACACAGTAGTTTCATATTTATTTGTATATAAGACATCTATACTCAATGCAGACCAAAAAAATTATATTATATCAAAATATCAAACAATTATTAATTGTATACGTATGGGTGTTCAGATAATTATTTTGATATGTACACGTAATTATGCGTTGTATTTAGTTATTCAAGTTTTGGCTACGGCTATCAATAACATTTTAACGTCAAGAAAGGCAGATAAATTATATCCTTATATAACTCAAGAAGTTCCTAAAATAGACAAGAATGAACGCACTAGTGTTTTTGCAAATATAAAGTCTATGGCATTATATAAGATATGTCTCGTTGTATTTAGTGGTATTGATAATACATTGATATCTGTACTCGTTGGAACTATCTGGATAGGTTATTATTCAAATTATAACTTGATCATTAGTACAATAAATACTTTTATTAATATTTTATATAGTTCAGCTACGGCAAGTATTGGGAATATTATTGCGTCAGAAAATGAAGAAAAAAGATATAATGTCTTTAAATTGATTCAAGTATTTAGTTTGGTAATCACTACAATTACTACGGCTTGCCTATTTGCTTTAACTACGGATTTGCTTAAAGTCTGGTTGGGTGAAGGATATCTTTTAACGAACGATGTATTTATAGTGATCTTGTTGAATTTCTATTTTAATGGTTTGGTGCATCCGATCTGGTCTTTTCGTGAGGCGTGTGGATTGTATAATAGAACAAAGTATATAATGCTTATTGCAGCAATTATAAATTTCCTGCTTTCTGTTTTGTTTGGATTGAAATTTGGTATTTCAGGTATATTAATTGCTTCCCTGATAGCAAGAATAGTTACATATTTTTGGTATGAACCCAAAATTCTATTTGGAGAATATTTTAAAAAAAGTGAAAAAAATTATTATATTCCAATCCTGAAAAATGTTCTTGTAACTCTATTAATTTGTGGTTTAGTTTTTGAATTAGGAAAAATCATTGTGGTTAATAATATCATAATGCTATTTGTTAAAGCGATTCTTATATGTGTTTTTGTTTCGGTAATTACATTATTATGTTATTGGAATGATAGTGCTCTTAAAAATTTGTTATTTGGATATATAAAAAAACTACTAAGAAGAAGAGTCGAGAGATAAAAGGTATTATTTTAGCCGGAGGTCTTGGCACAAGACTGCTAACTTCCAGTAGTTTTTCTACCTCCTGGGGAAAATTGTGTGTCAGAAGAAAGCCGGGACTACCCATGTTTATTATGAAACGGATCGTACTTATGATCCCCAAAAGAAATATTCTGAACTTCCACAAAGAAGTAACGCTCAATAATATCGTGAGGTGGCAGTTATGTATTTGAAGTGTGAAGTGGAAATACCGGTTGTTCCGGGAAAGATAAATCGAGTAAAAAAGGGTAAGGTAACCTATATCAGATATGTGGTCGGCAGGACATACTATGCCGATAGTGTATATTACGGTAAAAATGTACCCCTGTTCCAGAGGAAC
>UMLF01053884.1_pt1 | contig 15705 bp, 13 predicted proteins | sample 1966501 | NCBI WGS metagenome assembly UMLF01 (sample SAMEA4836194, study PRJEB28245) | human gut metagenome | biome: gut microbiome; material: fecal sample | place: Denmark | collected 2008 | reverse complement strand
TTTGCTTTCTGACCAGATATTACAGGAGAGATATAGCTGACCGGTTTGGTATGGAAAAAGGTTTTATACAGAAAATACATTACAATAGCCCTGATTTCCTGTATTTTACAACAATTTTGAGAAATCTCCGCAAAATAAATTGACTTTTCAACGCTAGGATTATACAATGGGAACATCTTTAATAGAGAGGGGAGAAATTTTATGAAGAAAAAAGCACCTGGTAAAACATTGCTTCAGGTAGTAGGAATTCTCTTAGTAGTTTTTGGCGTTCTTTCATTTCTTTTGAGCCTGGTAAACATTGCCACTCTGGGAATGATGGATGGGGAACTGGGGGATAGTATGGAGCAGTCCCTGGCTGCCACTGGTATCACCATGGAAGCCTACAAGATGAGTATTTATCTGACCACGGCAGCTTCTGTTCTGAATCTGATAATCGGCATTATCGGAATTGCCAATTGTAATAAAATCAAGAGAGCGAATATCTGCTTTATATGCGGTATCATCCTGTTGATTTGGCAGCTTGGCAACGATGCATATACTGCAGTTACCACAGGTTTCAGCGGTACCATGATTATTTCCGTAATTATCGGTTTAATTCTTCCCGTTCTGTATTTCTGGGGTGCAGTGAAGAACCGCCAGGCTCTGCAGGATGGCGTAGAGTTATAAAGAGAGACAAGCAAGAAGGCGCAGCCTTTGGCTGAGGGAGTAAGGCAGGACGAAACGGGGCACTATCCTGTTTTGGCCTGCCTTTTGTCAGCGGTTTATCAGCATATAATCGAAAAAATAGAAAGGAAAAGCCTATGGAACATCTGATTAAGGTAACAGATTTATGTAAAATTTATAATCCCGGGGAAAATGAAGTGCGGGCTCTGGATCATATCAATCTGGAGATTGAGCGGGGAGAGTTTGTGGCTATTATCGGTCAGTCCGGTTCCGGTAAATCCACTTTTATGAACATGCTGGGATGTCTGGATGTACCCACCTCCGGAGAGTATTTGTTAAATGGCACGGATGTGTCTACTATGACAGATAATCAGCTTTCTGCAATCCGCAACAAAGAAATCGGCTTTATTTTTCAGGGATTTAACCTGATTTCCAATCTGACGGCAGTGGAAAACGTGGAGCTGCCTCTGATATACCGGGGAATTGACAAGAAAACCAGAAGAAAGCTGGCTACAGAAGCTTTGGAAATGGTAGGGCTTCAGCACAGAATGACCCATAAACCTTCAGAAATGTCGGGAGGACAGCAGCAAAGGGTAGCTATTGCCAGGGCCATTGCAGCTAAGCCGCCGGTGATTCTGGCTGATGAGCCCACCGGTAATCTGGATTCTGCTTCCAGCAAAGAAATTCTTGGAATCTTAAAGAAGCTTCACGGAGGGGGAAGAACGGTTATACTGATTACCCATGATGATGGCATTGCAGCCCAGGCTAAGCGTGTGGTGCGTATTATGGACGGAAAAATAGAATCAGATATTATCAATCCTGAATATAACGAAACGGAGGAGAGTCATGAAAAAGGGAATGATGAAGAGTAAAAATGCAATCATGTTTATTACCCTGGGAATTCTTGTGGTGGCCATTGTAATCATTGCGGTTATCGGAAGTCTGGCAGGAGGAGGACAGGAAAGTCTGCCAGCAGTGCAGACCATTCCCGTGACAAAGGGGGATGTAACCCAGGAGGTAGACGCCACAGGAAATGTAGAAAGCGAGCAGAAGAAAACCTTCTATTCTCCGGTAAACGGGGAAATCCAGATAATGCCTGTGGAAACAGGAGACAGTGTAGAGGCGGGACAGAATATTATCAGCTTTAACCTGGAAAATCTGGAGAGTGAAAACCAGAAGGCAGAACTGAATGTGAGAAGCGGACAGTTAGATTTGCAGGATGCCCGGCAGCAGGCAGGAGAGGCCCAGGCTAAGCAGGCAGAGGCAGCGGCAAAGGTTCCGGATTTAGAAGCCAAGATTGAGGAAAAACAGAATCAGATTTTCAGCTTGCAGCAGCAGATAAAAGACGCCCAGGCCGGAGCAGCAGCCGATGCACAGGAACAGATAAATCAGGCCCAGGAAGAAGCAAAACAGAGGTATGAAGCAGCTGTTGCAGAGGCTGAAAAGAAATACCAGGATGAAAAAACAGAGTATGAAACAAAAACAAAGCCGGAATATGAGAAAAAACTGGCAGATTTGAAGGCTCAGATAGATGCAGGCAATACACCGGCTTCAGCTCAGGCGGACTATGAATATGCTTTAAATAATCCACCTAAAGAGCCGGTTAAAGAGCAAGTCAATCCTGCAGATTTTGCAGTATCTGCAGATGGTATCACTGCCTCCGCAGACACCTCTGACCTTCAATACCAGATGGAGTCTGCTTCCAGCGAGCTGGCGCAGCTGCAGTCAGAGCTGGCTTCCCAGAAGGCTATTGCAGACGCAGATACAGCAGGGCTTTCTGATGCAGCACAGGAAAAAATGAAGATTTCCAATAACCTGGCTGAGCTGGAAGTGAAGAACCTGCAGGAACTTTTGGAAGAAGGAAGAAAAGGAATCCAGGCAGAATTCCGGGGCGTGATTTCTGATGCCAAGGTAAACCAGGGAGCTACGGTATCCCAGGGTATGGAGCTTTTCACTCTTCAGAGTACAGAACAGGTTTGTGTGGACGCTAATATTTCAAAATATGATTTTGATAAAGTAAAGGAAGGCCAGAAAGCCACCGTCACCTTAGGTGATAAAGAATATCAGGGAACCGTAAAGAAAATCAGTAAGATAGCTATTGCCAATGAGAAGGGAACTCCCCTGATTGGAGTGGATGTACATATTGATAATCCGGACGAGGGTATTTTCATCGGTGTGGAGGCAAAAGTAAGTATCCAGGCTGCGGAGGCTAAGGATGCACCTATTCTTCCTGTAGAGGCAGTAAATATCGGGAAGGAGGGTTCTTTCTGCTATGTGGTAAAGGACGGAAAGATTGCCAAACAGAATGTAGAGACAGGAGTAACCTCTGATTCCTATGTGGAAATCAAAAGCGGGTTAAAGACCGGGGACCAAGTCATTGAAGATATTGGAAACAATGAGGTGGGCGATAAAGTAAGAGCAGAGGAATCTCAGGAATAGTAGAGAAAGGACAGGAAAATGGGTAATATATCAGAATATGTGAAAATGGCTATTCAGAATATCCTGGCAAACAAAGGCCGCTCTTTTCTCACTATGCTGGGAATTATCATAGGAATTGCCTCTGTAATTGCCATTATGTCCATCGGTGAGGGAACCAAAAATCAGATGAATTCAGAGATTGACGATGTGGGAAGCGGGCAGATATATATTTACTGCAGCAATGACGCTATGACAGAGGAAGAATATATCACTCCGGATGATTTAGAGGCCCTGCGGGAAATAGAAGGGGTAGAGGGAGTCTCTGTCAGCAATTCTTTTACCGGAGAGACAGTTACAGGAAAGGGTGAATTTACATTGACCATGTCTATGGAAACACCTGACGCTGTCATGATAAATAATTCTGTGATGAAGAGAGGTGCCTACTTTACTCAGGGAGATTTGGAAGAAGGAAGAAATGTATGCGTGATTTCAGATACCGATGCAAAGCGGCTTTTCGGTTCCGATGATGTAGTGGGAATGGATATAGACGTGCAGGCCTATGACTTGACAAAAACTTACCACATTGTTGGCGTTACCACTCAGAAAGAAAACGGAACCTTTGTCACCTATACCTATGAGGGAATGCCAGCATCTCTATCCATTCCGTACACGGCGGCTGTTGACTTTTTGGGAGATTCCACAGAGGAATTCACCAATGTTATGATACAGGCAGATAAGAGCCTGGATTCTCAGGATATATCCAATAAAGCAGTAAAGGTTCTGGAGCAGAGACACCAGTCTGCAGGGGAAGATTATTTCCAGATTCAGAGTTTCCAGGATGTGGTAAAAATGATGAATGACATGCTGGGGATGGTAACCGCTTTTATTTCCTTTGTAGCCGGAATTTCTCTTTTGGTAGGAGGCATTGGAGTTATGAATATCATGCTGGTGTCTGTTACTGAGCGGACCAGGGAAATTGGTATCCGTAAAGCCCTGGGAGCAAAAACATCCTCTATTATGCTGCAGTTTTTAGCGGAATCTGCTATTCTCACTATTATCGGCGGAATTATCGGCATTATAGCAGGAATTGCAGGAGGATTTGGAATCTGTTCTATTATGAGCTCAGGACAGGGCACCACAATTACTCCGGGAATCAGCTTGGGAACCATTCTTTTTGCAACCTTGTTCTCCTGTGCCGTAGGTATTTTCTTCGGAATCTATCCGGCGAAAAAGGCGGCTGCTTTAAGCCCTATAGAGGCTTTGAGGAGAAACTAATGGAGGCAAATAGGTCAATACTCTAAAGGAAAAAGAGAAGACATATCCCGGGGAAGGGCAGTGGAAAAATACAGCTTTTCTCCGGTGACAGGGTGGCGAAACTCCAGTGAATAGGAGTGAAGAGCCACCCTTTTTATATGGCTGTATTCCGGGTAATAGAGGTAATCTCCCAAAAGGGGAGTTCCCAAATACTTCATGTGTACTCTTATCTGATGAGTACGGCCTGTTTCCAGGCGCAGCCGCACCAGGGAAAGGCCTCCTTGGCTTGCAATAACCTGGTAGTGAGTAACAGCCCGTTCTCCTGCGGCAAAATCTACCTGCCGTTCTATAGCAGAGCCAGGTTTCCTGGCAATAGGCGCTTCGATTACCCCTTTCGGAGGCTGAGGTATACCGGAAACAGCGGCCAAATATGTGCGGCGAATCTGCCGCTCCTTCATTTGGGCAGATAAAAGAGAGGCGGACAGAGAATTTTTCGCCAATAGGAGAAGTCCGGTGGTGTCCCTGTCCAGACGGTTGATGCAGCGAAAAACAAATGGCTCTCCTTTTTCACGGAAATACCAGGCCATTCCGTTGGCCAGGGTATTTTCATAATTGTGGATAGAAGGATGAACAGGTGTGTCCGTCGGTTTGTTTACTATCAGAATATCCTGGTCTTCGTAGAGGATATCCAGGTCCATGGGGACAGGGAGAATATGAGGGGAGGCCTGAGTTTCCTGTAAAAGGATTTTTACACAATCCCCCGGATGAAGCTGAGTGCCCACATAAGCCCACTGCCCGTTTACGGTAATCCCCTCCCGGGTTTTCTTTAATTGTATCAGTACCTGACGGGAGCAGCCCTTTTTTCGCAGGTATTCCCCTGCGGTGGAGGGAAGCTCCTCTTTTTTTACTATATATTCTATGATGCGGTTCATGCCTTGAGTTTCACGTCCTTTGCAGTACCCTTGGCCACGGACTTTTCCCTATGGAATTACCGTTGGCGGAGAGGGATTTTATCATCAAAATTATTATACTAAGGGGGAAATACCTGTCAATATATAAAAAAAGTAAAATCTTTGGAAAGTACATATAAAAGAATTTCAGGGTAGGTTTTTTCGGTTGTATTAAAAAAAACTTTGTGGTAGAATGTCCCTAGGTATCCCGAAACGGATACAGATTTGTCATGTGGTGAAATAATAGAAAGCAGGAGGGTATTGCATAAATGAAAGAAAAATATGTTGCATATGTCGGAACGTATACCCATGGAAGCAGTATCGGAATCCATCTGTATGATGTTAATGTGGAAGAAGGAACACTGTGTGAGAGAAAGGTAGTTCCGGTAAATAATTCCTCTCATCTGGCCCGTTCTCTAAACGGGAAATATCTTTATTCCATAGCGGATGAAGGGGTGGCGGTGTTTGCCATCGAGCCGGACGGAGATTTGACCTTTATCAATAAGGTAGATATTGACGGCATGAGAGGCTGTCATCTGTCCACAGATGAAGAAGGAAAGTACCTTTTTGTGGCAGGATACCATGACGGAAAAGTAACGGTGGTGCCTACCCCTAAGGACGGCCGCCTGGGAAGTGTTGTGGACGGTGTGTTCCATAAAGGCCTGGGAAGCGTTGGAGAACGCAATTTCCGTCCTCATGTAAGCTGCGTGCGTCCTACCCCGGACAATAAATATCTGTGTGCCGTGGACAACGGGATTGACCAGATGAAGGTTTACAGAATCAACAGCAGGACAAAGAAGCTGGAGCTGGTGGATATTTTAAGATGCCAGAGAGAGTCCGGCCCCAAGCTGATTAAATTCAGTCCTGACGGAAGATTTGCCTATCTGAATTTTGAACTGAACAACACTATTCAGGTTTACGGCTATGACGGCAGCGGTAAGTCTCCGTCTTTTGAGCTTCTTCAGACTAAAACTACGCTGGCCTCTAAAGATGACCAGATTCATGACGCTACCTCCGGTATGTGCTTCTCACCGGATGGAAAATATATTTTCTGTTCAACTGCAGGAGAGGATACGGTAGCCATGTATAAAAGGGATGAGGAGACAGGGCTTCTGGAAACTCAGTTTATTCTTCCTATCAGCGGTAATTATCCTAAGGATTTGGACGTGTTCCCCGATGGAAAACATCTGGCTGTGGTAAATCACGAATCCAATTCCATCACTACCTTTACCATTGATTACGAGAAGAAACTGCTTATGATGAAAGGCAGACCTATGAAGGTGGAGACACCTAACAGTATTATCTTCTCCAGGTGTGAGAATTGATACAGAAATAAAAAACAGTTAAAAAAGAGAATGAAAAACGGGAACTCAGAAGAATATAGTTAGAAAAAAGGAAGTGAAAGTTATGGAAGGCGGGCCTGGTTGTCCTGTGAAATTATGTTTTAGAAGAAAAAAAGAATATATTTCCTGCTGACAGGCCTGACCCTTTGTCTTATGCTCTGTCAAAGAAGGCAGGAGACGAAGGGAGATACCATGATTAGAATTTTTAAGACTATAGAGGGAAAAATCCATCAGGTGGATAAAGCCAGCGAAGGCTGCTGGCTGGCTCTCACAGACCCTACGGCAACAGAGATTTTTGAGGTGGCAAATCAATATCACATAGAGGTGGACGATTTGAGAGCGCCTCTGGATGAGGAGGAACGCTCCCGTATTGAGGTGGAGGATGAGTATACCCTGATTCTGGTGGATACCCCTGTGCTGGAAGAAAGGGGAGGAAAGGACTGGTATGGAACTATTCCTCTTTCTATTGTGGTGACCGATGAGGTGATTATTACTGTCTGCCTGGAGGATACTTCTGTTTTGGGAAGATTCATGGACGGTAGGGTGCGGAATTTTTACACTTACATGAAGACCCGGTTCATCCTTCAGATTCTGTATAAAAATGCCAGCATGTTTCTTCACTACCTGCGTATTATTGATAAGAAAAGCGAGGAAGTGGAGGATAAGCTGCAGGCAGCTACGAAGAACGAAGAGCTGATTGAGCTGATGGAGCTGGAGAAGTCCCTGGTCTATTTTACCACCTCTCTGCGGTCCAATGAGATTGTGTTGGAAAAGCTTTTGAAGGTGGAACGGATTAAGCAGTACCCGGATGATAAGGACTTGCTGGAGGATGTTATTATCGAGAATAAACAGGCCATTGAGATGGCTAATGTGTACAGCGGTATTTTAAGCGGCATGATGGACGCTTTTGCTTCCATTGTGTCCAATAACCTGAACCTGGTGATGAAGTTCCTTGCTACGGTTACTATTGTAATGTCTATTCCCACCATGATTTTCAGCGCTTACGGAATGAATGTGCATACCGGAGGAATGCCCTTTGCAGACTCAGCAGGGGGATTTTGGGTTGTTATAGTGATTTCCCTGCTGCTGAGCCTGATTGTTGCTATTATCTTTTCTAAGAAAAATTTGTTTTGAGAAGATGAAAATATGTGTTAAGGAGACAAGATGAATTTTTTGAACAAAATGGAGCGGAAATTTGGAAGGTTTGCTATCCATAATCTGACGAAATATATTATCGGGTGTTATATTATCGGATATATCATTACCTATATCAGCGCTATTTTTGATATAAATCTGCTGGAATATTTGACTTTAAGTCCCTATCATATCCTGCATTTCCAGGTATGGCGTCTTGTGACATGGGTTTTGATTCCGCCATCCAGCTCCAACATATTTTTTGTAGTGATTATGCTGCTGTTTTATTACTCTCTGGGAAGCGCTCTGGAGAGGAGCTGGGGAGCTTTCCGGTATAATGTATATATTTTAGGAGGTATGTTGTTTACAATAGTGGGAGCTTTTGTTCTCTATTTTTTATGGGGGCCTATGCTGAGTACCATGTACTCTCTGATGTTTTCTACTTATTACATTAACCTGTCCATCTTCCTGGCATTTGCTCTGACTTATCCGGATATGCAGGTTTTGTTTATGATGATTATACCTGTTAAGATAAAATGGCTGGCCTGGCTGGATGCCGCCTACATTCTTTATGACTTGGTAAGAGGAAACTGGGCGGTGCGGACAGTAATCATTGCATCCCTTTTGAATTTCGTTATCTATTTTCTTTCTACACGGAATTTCAGAAGGATTTCTCCCCAGGAGATACACAGAAAGCAGCAGTTTAAGCGGGCTGTGCATCCTAAGATGGCTCCGGGAATTACCAAGCATAAATGTGCAATTTGCGGCAGAACAGAGGAAGACGGAGATAACCTGGAATTCCGTTTCTGTTCCAAGTGCAACGGAAATTATGAATATTGCCAGGACCATTTATTTACCCACGAACATATTAAGTAGGAGGAACAAATATATATGCGTAGAACAAAGATTATCTGTACCATGGGACCAAATACGGACAAAAAAGCAACCATGAGGGCTCTGGTAAAAAACGGAATGAATGTTGCCAGATTTAATTTTTCTCATGGGGACCATGAGGAACAGCTTGCCCGGATGAACCTTTTGAAAAACGTCAGGGAGGAGCTGGATAAACCGGTGGCTATCCTTCTGGATACCAAGGGACCGGAAATCCGTACCGGACTTCTGGAAGGCGGAAAGAAGGTAATGCTGAAGGAAGGTACAGATTTTACTTTGTATACCGAGGAAATGACCGGAAATGAAAAGGGGTGTTCTATCACTTATCCCGGCTTGGCCAGAGATGTAAAGCCCGGCAATACCATTTTAATTGATGATGGACTGATTGAGCTGAAGGTAAAAGAAATCAAAGGCGGAAAAATCGTCTGTTATGTGGAAAACGGCGGAGAGCTGGGACAGCGCAAGGGCGTTAACGTGCCAAATGTAAAAGTAAAGCTTCCGGCCATTACAGAGAAGGATAAACAGGATATTATCTTTGGTATCCAGCAGGATATTGATTTTATTGCCGCTTCCTTTATCCGCAACGCAAAAGGAATCAAGGAAATCCGTCAGATTTTGAAGGAAAATCATGCGGAGCATATTTCTATCATCGCTAAGATTGAGAATGCGGAAGGCGTGGATAACATTGATGAGATTATCGAGGCTTCCGATGGCATCATGGTAGCCAGAGGAGACCTGGGTGTTGAGATTCCGGCTCCTGAGGTGCCTCATATTCAGAAAACAATCATTAAGAAATGTAACGAAAACTATATCCCGGTTATCACAGCTACCCAGATGCTGGATTCCATGATTCGTAACCCTCGGCCCACAAGAGCAGAGGTGACGGATGTGGCCAATGCTATCTACGACGGAACTGATGCGGTTATGCTTTCCGGAGAAACTGCTGCAGGCAAGTATCCGGTGGAAGCTTTGAAGATGATGAACGAGATTGCAGAAAACACGGAGCAGTATGTGAATTACGATAAATACATTATGCACAGAACTATGTATGAAAAGACCAGAATCTCCTGTGCTATCGGAATTGCTTCTGTGCGTACGGCCAGAAATATTGAGGCGGATTGTATCCTGACACCAACCATGTCCGGCAAGACTGCAAGGCTGATTTCCAGTTTCCGTCCTACCATGCCTATTTATGCTATTACGCCCAGCGAGATGGTGCAGCATAAAATGCAGCTTTATTGGGGAGTAATGCCTTTGAAGGGAAACACCAAGGACACCACGGAAAACATTATTTTAAGCGGTATGGAGGTTGTGAAACGGAAACGTTTGGTGAAGAAAGGACAGACTGTGGTAGTGACGGCCGGAGACCCGGCTACCAATGCCAGCAAGTCTGAATCTAATGTAACTAATATGCTCCATGTAATAGAAGTAAACTAAAAAACAGGCTTGAGACGGTGAGGGTTATACCTGCACAGCTACAAGCCGGGAAAAGTCGAAGAGGACTGCTTGCTTAAAGGTATGGGGAGAAATTCTATTCCTCCTGAACCTTTCGTTGGCAGCCCTTTTCTTTTCTGTCGGCTTTGGGAGGAGCTTTCCCTGTGAAGGATGAAGGATTTTTAGGAAGCACTGGCTGGGATAACTTATCCTGAAGCAGTGACAATTTTTGTATAAGGAGAAAACACATGGAGACTATAAGACTGCGGGGCGTTGTCTTTGACATGGATGGCTTGATGTTCGATTCAGAAAGGATTGTACAGTATTCCTGGGATGTGGCGGGAGAGAAGCTTGGTTTGGGAAAGCTGGGAAAAAACATTTATCACACCCTGGGATTTAACAAGGGAAAAAGAAAAAAGTATTTTCAGGAAAAGTACGGTTTGGACTTTCCTTTTGAAGAATTTCAGGAATTATACCGGGCTGCTTATCATGCCTATGTAAAAGAGCATGGACTTCCTGTAAAAAAAGGGCTTCATGAGCTGCTGGATTATCTGTTGAAAGAGCGGATAAGGATGGCCGTGGCCACTTCCTCCAGCCGGGAACATGCTCTGGGGAACCTGAGGCAGGAGGGGATTGAGAGATTATTTTCAGCGGTAATTACCGGGGACATGGTTTCCCGGGCAAAGCCGGAACCGGAGATTTATGTGAAAGCCTGCCGGGCCCTGGAGCTGCCGCCAAAAGAGGTGCTGGCTCTGGAAGACAGCTATAACGGGCTGTGGGCCGCTCACAGGGCGGGGATGGTGCCGGTAATGGTGCCGGATTTACAGACGGATTCTTCCAGTGTTGATTCGATTATAGAGATAAAATTAGATTCCCTTTTGGCAGTTCGGGACTGGATTGCGTCATTGCGTTAAAAAGGCAAAAGAATTTGTCGGAATTACTTGAAATTCAAAGTATATTTCCGTATAATGGGGTCTGGTGCAGGGTATCCCGGAGAAAGCGTGTTTTCCAGCCGGGCAGGCCAGCACTTTCAGATTTCGGATTGAATGTGATAACATGAATATAAGGAGATAAAAATATGGACAAAAGACCATTTGTGACAAAGGAACAATTAGAAGAGATTGTTAAGCAATATCCCACCCCGTTTCATTTATATGACGAAAAAGGAATCCGGGAAAATGCCAAGGCTATGAAGGCGGCTTTTTCCTGGAATAAAGGTTTTAAAGAATATTTTGCAGTAAAGGCTAATCCTAATCCTTTTTTGATTCAGATTCTTAAAGAATATGGTTTTGGCTGTGACTGTTCCTCATACACAGAGCTGATGCTGTCCAAAGCTTTGGGCTGCACAGGAGATGATATTATGTTTTCTTCCAACGATACGCCGGCCCAGGAATTTCAGTATGCCTATGAGATGGGCGCCATTATTAATTTGGATGATATTACCCACATAGAGTTTCTGGAAAAAGCCATTGGCTGTATTCCTAAGAAAATCAGCTGTCGTTTTAATCCTGGCGGTATTTTTGAAGTCAGCAACGGAATTATGGATAACCCTGGAGATGCTAAATATGGTATGACCAGGGAGCAGATTTTCCAGGCCTTTCGTATTTTAAAGGAAAAGGGTGCAGAGGAGTTTGGAATTCATGCTTTCCTGGCCAGCAACACAGTGACTAATGAATATTATCCTCTTTTGGCTAAGCAGTTATTTGAACTGGCTGTGGAGCTTCAAAAGGAAACCGGAGCAAAAGTCAGCTTTATCAATCTTTCCGGAGGTGTGGGAATTCCTTATACCCCTGACCAGGAGCCTAATGACATACGGGTGATTGGAGAAAAGGTGCGCCAGGTTTACCAGGAGGTTCTGACCGCAGCAGGTATGGGAGACGTGGCTATCTATTCTGAGCTGGGACGCTTTATGATGGGACCATACGGCTGCCTGGTAACAAAAGCTATTCATGAAAAGCACACTTACAAGGAATATATTGGGGTGGATGCCTGCGCTGTAAATCTTATGCGTCCTGCCATGTATGGAGCCTATCATCACATCACGGTTATGGGTAAAGAGGAAGAGCCCTGTGACTATAAGTACGACGTTACAGGCTCTCTGTGTGAGAATAATGACAAGTTTGCCATTGACCGTATGCTTCCCAAAATTGATAAGGGAGACCTGCTGGTGATTCATGATACCGGCGCCCACGGTTTTGCCATGGGATATAATTACAACGGAAAACTGAAATCTGCAGAGATTCTTTTGAAAGAAGATGGCAGCTTCCAGCTTATCCGCCGGGCAGAAACACCTAAGGACTATTTTGCTACGCTGGACTGCTTTGACATTTATAACAAGCTGGATTGTAATAAGTAAGAAGAAGCAGAACTGTGATATTCCGTTTCAGCCATGAAGATTTTCAGCCTCGTAAAACAGATAGTGAAGGCGTGCAGGATTGCACAATGAGGCTGTAAACCAGGACATGGACCAGGAGGACCAGAAGAAGACCAGAAGAATTGCAGAAAATGCTTGCAATTTTTCTGGTCTTATGATATAGTAATTATCGGTTCGAAAATAAAAGCCGGCGTGTCGGAATGGCAGACGAGGCAGACTCAAAATCTGTTGTGGGCAACCACGTGCGGGTTCAAGTCCCGCTGCCGGCAGTTTATCGAAATAGCTTTCCTATAGAAGTTATATGAGACTTTTGTAGGAAGGTTTTTTTGTATATATGGGACTGAGAAGGTTTAAGAAAATTTGAGGGAGAGGATAGGCGGAGAGGATAACATGAGATGTATCGAAGCTTCGAATGACTTATCTTTTGCAGCGAGCAATCTCTATAAAAAATAACATGAGATGTATTTAAATAAACAATATGTAATATGAATTTTAAACAGATAAAAAATAACATGAGATGTGATGAAATGGGCAATAGCTTATCGGATAGTTTGTTCCGCCCCGATGAAAAAATAGGAGATGTATCATGATAATATAAAAATGTGTTTAGAAATTTTAATTTATAATCAAAACAATATGTAATATGAATTAAATATTGATGTTGACATTAGAGACATTAGGGTATATGATTATATCAATAATCAATAGTCTCTCTGAACAAGGGCAAAAATATTATAGTTTGAGGCATATGTGCCCTTGGCTAGAGAGAATAAGACAGGAGGTGAAAGACTTGAATGTATATGCCATTAGACTGAAGCTGTACTTTCTGGCGGATATACCTTTAAACAAAATTCAATCAAAGGTAACGGACTTTTTAGACCAGAGCTTTGCCAGGGAGCCTGCGTTTTTGGAACGGCATGAGCAAAATACATTTAAGAATTATGTATTCGATTATCCATACCCCGGAGAAGCAGACCGGATTTACCGAAAGGGGAAAATTTATACCTTGACAGTCCGTACCATTGAACCTTTATTGGCAAAGTATTTTTCTGAGGTGTCTGTGAACTGCTATACCCAGGAAATAAAGGGCCTGACTGCAGACATCAGGATACTGCCCAAGAAATGCATCCAAACCCTTTATACTCTGACACCGGTGATTTTAAAGGATTCGGAAGGCTACTGGAGAAGTCAGAAGAGTCTTTCCTATTTTGAAGAACGGCTGAAGACGAACCTTATAAAGAAATGGAATCAATTTGAAAAGGTGAAGCTTCAGGAAGATTTTCCGTTGTATACTATGCTGGAATTTTTAAATGCCGGTCCTATTGTAGTGGAGTATAAGAATATACGGCTGCTGGGGGATAAGATACGTCTTCAGATTGCAGACAACGAAAGGGCCCAGGCGCTGGCTTATATGAGTCTGGGAACAGGCCTCCTGGAGATGAACAGCCGGGGAGCAGGATTTGTGAATTACCGCTGGCTATAGGAGGAAACGTATGCTGAAAGAATGTTTGGAAGTATTTAAAGACAGGATGAACGCTACCCAGGGGAGACTGGTCCTGGACACTTACATACCGGCAGATGGGACTTATCTTATTGTGGACTCCCAGGGAAATATTCTGGTAAACACAGATATTGTCAAAGAGAAGAAGACAAAAAAAGTAGACCGGTCGGACCCGGCTTTTCCACAGATATGTTTCTGTGATTATCAGAGCCAGCTTATTTCTATGAATAAACCGGTAGACCCGAAGAAAATTATCCATTCTAATAATTATCTGGCCTTTTTTGTAAAAAAAGAGAGCATTGTTTCCGGAAAGCTGACAGAGGCTATTATAGACGGCTATTATGATATATTGGAAAATCCCGCAGAGAAGAAGTATCAAAAATCAAAAGAAGCCACAAGAATCTATAAACTCTATGAGGAGACAGCTGGTGAAGTGGATAAGGAAGCAGTGGAGAGATGCAGAGAGTGGATAAAAGGGCATATTTTTCATCTGGAAAATGTGGACCTGGAAAAGAAGGATTATCTGAAGATTTTCTTTGCGGCAGATAGAGAAGAATATGGAAAAGAAGGACAAAGATACATTCTTCCCAATATCTATAACAATAACAAGTTTAATGTGGAGATTGAGGATAAAGTATATGGAGTACCAGATAATAATCTGGGAATGAATGCCAAAAAGCCTTTTCTGGCTATGAAGACCAAAAAATGTAAGATACCTTATCTTCTTGACGGGGAGGAGGCAGTTCTTCAAAAAGAATTTTTTGATTATCTGATGAATCTGGTTTCAGGCGGCAAATATCATGTATATGTGGACACAGAGAAAAAAGAGATTTATGGGTGCGCCAATGGGGAAGCGCCGGAAAAAATAGAGACAGGCTATTATTTCCGGATGAAAAAAGGAAAATCAGAAGCGGAAATTTATGGTGTGGATAATATTCCAGGCTATAGCCGTAAGCTGAGTCCTGCTTTTCTCTTTAAGAATCTGCTGGAGGTACAGCACGAAAAACATCCGGAATACCAGAAATACGGAGCTTATTATGACAGGGTTGAAGTGGGGAAACTGATAGACCAGGTTTTGTTTTCTAATTTCCTGGGAAACAGTTATAGCCTTGAACCTGGTGAGGTGAATATAAAAGAAGAAATTATGCGGCAATGTGTGATTGCTTCTAAGGACAAAATTTTTGACTGGATTTTTAAGGGTACAGACCAGGGATTTCCCCAGATGCTACAGAAGACAGCCCTTACTATGATTAAAAGCAGCGCTATGAAAGAATATCGGGAGAGGGTTCTCTGGCAGTTTAATCTCAAATGGTCTTTTGAAGAATACTTTGCAAAGAAGAAAGGAGAAGATATGGGAGAAATTATTTCTGAAATAAGAAAAAAAGTAGAAGAAAAAGTACTCTCAGAGAAAGTGATTCCTGTGGAGAGTGAAAGGGAATACTATTATTGCGTGGGGCAAATGGCCGGGTATTTGATTTCTCTGAGCAAGTCAAAGGATAAGAATCAGTCCCTGATAAATCCTTTTATCAATGCGAAAACTGACGAAGGGATTAAAAGACATCTTTTGCAGTTATATAAAAAGTACAACTACGGAATCTCAGATAATTATAAGAGAGTGAAAAATCTGTTGGCTATGGTGGAAGGATATGTGCCGGAAACTAAGCCGGACCAGGAAATGATTATACTGGGATATGTCTGTGACAATGTGATTTATAAGAAGGAGGGAAGATAAATGGAAAAAAG
>UMLF01036838.1_pt1 | contig 15832 bp, 13 predicted proteins | sample 1966501 | NCBI WGS metagenome assembly UMLF01 (sample SAMEA4836194, study PRJEB28245) | human gut metagenome | biome: gut microbiome; material: fecal sample | place: Denmark | collected 2008 | reverse complement strand
ACCCGCACCCGGCCGGCGGCCAGCGCCTGCACTGTGACGAAACGCAGCTCCGACACCCGCATCCCCGTAGAGGCCAGAGTCTCCATGAGATAGTACAGCCGCCAGTTCTCCCTCCTCTTGGCCGCAGCGAGCAGGCGGAGATACTCCCCCTTGTCCAGTTCCCGTCCCTTATCCCGGAACAATTCCCGCTGCCGCCGCAGAGGCTTCACCCGGCACTCCCGCCATCCCAGGAAGGAAAATAGGCCGTTGAGTGCCGCCAGTTTCCCGTTGACCGTGCTCACCGCGTACCGCTTTGCCAGGGTCTCTTTCCAGGCCACCACCACCTCCTTGGTAACCACGCGATTCTCCGGCAGCGTGGCCGCAAACGCCCTGATCTCCCGGCGGTATGTTTCGATGGTCCCCTGGCTCCGTTCCTCCCCCTGCAAATACCGGCAGAATTCCGCAACATCCTCTTGCCTCATGACACGCCTTTTCATAGAAAATCCTCCTTCGCAAGGTGCTCTTTTTCATTTTTCTGACTTAGGAAATAGTATGCCTGTTTTTTGCGTCAAAAAGCGGGGCTTTCGCCCCGCCAGTTTTTCCCCTTCACTCTTTACAGGCTCCCTCCCAGTGCACTTTCTCAAAATTTTTCACAATATTATCATTTTGAAACACTTTTGTCCAGGCACATTCTCTGGCACTTGCAAGGGAAGGCCAGATGCATCCATAGAAAAAACCGGCGGTCAAGCTTAACCGCCGGTTTTTTCCTGGGCAAAAGTTCCGATATTATGGCCGCCGCCGGGCATTCGGATTCATCCGCCGGAGGGTCCAATGCATTCCAATCTGATCCAACAGCGCCTTCCGCTCCGGCGTCATGAGGAAATTGGGATTCCCCCGCATGGCCTGCCGCTGGGAGGACAGCCACATGCCCAATTTGACTCCCTCCTCCGTGACATAGTTCACAGGGAGGTTCAGATGGCCATGGGCCTGGTAGTAGGTCTTTGCCACCTGGTATTTCTCCCACCATCGTTCCCAATACGGGTCCCATACCATTCCGATCTCGTCCAGCCTGTGTTTTTGGTGTTCCTGTGCCGTGCGCACCCCCTCCCCGGCACCTCTGCGAAATTTCCGGCGCTGCTGGGCAATCCATCGTCCCAATGCACGTCCGTCCTCGGTGACATAACTGACCCCAATGCGAAGATGTCCGTGGTCCTGATAATAGGCACGGGCCAGGGAGAACATCTCCTCCCATCGGTCCGGTGACGGCGGCTCCCACTGGACCCCCAACGCCTCCAATTCGCGAATCCGCCGGGAGCTCAGTGTCCCCGCCCGATACCGTTTCCTCTGGTTTGCCAGCCAAGCACCAAGGCGCAGCCCCGTCTCCGTGGTACAATCCGCTGGGATATCCAGTCCTCCCGTCGCCTGATGATAGGCCTGGGCAGCCTGCAGATATTCCTGCCGCCTGGACTGGTTGGGCGCCCAGCAGATCCCCAGCTGCTCCAATCGGTTGACACGCTGGGGCGTCAGCGCCTGCTTGCGGTACAGCTCACGCTGATGGGCCAACCAGGACCCCAGGCGCACATGCTCCTCTGTGACATAATCATGGGGAATCCGCAGGTCCCCGTGGCGCTGGGCATAGGCCGCTACCAGCTGATACATCCGTTGCCAGCGCGCCTCAAAGGGGGCCCACTGCATGCCAAGGGCCTCCAGCTTCTGAATTTGCAGGGCCGTGAGCTCATTGCTGCGGTAGGCCTCCCGCTGGGAATGGAGCCAGCCGGCCAAATTAACCCCGGAGGGACTGGTCAAATCGGCGGGGATAGAGAGGGTACCGTGTCTACGGTGATAACGATAAACCGCCTGATAGCTCTGATCCCAAGCCCTGGCCGTAACATCCCGGTAGGTTTCCAGAATGGCTGGGCGGTCCCGGGCGATATCCGGCGCGGGATCAGGGAGGTTCAGCCAGCGAAACAACGTACAGATGGCTTCCGCAAAAGCCGCCTCTCCCGAATCATCCAGCACAATCACTCGTTCACACCGGGAGGCCTGAGGCAAGCCGGGCTCTCGTATGCGGATCAGGCGAATGCCAAAGCGGCGGCAGATTTCCCCTTTTCGCTCATCCAGCGCCAGCTTGTTGTGATGCCATTGGTATCCATCGTATTCTATGGCGATTCGAAGGGAGGGAATATAGAGGTCCAACTCCACTCCCACCGCCTGCCATTGGGAAACTTTCACAACATCAGGAAACGGTTTCTTCAGATAGAAAAGGAGCGCCTTTTCCCGAAAAGAGGTCTTTGCCGTGGCCTGGGTTCCATCCCAGATCATACCCAGTTCGTTGAGCTGAGCAATGCGCTCTGGCGTTATGGTGCCAATGCCCTGGCCCTCCTTCCCGGCCAGAAAGTTTTTATAGCACCGCCGCTGCCGGGCAATCCAGTGTCCCAGCCGCACCCCCGTCTCCGTGCTATAATTGCAGGGAACATTGAGCATCTGATGGACCTGATAATACGCCTTGGCATGCTGATACATCTCCTGCCACTGGTCGGTGAGCGGCTCCCAGACCATACCAATCCCTTCCAGCCGTTGGATTTGTGCTTCTGTCAAGCAGCCGCGCTTTCCTTTCTTTGCCGCCCGCTGGGCCAGCACCCAAGTACGCAACTCTCCCTCCATGGGATTGAGATGCCCGTGGGCCGCATAATACGCAGAGGCTTTTCGAAACCACTGTTCCCACAGCTCTTCCGAATCTACCCCGGCATCCCACACCATTCCAAGGGTCTCCAGCTTTCGGGTCCGTTCCTCGTTCAGGACCCCCTTTTTGTAGTTTTTTCGCTGGGTGCTGATCCAGCGCCCTAAAAACTGGTCCGGCCCACTGTCCTTGGAGACCCGCAAATGCCCGTGGCGCTGAACGTATGCTTCCGCCTGCTGGTAGGCCGTCTCCCAAAGGGATTGGTACACGTCCCAGATCATGCCAACAGACTCCAGCATACGGCTCTTTTCCGGCGATAGCTTTCCGGCCTGCTTGGCTTTTCGCTGGGCAGTCAGCCACTGGGAAAGCCCTGCGGGCAAGGGCGCATTCCGTCTCTGGTAAGGGCAAAGGTGCCCATGACACTGAAAATATGCCTCTGCCTGTCGGTAGCGGTCCATCCACGCCTGCTCCGGCACATCCCATATCACCCCCAGAGCCTCCAGCTTCTGAAGGCGGTCAGGTGCAAGTGCTCCGTTTTTTCTGTCCTGTTTCTGATTGGACAGCCAAATCCCCAGCTTCACGCCAGCCTCCGTTTGGTACGTGGCAGGCGGAAATGTCCCGTTACAAACAACATAGTCCTCCAGCAGCGCAAAAAAATGCTCCCAGCTCTCCCTGCGCAGAACTTCTGGCTCCCAAACCACGCCCAGGGCCTCTAACTGGGCCTGTCGCGCCTGGGACAAGCGTCCCCGTTTGTACTCCATGCGAACCTTGTTTAGCCAGATTCCCAGCTTGACCCCCTCCTCTGTGACATAGGACTGAGGGACCCGCGCCGTGCCATGCTTTTGCAGATACCGTTCCAATGCCTGGTACATTCTGTTCCACTGAAACTGCCTGACATCCCAGACCATACCAATGGCATTGAGTAGATCCACCCGCGCCTGGGTAAACCGCGGATTGGTACGGCTTTTGTATTCCATACGCTGGGTGCCAATCCAGGCTCCAAGGCGTTTTCCTTGGCAGACATAGTCATTGGGGACCAAGAGATCCCCGTGTTCCCGTCGGTATTGTTCCGCAAGGCAGTAAAATGCCAGCCAATCCCGCTCCCGCTGGTCTTTAGCTGACAACGCCAAAAGGACCACCTCCTCTCCAACTTCTCAGCAGACTCTCCCTGAATCGTTTCCCTCTGGAAGGACTTCGTTTTCACCCCCGGCTCAAAGCTCTCTTGAATATATGGTGACCACACCTCCCATCTCATAACAGCCTCCCATTTGAAACATGTTTAACACGTCATTTCATTGTCATTTTGTTATATCTGAGCGGATACGTCAAGTTTCTTTCCATCTTCGTTCTTCAAAAATGAGCAACTTTCTCTCCTTTCACAGAGAAGGACCTCATCAGGCGGCGCAGTTCTTCTATAAAAACAGTTCTTCGGAGAGAAAACATAGCAGGTTCCCTTTTTCCTTCTTTTTTGCTATAATTATTAAAATAGCAATACCATTTCAGAAGAGAGATGATTATATGGACAACATCTGTTTTGTTATCATGCCTTTTGGCATTGGCTTTGATGATCTCTATGAAAAAGTATATGTTCCAGCGATCCAGTCGCAGGGTTTATCCCCCTTACGCGCGGATGAAATCTACGACAATCAGCCGATCATACGGGATATCACCCAATCCATCCACCACGCCAAGGTCATCCTGGCAGATGTCACAGGGCGAAACCCAAACGTCAACTATGAACTGGGCATCGCTCACGCGCTGAAAAAGGAGGTCATCCTCCTCACCGCCGAAGCCAAGGATGTCCCTTCCGACTACCGTCATCTGAGATACCTGCAATATAACCGCATGGATGTTGACTGGAATCAAACCTTGTCCCAGGAGCTCCAGGCCACACTGAAACAAGTTCTTTCCCGGCTAAGCCACTCGGACAAAACAATTCCATCCACAGCCCCCCGCCAAAGCGCGGTTCTAAATGTCCCTGCTGAAGCGGAGGACAACGAGAACTGGAGCCCCGAGGAAACACGCGCCATTTCCAAGGCCGAGGCCCTGGGCATGCAATTGCAAACCGCTTCCCTCTGGCTGGACTGCATGGGCTGCCGCGTCCTGTTGACATCGCAGCATGCGTCCCTCTGCAAACTCCATGCCGCAATCGCCTGTCTGCTGAATGAAAGGGTCCGTGCGCTCTCCCATGACCTTCCTAAGGGCCACACCCTTCAGATGCGCCGCATGGACTTTGGAGATGCTGCCCCACACACGTTTTTTGTGGACTATCTCTATGACGCCTCTGTGCTGCCCCTATACACGCAGCGGGAGCTCATCCGACACCTAAGCACCGAGCTTTGCACGCAAACCTTTGCCCCTCAAATTCGATACCTGGAAGAACATTGGGACCAGGCACCACGGAAGGAAGAGCCGGACCCATATGATTCCCCGGACCATCTGCCCCAGGAGCGAACCCCGATCTGTTTTCGGCAAGATTTTTATGTGGCGGACATCAAACGCATATTTTACAATCGCTTCCGAGGGGATCACTTTTACCAGATTGACGGTCTCCTGCCCACGTCTCTCCTGAAAGAGGAACCGGTTTCCGGAGAAAACCATTGGCTGGCAGATTGGGATCAGAAAGAGGCCCGGTGCAAGGTGGGCGACACGGTCAGATTCAAGGTTCACAAAATATACGACCTTAAAGACTACAATCATACGTCGAATGCCCGGAACGTCAATTTTTCCCAGCTGGAAGTGGTATCCAGTGGTTCTGAGGATGCGTTGTGAGAAGTGGTTCCTGAATAGACAAAAGACAGGGACCAAGGCATACATGCCTTGGTCCCTGTCTTTCGTTTTGACATCACAGTCACACCAACACGGCAAAACCGCCTTTGAAAAAGCAGGTGTTCGTGTCATGTCCATTTGGTGGAGCTTGGTGAACCAAATAAGAACTTGTGGTGTTTTGCAGGTTGGATTGCTATAACTTTCTTTTTATAACAATCACTCAATCTTTGGCCCATAATTTATAAAATCTATTAGTCTAAATGCTTTTCTGGCGGCTGTATGTGCCACTATTAGTTCTGGAGACTTTAAAATTGCCAGTAAGCCGGGTGTATCTTCAATGTCCGAGGCGGCCTCACACAATATTCTTGCCCAATATTTTCGGCTTCCCTCACTATTGAATGTGTACCTATTCTCTGCTATTTTTACTAGCATTTTCCCAACAGGCATTTCTTCGTTTGCTACTTCTATCAAGTCGGAAGAAGCCTCCTCACAAAGTTCCTTTTCTTTTTTGTAATATTTTGTTTTAAGATTTGGCAAATCCTCTCTTTTTCCACAAGACTGCTCATAATCTTTTAGTAATTCCGCAACATACTTCTCTTCCTTGGATAGAGATTTTCCATTTTTGAGCGCATCAAAGCCTAACTTAAACTCTTTGAAACCTGTTTGTAATGGTTTCCCCCCAATCTTGACTGCTTTATTCATATACGATTCTAGTTGTCCCCAGTCAGAAGTTGTTCTTACGAAATACCAATACGGCCCAAGAGTCCCCGAATAACATAGGATAGCCGCAACAAGCGGCCAAGTATCAACTGCAGTTAATTGTTCTTCCTCACTATTTGTAATTTGCAAAACATGGAATTGAAATGCAAAAATTTCATATACAGATTCAATGGGGGGTGGATCAAATTGTTTTTGATCTAGCCGTCCGTTTGCAGTTCCTCTATCTGCATACCAACGATCTCTAATGTCTGAAAAAGACTTTTTTAAGTATTGTGGCTCAATAGGGAGTGCAGCAGGATTGCCTTTTTGAACAACAACCGGGATAGCATCTGTTGACTTTGCAACCTTGATTAACGATGCGTATTTTGAATTCTTGAGCGTGTCGAGAAGAAATGTAATATCGTTACTTTTGGGTGTCACCATCAATCTATCAAACGCTTCTAACCACTCGGGTTTTTCTGCGGGTAGGTCCGGAATAACAAGATAGATGGAAGATATTGCGGTAGCTTTATCATCTGCCGAAGTCGACTGATTGAGTTTTGCTATTAAATCGTCAATAATCAAGTCATAACTCTTTGGCATCTCTATAATGTGTGGAAGGCTTTCTGTATATGGCCTAATCCGGGATGATTGCCCCAAAAGCTGGATAAATCTAATCACATCATTTATACAAGCAATGCAAACATCTCGAGAAGGCCCCCTTCCTGCGTGTAATCCGCCAGCCCTTGACTTCGTTAACAGTTTAAATTTGGCAGTAAGTTCCAGTATCATGGATATATGTTCCGAAGGAGTGTCCACATTTTGTGTCAAAAATATCAATTTTGGAATCTGTGAAGTAATGAGGGTCTTAAAATCATCAACAATATGCGTTCCAGTTTTATAGAATCCAGATGGAAAACAAAGTGCCTGCTCCCCTTTTACTTGAACAATTATTGCACTCATGGCGAGTTCCGCAGAAACACCTGCAAGCCCAATTGCAACCGCATTTTCAGCAACAGATTCTCGCAATTCATATCGTTTTGGCAAGCCTATCGCTGTAACTGCCATACTAATAGACTCAACACTTGCTTCAAGTAGTCTTATAGTATCACGCTTTAAGTACATTGGCATTCTTTTGATCCCCCCTTAATATGATATTTCAAAACATTATATCAAATTAAGTCTAAAAAAGAAAGAACGCCTGAACAACGACTACGACGAAAAAGCCTACTTCAATTCTTGTTCCAGACTATCAAATTCAGTCGTGCTAAAGAATTCCCCAAGGGTAATATTCAGCCCATCACAAATCATTTTAATCGTTACGATTTTTGGGTTGAGACTCTTGCCATAAAGAATATTCTTTATGGACGAGGGTGGCAGACCTGATATTGTAGCTAAAGCATTTATTGTAATATTACGCTCATTGCAAAGTTGCAGTATTCGATTGCGAACTGCTGTTACTGTGTTCATAAATTGCCCTCCCTTACGTTGTTAGCGTAAGGGATTTCATTTGCGTTTGTAGGCTATGCGTGATACTATTAGGCTATGTATAGCCTAATAGGGAGGTATGAACATGGGCGCTGGCCTGTCAAAAAATCGAATTAAAGGTTTATCTGCAAGTGTTGACCAAAATTCGGCCGTTCTTATATTGGGAACGCTCCCTGGTCGAATGTCACTGACCTATGGCAAATACTACGCCGACCCCTCCAATAAATTCTGGGACATATTATTCATAGCATGTGGAGAAAAGATAGATAAGACGGACCAAGGAAAGAAACAGTTGCTGGAGAAATATCATATCGCACTTTGGGATATATTGTATTCTGCTGTGCGTAAGACCTCCAACGACAAAGACATATCTGATGAAACGCCGAATAACCTCCCGCTGTTCCTTTCTCAATATCCAAATATAAAACTTCTGATATTTCATAGCAACGATGCTTATAAATATTTTAAGCGGTTTTTCAATAATACCGCCGTTCCTTATATTTGCGTATCCTCACCAAGCGGTCAAAATAGAAAAGGCACCCAAGAAAAAGCGAAGGAGTGGAGAGCCGCCTTATCTTGCGCCATTCCACAACTCAGAAACGGGCCAAGGTTGGCGTGGAAGGGGGCACTCCCATGTGATATAATATTTTCACAAGAAAGGAGTATTGATATGGAGATTGAGAAAATCCGTAATTATATATCTTACTTTGAAACGGTCAATGCGGAAACCGCCTGTCGCTGGGAAGAAAGCAGGAAACTGGAAAGCGGTGCTTTCTCCATGCCGTTCCCTGTCTATGACACCCACTTTCTAAACTTTATAGATGATGTTTCCAACAGTGACCTTATGGATGTTAGTTATGGAGATACATTGGAGGAATATGGGCTTGGAATGAACAATGAACTTACAAAGAAAATTGATACTGCTGATCTCAGACTGGCAAAAGCAATTTTGACTTGCTATGTCCGGCAAGAACGCTTCTGCGATGGACTATGGGGACGGGCAATCAAAGAGGGGACCTTTTTGGCACTGTTAAAGCGAATAGATACCCTCTTGACACTGTAAATATCGCATAAAAAGGCCATGCTACCCATTTGGGGATAGCATGGTCCTTTTTGTGGCTTTTATGGACTAAAAGGAAATAAAGATATATTTCCATTAAACCCTAAAAAGCCATATTGAGGGATTATCGGTCGAAGTAAAGCGGATTAAGCAGATAACTGTCACCTTTGGGCCGCCCGCCTGTTGCCTGATAATATGATTTCTTTTTCAGATAGCCATATTCAATGAGCAAGTCCAACGCAGGGAGCATATCATCCGCCCTTTTGAAACTCTTGTTTCTGCATAGATGGTACAGACCGCTTTTTGTAAATTCCCGCCTTGCTTGGCTTTCCACTCTCCGCAGTATGTATTTGGCCTCATGGAGTGTTTTGTCGGCCCCCATAACAGAATAGGCGTATTGTGCGTGTTCCAAGAAATATTCGGTGATTTTAATGGCCCGCTTCATCGTGCGTCCTGATACGAGAGTCTTGCCCGGAGAAATGCGATTTTCTACACAGTGGAGTATACCCGCAATCCTCAGTGCAGTTCCCGCACACTTTCCGCCCCAGTCAGACATATCTTCCAAGTCTGTCAACAAACGGGCTTCAATCTTTTCAGAGAACTGTCTATAAACATCGAGAGCGTCACCATCCAGTCTAATAATCGGCATATCCGAATTGGGATAGGGTAAGGAAAGCAAATCAAGTAAAATTTTCTCGTATTGTTCGTTGAGTTCCTTTTGTATAGGGGGAGTGTCAAAGGGACGATGTCCCATCATGGAGTTAGGCTTACTGTATAAAAAGCGCCCGGTAAGCCCTCGTCCCCGAAAGGCATCATTATTGAGCATTCCCTCCAATACACTTTCCTGCGCCGACAAGAGCATAGTAAGCGCAGGAGCGTCGAGGCACTCAGCTTCCCGCCCCTTACGGTCTACCCGAATCGGATCGCCAGAATAGGCTTTTAATACGGTATCAATAGACACCACATTGGAGGAATACTTTCCATTAAAAATATCGAACAAACCACCCTCCGTAGAAATCACCGTTATAATGCCGTTATTATCCGCCATAAGGGAGGTTAGGGCTTCGGGGGTAATATCATCGGCGATTAGGCGCAAAGGCCTTATACGGCGCTGTTCCAGCTCATGGCATTGGCGTCTTGCCGTATCCGCTTCATCACGCAGACCCTTCCTTTCATACTTTTCAATCTGCGCCCTCCACTTATTGAGTTGCGCTTCTTGTTCGGCAATCATCGGTTGTCTGCGTTTATTTTCCTCCATCTCATATTTATAGATGGCCCTCGTCATTGTTTTAATGATGCTGCTCTTGCGCTCCCCTGACTTAGCAATAATCAGAAAGTATAGGTTTAATTGCTCGTAATAATCTGGCTTCCCTTCAATGACAAATTTCCCCTGCACTGCCGCCGCAACCAAGGCCAACGCAGCTATGGCCGGCATATCAACTGCGGTAGCAGTGTTTTCTGATACAGCCATCACATAATCCCGAAGTTCAACTGGTAACCGTTTAACGGGGAAGGGTGGCAACTGGTATTCCTCCAATAACTCCGGTTCATGCCATTCTGACTGGCATAGTTCGTTGGAGAATTTATCAATGGCTTCTCCCACCGTTAACCCCTCCGTTGCCATCAGATAGTCGATGATACTGCCCCCGACCTCTCCACTGGAAGAAAAGCAGTAAAATGTATTGGTGTCCCGATAATAGCGCAGGTCGTTTTTATGCCCACATACCTCGCAATTTTGGAAACTGACCGTGTTTCCACTTTCAGAATATGGGCCATTCCGTTCAATCAGATATGAGAGAAAATCAAACTTCTCTATCTGCGCTTCCAACTCCGGATTTCTCCGCAGCTCTAAAGAAATGATATTCTTTTTGGTATTTTCGCTTTTCGGTTGTTCACGACAAGGGATTGCTAATATGTTCTCCACTGAGATCCTCGCATTTTTGCTGTGCAGGACTACTTCTTTATTTGTGCCCAAGAACAGGCGGTTAGCATTGGTGCAGGCTCTATCACTCTGTGGGAAAATAGAAACCAGACGCTCAACAATCGCACACCGTATATCAGGGTCGTTGATAACATCGTCTGTGATAAACACAAGCCTGAATTTTGGACATTTGTCGCTGTGGCTGAAGGTCTGATAAGAAATCACAGGTGATAGTTCATAGTCATCACATATCCTTAATGCCTGTTCCTGTGATAACTGTGGATGTCCTTGATCGGCATTATCAATATCCACCATAAAGACTTGCTGCTCTTGCCAATCGGCGGCTTTGGAGCCATCTAAGATAGCGGGGCAAACCGTATGTCCAGTTCGGAGCTTTTGTGCCAATTGAGCGACAGTTACTTCCTCTATACTATCCTTCTTCAATACTCTCCGGGAAATTCTTCCCCACTCCCTTTCATCTGCCTTCTCCCCTATCCCTATCGGGTCGATGTGTAGCCGTATCTTTGCCATTAAAATACTCCTCCTCTGTTTTTAGAAATTCCTGATATTCCTCTTGGTGTGCACCAACATAGGCGGCAATATCACGATAGATGGCATAGGCAAAGATTCGGGCTTGCTCCCGGCTGATTTTACCTACTCTGTCCGCCATGTTGTTTCACCACCATTCAGAAACCTCTTTACATTTAAGAATAAATCCCTTATAATAATTTCTGTAAATAGAATTTATTAAAATTTATTCTGAATGTCGAATTTGATGATAGCATAAAAAAAGAGACTTGTCAGGAAAATCCGTTAAGCCGTTAAAAATAAAATTCCGAAAATTATAATTCTATAAATCGAATATTGGAGGTGCTTTTATGGCAAGGAAAAATTCAACAGCAGACAGTATCATTCCGGTATGGGTGCAAAGGCTTCAAGCCCTATTGGAAGAACGAGATATGAAGCAATCTGAACTTGCTGGCAAAATTGGTGTTGCTCCATCTACTGTTTCTGATTGGCTGAGTGAGACAAAAGGAAGAGAGCCTGGGGTTAGCAAGCTATACAGTATTGCAACTGTACTTGGGGTATCAATGGATTATCTAATGGGGGCAAGCGAATGTGAAACTGCTAAAAATGAAGAAATTCATAAAAGGATCGGCTTGAGTAACAAGGCCATCAAAAAACTCATTCGTCTGCAACACAAAGTCAAGGCCAATAACCTTTTGGCCGTAAAAAAAGTGGCAGTCTGTAATTTCTTATTAGAAACGGAGGACATAACGGACCTTTTTGACTGTCTTTATAACTATTTGCTGGGGGAATATTATTTTAATGATGGCCAGCAGGATTTAAGTGCAACTGCAATTTACTTAAAATCGCCACTCGGAACATCTGATGAAAGGCTGAATTTTGCCGAAAGTTTTTCCTATGTTTATTTATCGAAAATTACGCAGGAACTATCTCTTTTGAAGGAAGAAGCTGTCAAGCGCAGTAGACTAAGAGAAAAAAAGACCTATGAAGAGTGGAAAAATACTGATGCTGGAAAGGCTGTTGATTTGGAAACTTTGAAAGATCAAGCGGCATATGAAGATGGGGAGGAATGAGTATGAATGTTGTAATCTATGCCCGATTTTCTTCTCATTCCCAAACGGAACAGTCAATCGAGGGGCAGTTAAAAGAGTGCTACGCCTATGCCCAGCGCAACGACTATACCGTAGTAGGGGAATACATCGACCGGGCTCTTTCTGGCACAACAGATCACAGGCCGGAGTTTCAGAGAATGATTGCAGACAGCGCAAAGAAAACTTTTCAAGGCGTTCTTGTGTATCAGCTTGACCGCTTCGCCCGCAATCGCTATGACAGTGCCACCTATAAATCAAAACTAAAAAAGAATGGAGTCCGTGTGCTGTCTGCCCGTGAGAATATTTCGGACGATGCAAGCGGCGTACTGATGGAAGCTGTTCTGGAGGGGATGGCTGAATATTACAGTGTAGAGTTGGCTCAGAAAATCAAACGGGGAATGGACATTAACGCTGAGAAGTGCCTTTCTACTGGCGGCAATCTGGCTCTTGGCTTCAAAACAGAAGATAAACGGATTGTGATTGACCCACTTACCGCGCCAATCGTCGTTAAAATTTTTGAGATGTATGTGACTGGCTCGACAATGGCTGATATTATCCGCTATCTCAATGCCAATCAAATCAAAACATCCTACGGGAATGAATTCAACAAGAACAGCATCAACCGCATTTTGAGAAACAAGCGATACATAGGGGTATATACATACCGGGATAAGGAAATTCCTGATGGACTCCCCCGCATCGTTGATGAAGATTTGTTTTTGGAGGCACAGCGCATTATGGAGAAAAATAAAAAAGCCCCCGCACGAGCGAAGGCTAAAGTAGATTATCTCCTTACCACAAAACTGTTCTGTGGACACTGTAAGGCCGCCATGACTGGTATCAGTGGGACGAGTAAGACAGAGCGGAAATATCACTATTATCAGTGTGTGACCAACCGCCGGGACAAATCCTGTGACAAAAAGACGGTTGGAAAAGAGTACATAGAAGATTTGGTGGTCAACAGACTGCGGGATTTCCTGACCCCAGACAATATCAGTACGATTGCCAGAGAAGTTGTTGACCTCTGTGAACGAGAGAGCAACAACGGCAACACAAGGAGGCTTAAAAAACTGCTTGCAGAAAATGAGCAGGCCACAGAAAATCTGCTGAAGGCCTTGGAGAGTGGACAGGCCGTTGATATTATCGCTGACCGGATTGCACAAAAGAAGAAAGAGCATGAGAAACTGTCCCTTCAGCTTCTTGTGGAAACCTCCCAGCATCCGACCCCCAGCGTGAAGGAAATCCGCTTTTTTCTAAATCAGTTCCGCAAGGGGGACATCAACGACCCCAAATACCGGCAGGGGCTGGTGGATATGCTTGTCAACAAAATCTACCTCTATGACGACAAAATGACCGTCCTGTGCAATACACAAGACGGTCACTTTGATGTTGACCTTAAGGAAGTGAGTTCACTTAAGGGTCAGTTGGTGGAGGCGGGGGGAGTTGAACCCCCGTCCGAAAACACTTCCTCGGGAACCTCTCCGGGCGCAGACGGTTATTTACATTCCCGTGCCATGACGCAAGCCGTCATGCTTCATGGGTTGGTAGCTTCATTGTGCATGCTGGAGGCAAAGCTTACTCCAGTCACGTGCACCACTTAGATCACGCCCAAGTCCGGCTCGTGGTCCTTCCGGGTTGGACGGCCGCTGATCAAGCAGCGGCGAGAACTTCGTTGTCGTTGTTCTTTAATTTATAAGTTGCCCGTTTTTCGGATGACAGGCCCATCCGCCCGCTATTCCCGCACCCATGTCCCCGTCGAAACCAGTACGCCCCCAGATTGAGGCTTTGCAACAAGCCCATTGGTTCAGCACAGGCAGAGGTGTCTTTTCCCCGACACCTCACCGGGAGACCAAGAGCCACATATTGGCCCTTGGCGTCCCGGGAACGGTTTGGCTGCGAAACCGTTGGTCACTTACATTTTTTCCGGCTCAGGGTACTCCACACCGAAGGTTTCCACCGTAACCTTTTTCATCCGCTGGTCAGCCTTGGGTTTGTCGTTCAGGCCAGTTTTGGTGGCCGCGATGCGGTCCACCACATCCATGCCCTCGGTCACCATACCGAACGCGGCATACTGCCCATCCAGGAACTCGCCATCAGCGTGCATGATGAAGAACTGGCTCCCGGCAGAATCCATCGCCTGGGCCCGAGCCATGGAGAGGACCCCCCGCTTATGGCTGAGAGGATTCTTCACCCCGTTGGCGGAAAACTCCCCTTTGATGCAGTAACCGGGGCCGCCGATGCCCACGCCCTGGGGATCGCCTCCCTGGATCATAAAGCCGGAAATCACCCGGTGGAAAATCAGTCCGTCATAAAACCCTTTCTTCACCAAGCTGATAAAATTATTTACACTGATGGGGGCCATTTCAGGGTACAGTTCCGCGACGATTTTACCGCCGTCCTCCATTTCAATGGTAACAATGGGATTCTGTGCCATAGTTCTGCTCTCCTTTTATGTCATAGTAAGGTTTGCCGGTCAGCGCCGCTGCTTCAGGGCCCGGTCCATCTCCCGTTTGGCATCCTTCTTGGCCGCAGCCTCTCGTTTGTCATAGAGCTTTTTGCCCTTACACAGGCCGATCTCCACCTTGACCCGGGGGCCTTTGAAGTAAAGGCTCAGAGGAACCAATGTATAACCGTCCTGCTTGATCTTTGCGAAAAGCCGCAGGATCTCCCGCTTGTGCATCAGAAGGCGGCGGGGGCGGCGGGGTTCCCGGTTGAAAATATTTCCCTTTTCGTAGGGGCTCACATGCATCCCATTGAGAGTCATTTGCCCATCTTTGATGGTGCAAAAGGCATCCTTTAGGTTGACATTCCCCATCCGAATGGATTTGACTTCTGTCCCCGCCAACTCGATGCCCGCCTCATATTTATCCTCCACAAAATAATCATGGAAGGCTTTCCGGTTCCCAGCAATCTGCTTTCTGCCCTCTCCAGCCAAAACGGGCACCTCCTCTCCGCCCCACAAAACAGCGGGGATGGTAGATGTTTATTATCCTTCATTCTCCCCTGTCTGTCAAGTGCCCAGACGGATCTTCCCCTTTGTTCAAACATTGTTTACAGAATGAAATTTGACAAGGCTGGCCAGATGTGTTACAATTTGGTTACATTTGTATTGGGAAGCGTCTGTCCATCCCCCGGTCCGCCTGGGAATCGACAGGGCGTTTTCCCCCATTCTATGCGATGACGGAGGTTTTTATGGCAAACGAAAAGATCCCCCTGATGTATAAAGGTCATCCCCTGCGCCGGAAGGACAATCTGATCTATTACGGCGACATGGCAGACTCCCACATCATTCTGCTCCAGATCATGGACACCAAGCCCGTGGGAGACATGAACGTAGCCACCAAGGTCAGCATCCAGCTGCAGCTCACCGCCCCCGACCTGAAGGGCCGGGACCGGGTCGTCAAACGCAGCGAGAAAGACAGTTTGTACGCCGCCATTGACATCGCCTCCGTCTGGCTGGAACGGGCGCTGGCCGCTCGCTGACCACCCCCTCAGAATGGAGGTAGATACCAATGAACCACGTAAAATTTGCCCCCCGGGTTCTCGCCATGGGCCTGCTGGCCGCTTCGGCCCTGTCCATCCCCGCCTTTGCCGCGCCGGCAGACGGCAGCTCCACC
>UMLF01004825.1_pt1 | contig 15865 bp, 11 predicted proteins | sample 1966501 | NCBI WGS metagenome assembly UMLF01 (sample SAMEA4836194, study PRJEB28245) | human gut metagenome | biome: gut microbiome; material: fecal sample | place: Denmark | collected 2008 | reverse complement strand
AAGCTCTGTTCTTTCATGAGTGAAAGTCTGTATACACGTCTGCCGGTTTCTTCATAATGCTGATCCAGAAGATCACAGGTTGTCTGGAGATCGTTAATCCGGATTGCCTCCAACAGACATTGGTGTGTCCATACTGCAGCGCTTCCGTTATAAGAGGTATTTTGATCCGGTGTGTTTGGTTCTAAGCATTTGGCATTCTGAAGCGTTTCAGCATCTCCGCTTAACTGTCCAAAGCGATTAGCATTTTGAACCGAGAGGAACATGGCACCATTCAGTGGACTCAGCAGCTCCCACATTTTGGTCAGTCGGTTAAGCTGGGCAGAACGAATGATCTGCAAGTGGAATGTCTCATCTGCACGAACAGCCTTCATAGTATTACCTTCGAGAATAGCCTTTCGAAATTCTTCAATACTGGCTTCCATTATCATGAGACTATAGTCACTAAGGAGGCAGTTACTTTTTTGGATTGCCAGTTTTTCAAGGCTGCCGCGCAAAAAAAAGACTTCATAAGCGTCTTGTGGAGAAAGCAGTGCGACTGTACATCCTTTGTTAGGACAGTAATCGACTAAACCTTCGACGGCGAGCTGTCGGAGTGCTTCGCGCACAGGACCTCGGCTGAGTCCGAATTTCCGGGCAATTTCAGCCTCTACCAGTTTTTCTTGAGGCTGAAGGATTCCATTGATGATCTGCTCCCGCAGAGATTCAAGAACAATTTCTGATGTAGTAGTATTTGATGTTTTTCGTTGTTTCTGCATATTTACCTCATAAAATTTTCAGAATAAGTATCCGTTTTCGATAGGTACGCTTGGTTCATAGTAGAACATACCGCCAATTTCTCGCATGTTTCATTTTCTTACTAATTAATAGAAAAAATTATACGGATGTCTTTTGTCCGTTAGCAAAAAACTTATTATAATTATAGTGGATTGTTAGCAAAAACGAAAGCACTATTTTCCCGCTGTTAACATTAAGTTGAAATTGTTGACAATCATATTTGCATGGACTATACTTGGGTTATCAAGAGTAGCTCAAAAATTCTGCATTGTCATAAAAAAATCCTAAAGGGGAATAGGAAGCAACGCAGTAATTGATGGATGTCGGACTGTCTGGTTTCCGAATAGTCCGATTTTCAGCAGAGAAGAATAATTATTATAGGAAGGAGAGAAATTATGAGACTTACAAATTTGACTTGGCCAAAAGCCCAGGAATATTTTGAAAAAAATGATATGGTACTTATTTCTATCGGCAGTATTGAGTGTCACGGTCGTCACATGCCACTTGGAACCGATACACTGATTCCAGAACATTTGTTGGAAAAAATCGAGAAGAAGAGTGATGTTTTGATTGCTCCGACCATTCCATATGGTTCCTGCCAGTATTTAGCTCCGTATCCGGGTACAATTGATATTGACAATGAGGTACTCTATCAATTTTGCCGTCAGATTTTTCTGAGTCTGTATCGTCACGGCGCAAGAAAATTCGTTTTCCTGAACGGACATGGCGGAAACATCAAGATGATTGAACGCCTTGGCATGGAATTCGAAGATAAGGGCTGTCTGGTTGCTATGCTTAACTGGTGGCTGATGGCATGGGATATGAACCCGGCGTGGAAAGGCGGTCACGGCGGTGGTGAGGAAACAGCTGCGATTCTTGGAATTGATCCGTCTTTAGTTGATAAGAATGAGATAGGTGGTGAACTTCAGTTTAAGCACCTGTCTGATAATCTGAAGACAACCGGTTTCCATTCTGTTGAGTTCAAGGGAGTTAACGTTGATATTATTCGCAATACTCCGCATGTAACAGACAACGGCTGGATCGGACCGGATCATCCGAGTACCGCTACAGAAGAGTGGGGCAAGGAAATGCTTGAGACTACAGCAAACTATATTGTTGATTTCATGGAAGAGTTCAAGAAAGTAAAACTTTCATAAAGAGGTGTCAGAATGGATAAAAAAACGACGCTGGAAATGATTGCAGCAATTTCAAATGCAAATGGTACATCCGGTTTCGAAGATGAAGTGGTTGCAGCGATTCGTCCTTACGCAGAAGGACTCGGAGAAATTACAGAAGATCGCATGCGCAACCTATATATCCGCCGTAAAGAAAATAACGGCAAACGTCCGGTTGTTCAGCTTGACGCACATAGTGATGAGGTTGGGTTTATGGTGCAGGCTATCTGCCCGAACGGAACTCTTCGCATCATTCAGATCGGAGGTTGGGTTAACCACAATATTCCGGCTCATAAAGTCTTGGTTCGCAACCGGTTCGGAGAATATATTCCGGGGATTACTGCCAGTAAGCCTCCGCATTTCATGACAGAGCAGGAGCGTAAAGCACCTCTGGATATGAAAGATATCACGGTAGATGTTGGCGCTGTTTCTAAAGAAGAGGCGGTTGAAAAGTTCGGCATTCGTATCGGTGAACCGGTAGTGCCGGATGTGACATTTACATATTCAGAAACCACAGATCTGATGGTTGGCAAGAGCTTTGACTGCCGTCTGGGATGTGCGGCAATTCTTAAGACTATGCATACCCTGGCTGGTCAGGAGCTAAATGTGGATATTGTTGGCGCGTGTGCAGCACAGGAAGAAGTTGGTGTACGTGGTGCCACTGTGACAGCACAGGTAATTAAGCCGGATATCGCAATTGTTTTTGAAGGCTGCCCGGCAGATGATACCTGCGTTGAGTCGTATATGGTTCAGACAGCTATCAAGCGAGGACCGATGTTGCGTCACATTGATGCCCGTATGATCACCAATCCGCACTACCAGAGATATGCGCTTGATTTAGCAGAAAAACTTGGCATCCCGGTTCAGGATTCAGTTCGCAGTGCCGGTTCAACCAATGGTGCAGCTATACATCTGACTGAAAAAGCAGTTCCGGTCATCGTTATCGGTGTTCCGGTTCGCTATGCGCACACACATTACGGAATTTCAGCTTATAGCGACTTTGATAACGCTGTTAAGCTGGCATGCGAAATTCTTAAAAGACTTGACGAAGAGCAGGTTATGAGTTTTTAAATACAATACATAAAAGAAACAAAGCATTTTCGAGACATACTAACAGAGAATTGTATTGCTACGCTTGAATGTTACCTAAATCATAAACAAAGCATTCGGAAAACCTCAGAGCTAGCAGAAGGTTAAACATGGAATCCTGATAAATAGGAATACACCAAAAAAATAGGGGCTGCCGCACTAATGCGACAGCCTCATTTAGCATACATCTTCAGTAAATGAATTATTCCTGATCAAGTATGGACTGAATTTGTTTCATTAATTGCTCGTAGTTTGATTGATCATCGATTCCGCCCATGAAAGGTTCGCCAACGATATTTCCGTCTTTATCTACGAGAACTGTTGTCGGGAATGCCATAATGTTTCCTGCATATTTTCCAACTGTTGAATCGGAGTCGAAAGTCAGGTTTTTGTAGGAAGCTCCCTTGGCCTTCAAGATTTCTTTCGCTTCTTTGATACCATCCTGATTGTTATCTAATGTATCTGTATTGATACCAACAACTTCACCGCCCATTTCCTTAATTGTATCATTTAATTCATTCAGTTTAGAAAGTTCTTCAACGCAAGGCTTGCATCCACTGAACCAGAAGTTTACAACCGTAACTTTATTTTTGGCGAAAAGGCTTTCATCTACATCGTTACCATCCAAGTCTTTCCCTTTGAAACCGTGAAACACACCTGTAGAGTCATCTGTGCCGGAGGAACTACTGCTGGAAGAATCAGTTGCGGCAATTTCTTTTTCAAGTTTTGCAATTTCTTCTTCAATACCGCGGATCGTTTCAATGTCTTTACTCAGAGTAGCATATTCTTCTTCGGAGAAAGAATCTTTGTTTGATTCTATTATATTTGCAAGAAAGTCCGCATAGTTTTCATTCTTGGTATCATCGTCAATGTTCTTGCTCATAAAGCCAAATGCTTTGTCCCACACATCTTTGTGATCTGCAAAGATCTGGTTTTCCTGTTGGTAAAGGTCATTCAGCTTTTCATTCAGATCACCCGAACTGCTTGAATCTGTTGTGGAAGTATCTTCCTGCTTTGAGCTTTCAGTTGTTGCGGAACCGGATGAAGTTTTGCAACCTGTGAATGCAAAAAGAATGAAAACGGCAAGAGATGCCGCAATTACTTTTTTTAATTTCATTGAGTTTGTTCTACTTGTTTTGTTTTTCATGATTTTTAATCTCCTTTTGAATATCATTTGATTCATTTTTGCTTATTTATTGTCAGCCTGTTTCTTGCCTGAAAATCCGTAATGATAGCAGATCGCATTTGTCGGACAGGCTTTCATACATGCTCCACATCGGATACATTCCGGGTGATCCGGTGTGTCTACTACATTTACATCCATTTTGCAGGCATGGCTGCATTTTTGACAGTTAACACATTTTTCAGGATCCACCTTAATCTTAAGTAATGATATTTTGTTAAACAGCGAGTAGATGGCACCAAGCGGGCAGATCCACTTACAGAATGGACGGTAAAACAAAATGCTTAAGATAATTACAAATACAAGGATTGTAAACTTAAACGTAAATAAGTGTCCGAGTGCCGCGCGGATTCCCGAATTAACAAGTGCCAGTGGAATTGCACCTTCAAGTACGCCTTGTGGACATATGTATTTGCAGAAGAATGGATCGCCCATCCCCAGCGAATTAGTCACAAATGCCGGAAGCAGTATAACAAAAACGGCCAGAACCGCGTATTTCAGATACCGCAGGGGTTTTAGTTTTGCAGTAGACAGTTTCTTACCCGGAATTTTATGCAACAGATCCTGAAACCATCCAAACGGACAGAGAAAACCGCAGATAAATCGTCCTAACAGAACTCCCAGCAAGATAAAGAATCCGGTGATGTAGTAGGTGAACTTGAATTTTGATGAACCGACTACAGCCTGGAAAGCTCCAATCGGACAGGCACCTGTGGCAGCCGGGCAAGAGTAGCAGTTCAGTCCGGGTACACATATTGTTTTTACCTTTCCCTGATAAATTTTCCCTTTAAACAGATTCGGAATATGAAGATTGGTCAGCAGTGTTGCAGCTGCCTGAAACCATCCGCGGAAACGAACCAGGAAGTTCTTGTTTGATTTTAATTTCTTATCCAATTCCGACACACTCCATACATAATTTTATTGCCTTACTGAGTACAGTTGCAGCTTCTCCACGGTAAATCCCGACAAGGAAAAATACAAGACCGGCTGCAAGTAAAAAAATTTGTGTTGCTTTTTCTGATTTCATTAAGATACCACTTGTTACTGTAAATAGTAACTGCTCCTTTCAATGTTATTGCTCAAAGTCGGCTTATTGACCGTTCAGTGACTACATTATATAATATGGGATGTAAATTTCCTGTTAAGAAAATGGAGAAAAGTAAATTGAGATTATTAGTTGTTGAAGATGAAAAGAAATTATGTGATATGATTGCGAAAAGTCTGCATCTGGCAGGTTATGAGGTGGACATGTGTAATGACGGAGAGCAGGCACTGGAGATGATCTATGCGGAACTGTATGACCTGATCGTGCTTGATCTTAACCTGCCCGGGGTGGATGGGATGGAGATTCTTCGGGAACTTCGCAAAGAAAATGAAGAGACAAAAGTATTGATCCTGTCTGCGAGAAGTCAGATCGCAGATAAGGTTGAAGGATTGGATTCCGGTGCAAATGATTATATGGAAAAACCATTTCACCTGCAGGAGCTGGAAGCGCGCGTGAGAAGCCTGACAAGAAGAAAATTTATACAAAAAAATATCTGTCTGGAATGCGGAAAACTTCGATTTGATACGAGAGAAAGGGTTGCATATGCAGACGATAACCCGGTTGCGTTGACAAGAAAAGAAAATGGGATTTTGGAATATCTCCTTTTAAATCAGGGAAGACCGGTCAGTCAGGAAGAACTGATCGAGCATGTCTGGGATTCTTCTGTGGATAGTTTTAGCGGTTCCATCCGAGTACATATGTCTTCTTTGAGAAAAAAACTGAAAGCAGGACTCGGATATGATCCAATCGTGAACAAAATCGGTGAGGGCTATAAGATAGGAGGAAATAGCAAAGCATGAAGAAAATATCACTCCAGTGGAAATTAACACTTCTTACAACCGTGTTGATCACCATATTATGCGGATGTCTTACCTTTTTCTTATATAAAAACGGAGTCTATTATTTCGATACGCTTCAGGAGTCTATCACGGATCAGGGCACAGAGCCGGAATCGGTGTACATTGATATTCCGGATAATGAGTGGGATGACTTTGTGGCACAGTTTTCCATGAAGGTTTATAACTCCAAATCAGATTATAGAAGCAGAAGCCTTCTGATTACTGCTATTGTAGCGCTGTTTGGCGGCGCAGCGACTTATTTTATCAGTGGACGGGCATTGAAACCACTTAGGAAATTTTCAGAGACAGTGGAAAAAGTTCAGGCACAGAATCTGAAAGATTATACGATCGAAGAGAATAAGATTGCAGAGCTGGACAGACTTCGCATATCTTACAATAAGATGCTTATACGGCTTTCAGAATCATTCGAGACGCAGCGCCAGTTTACGGGAAATGCAGCACATGAGTTACGTACTCCACTGGCTTTAATCCAGGCACAACTGGATCTATACCATACAACAGAACATCCGGAGAGTACCGCAGTGGCAGAAGAGACAATTCAGATGGTAACGGAGCAGAATGAACGTCTTAGCAAGTTGGTCCGAACGCTTTTGGATATGAGCGAATTACAGACCGTATCGCGAAATGACAGAATTGAGCTCCATAGTCTGATCGAGGAAGTGCTGACAGATCTGGAACCGCTGGCACAGGAAAAAAAGGTTGAACTGATACAGAAGTCACAGGGAGCAGGAGCAAAGGCTGATGAAGAATTGTTTTTGACAGGGAGTGATATTCTGATTTACAGAATGCTATATAATCTTGTGGAAAATGCGATTAAATATAATCGGGAAAATGGATCCGTTACGGTATCGGCAATAAGGGAGAAGAACGAAGTTGTTCTGACGGTTTCGGATACAGGAAATGGAATTGATGAAGCATTCAGGGAGCAGATCTTCGAACCGTTCTTCCGGGTAGATAAGTCAAGAAGCCGGGAACTCGGAGGTGTGGGGCTTGGCCTTGCGATGGTGCGAGAAGTTGTGCGGGTTCATGACGGAACGATTGAAGTTTATACAAATAAGCATAGCGGAACGACATTTGAAGTGAAAATAGGTATAGGGGCAGACTTTGAAAAAGCAGTATAATCGAAAAACAATTCGCAAATCGATCATACTGATGTTTATCGCTTCCACCTGCCAGAACATGGAGAATCCGTCTTACAATTCACTTACCGTATCAAAAATAAACTAAGAATTATTATTTTTGATACGGTTTAAATTATTTCAGACAGACATCCATAAAATCCTGCACTACCGCCGTCGGCTTCCGCCCCTTCTGCCAGATCAGAAGGATCTTCGTCACCAGATCCGGTTCATCAAGCACCTGACAAGTCAGCCCTTCGCAAAGCGGCTCCATGGACTGTGGGAAGATCGCCGTGGCAAGCCCTTCCTTCACCCAGAGGGTAGCGCCCCTGGCATCATCACACAGACAGAACACCTCCGGAACCAGATTCTGCGCGTGAAATGCATCCATAATCAGCTTTTCATAGCGCCGGTAGAGAATTAACGGTTTGTGGACCAAATCTTCAAGAATGAGCGATTTCCGCCTTTTTGAAGGCATCTCCGGATTGGAGACAGCGATCATCGGCTCCGAATGCAGGACTGCGGACTCCACATCATCCAGCCGGAGCGGTGTGCGGACAACCGAAATATCGATGATCCCTTCCTGAAGATAATCATATAACGTATACGTGATCCCGTCGTGAACCTCAAAATTCACGTCGGGATTTTTCTTTGAAAATTCTGCGATAAACGGCATGACTGTGCCGACCGTCGTCGGCGTGATCCCGATTCTCAGAACCCTTTTTTTACCCGTTTGGGACACCTCAAGCTCTGTCGATCTGGCATAATCCAGAAGGCTCGCCGCACGGTCATACAAAAGCTTACCTGCCGCCGTCAGGATCACCCCTTTATGGGTACGCTCAAACAGCTGCACGTTCAGTTCATTTTCCAACTGCCTGATCTGATAGCTGAGGGGCGGCTGTGACATATTGAGCTTTCTCGCCGCTTCATTGATGCTTCCCGTATTCGCGATTTCCCGGAAATATTCCAGCTGTCTGAGTTCCATTTTCTTTTTCCCTCCGTTTAGTTATATGATGATACCAGGGTCAAAAGGTCAGAAAGCCGATGCAAGCTTGCTTGCAAGAGGATTTTTGACCTCTTGACCCGCCAAAAACATGAGTAAGTAGCCATTTTTCAAAGAAAAATGAGCGGATTACGAATGTTTTTGAGGATTGCGAGAGTGCAAAGCACGTAGCAATCTGGTATCAAATAGGTCAAAATACCTTTTGCCACTCACATTGTTATACTTTTTTTATATTAAGCTGTCATAAAAACAATATTATTCATATTGATAGTAGCGCATTATAATGAGTAGGTCAAGAAAAAACTAAGAAGTAAAGAACAGGAGTGAGTGTGTTTGAAGAAACTTTGGGTTTATCTGAAAGAATACAAGATAGAAAGTATTCTTGCACCATTATTCAAACTGCTGGAAGTCGTATTTGACCTTTTGGTTCCGGTGGTTGTCGCCAAGATCATTGATATTGGTATTGCAAACAATGACCACGGCTACATCGTAAAGATGTTCCTGGTGCTGATCCTCATGGCTGCAGTCGGTCTTAGCTGCAGTTTTACCGCACAGTATTTTGCTGCAAGAGCGAGTGTCGGCTGTGCAACCAATTTAAGACAGGCCGTATTTGACCACATTCAGGGCTTTTCATTTACCGAACTTGATACGATCGGTACGGACACCCTGATCACACGGATGACCGATGATATCAACCAGGTCCAGAACGGCATCAACATGGGACTTCGTCTTCTTCTGAGAAGTCCGTTTATCGTAATCGGTTCGATGATCATGGCATTTACGATCAACTTTAAATGTGCGTTGGTATTCGTTGTGGCGATCCCTCTTTTATTTGTCGGCGTCATTTTCATTATGCTGGTCAGCATCCCGCTTTTCAAAAAAGTGCAGGCTGCCCTGGACCGCGTCACAGGACTTACCCGTGAGAATCTGACAGGTGTCCGCGTGATCCGCGCATTTTGCCGCGAAGAAGAGTCCGTAAATGAATTTGAAAAGAGCAACACCGAACTGACCAGGTTAAATGAATTTGTCGGAAGAATTTCCGCCCTGTTAAATCCATTTACCTACGTGTTGATCAACATTGCAACTGTCATTCTGATCGCAAGAGCAGGACTCCAGGTCAATCTCGGAACCATGCATCAGGGACAGGTTGTCGCGCTTTACAACTACATGGCACAGATGATCGTCGAGCTGATCAAGCTGGCTTCCCTGATCATTACACTGAACAAGGCGATGGCATGTGCAGACCGTGTAGCCGGTGTCCTGGATATCAGGACTACCATGCATTATCCGGAAACCCCTTCTGCAAAGGCAGATCCTTCTGCAAATGAAGTTGAATTCGACAAGGTATCCTTCACCTATGCAGGTGCCGGTGCATCAAGCCTTTCTGATATCAGTTTCTCTGTAAAAAAAGGGCAGACAGTCGGTATCATCGGTGGTACCGGATGCGGAAAATCCACTCTGGTCAGCCTGATCTCCCGTTTCTATGATGTAACCTGCGGAACCGTTAAACTGAATGGACGCAATGTAAAAGAGCTCACCAATCAGGAAATTCACGACAAAGTCGGAATCGTACAGCAGCGCTCCGTCCTTTTCAAAGGCAGCATCCGCGATAACATGAAATGGGGCAATGAAAATGCATCTGACTCCGAGATCTGGGATGCACTGAAAGTTGCACAGGCAAAAGAAGTCGTAGAAGGAAAAGACGGACAGCTTGATTTCATGCTCGAGCAAAACGGAAAGAACCTTTCCGGTGGACAGCGTCAACGTCTTACCATTGCCCGCGCTCTTGTGAAAAAGCCGGAAATCCTGATCCTCGACGACAGCTTAAGCGCACTTGATTTTGCAACTGACGCAGCACTTCGGAAAGCCCTCGCAGGACTGGAAGGAGAGACAACAACCTTCCTGGTATCCCAGAGGGTTGCAGGCATCCGCCAGGCAGACAAGATTTTAGTATTAGATAATGGAGAACTCGCCGGATCCGGTACACATGATGAACTTATGAAATCCTGCGAAGTTTATCGTGAGATCTATTTCTCACAGTTCCCGGAAGACCGTGCAAAATATGAAAGAGGGGAGATGTAGGTATGAAAAAAGACAGTGTAATGAAAAAGCTTTTTAAATATATCGGAAAATACTGGATTCTCCTGATCCTCAGCATCATCCTTGCCGGAATATCAGTGGTTCTTCAGCTTTATGTGCCGGTTCTCTTCGGTAATGCGATTGATGAGATCGTAGCAGCGCACAATGTAGACTTTACCCAGATGTGGCTCTATCTGAAGCAGATTCTTCTGTTCGTAGTGATCGCTGCAGCCGCAATCTGGATCATGAACCTTGTCAATAACCGCATGACCTATCATATTGTACAGGATATCCGATCCCAGGCAATCCGCCACATCCAGAAGCTTCCGCTTTCTTATCTGGACCAGCACAGCACCGGCGATATTGTGAGCCGTATCATTGCCGATACCGATATCCTTTCTGACGGATTACTGCTCGGATTTACCCAGTTATTTTCCGGCGTTGTGACCGTTGTTGTAACCTTGATCTTCATGTTTTCCAAGAACGTGTGGATCACTTTGATGGTCATCCTTCTGACACCACTCAGCTTCCTGGTGGCAAAATTTATTTCCTCACGCTCTTTTACCATGTTTAAAAAGCAGAGTGAAACCCGTGGAAAACAGACTGCTCTGATCGAGGAAATGATCGGAAATCAGAAGGTTGTCAAGGCATTCGGATATGAGGACAAGGCTTCAAAGCGTTTTGATGAGATCAATAAAGAACTCAAAGAATACAGCCAGAAAGCCGTATTTTACAGCAGCCTTACCAATCCGTCCACCCGTTTCGTAAACAACATTATTTACGCTGCCGTAGCGCTTGCAGGTGCATTCCTGATCCCGCTTGGAGCCCTGACTGTCGGCGGTCTTTCCGTACTGCTTTCTTATGCGAACCAGTACATGAAGCCATTCAACGACATTACATCCGTAATCACGGAAATGCAGAACGCCCTTGCATGTGCGACACGTATCTTTGACCTCTTAGAAGAACCGGAAGAAGTAAACGATTCTTCTGAAGTACTTGAAAAGGTGGATGGAAATGTGGATATCGACCACGTAGATTTCAGCTATGACAAGAGTAAATCTCTGATTGAAGACTTTAACCTTCAGGTTGAACCTGGTATGCGTATTGCGATCGTAGGTCCTACCGGATGCGGAAAAACAACATTTATCAACCTCCTGATGCGCTTCTATGACGTGGATTCCGGAAAAATCTGTATCGACGGTAAACCGATCGATGAGATTTCCCGACATTCGCTCAGAAAGAGCTTCGGTATGGTGCTTCAGGATACCTGGATCAAATCCGGTACTGTCCGTGAAAATATCAGCTTCGGAAAACCGGATGCCACGGATGAAGAAATCATCCGGGCAGCAAAAGAGGCAAAAAGCTGGGATTTCATCCGCAGACTTCCACAGGGACTTGATACCGTCCTGCATGAGGACAGCATCAGCCAGGGACAGAAACAGCTCCTGTGTATCACAAGAGTTATGCTCTGTCTGCCGCCAATGCTGATCCTGGACGAAGCGACTTCAAGTATCGATACCCGTACCGAACTGCAGGTACAGGAAGCATTTGATAACCTGATGAAAGGTCGTACAAGCTTTGTCGTTGCACACCGCCTGTCTACGATCCGCAACGCTTCCCTGATCCTCGTCATGAAAGACGGTAAGATCATTGAGCAGGGAACCCATGAAGAACTGCTGAAAGAAGGCGGCTTCTACAGTCATCTGTATAACAGCCAGTTCCAGGCAGTGTCATAAAAGGATAACGGTGCTGGAGCGGATTCGTCGGAAACATCCAAAACAGTTAAAGATGGATTCATGGAAACACCAGATGGTGAGATTCCATTTGATTAATTCAGAATAAATGGTTGGAGAGGCTGCCCTTTGCCGGGGCATCCTCTTTTCCATTTTACAGAAGAAATCAAAAATTACAGGTATTCGACCTAACGAAATCGTGATATAATGAGCGCAAGAGAGCCAACATGCTTGCATGATTGGCGAACGGCGAATTGGATCATGATAGTTGCGAAGCAACGGTCATGATATAATCAAAATATATTTGAATGAGAAATATGGAGATTGCTTATGGGCGTAAGTTATAACAGATTATGGAAAATGCTCATAGATAAAAATATGAAGCGGATAGAGATGCAGTACCTCACCGGGATCAGTGGAAATATTCTTGCCAGGATGGGAAAAAACCAGTATGTATCAATGGAGACGATTGAGAAGATCTGCAAGAAGCTAGACTGCACTGTTGATGAGATGATGGAATTTACAGATAATGAGTAACAGGAGGTTGCTACAATGACAGATACACAACAAAGAGCAGCGGCGAAAGCATTTGCGAAAAACTGGAAAGACCGTGGATATGAAAAAGGAGACAGCCAGATATTCTGGGTGGAGCTTCTGACAACGGTATTTGGTGTGACGGAAATATCACAGTTTATTTCCTTTGAGGATCAGGTACACCTTGACCATACCAGTTTTATTGACGGGTATATTGAGAAAACCCATGTCATGATTGAACAGAAAAGTATCAACAAGAGCCTGACGGCTGCTATCCGGCAGTCTGACGGTTCTATGCTGACACCATTTGAACAGGCAAAAAGATATTCTTCCGAATTGCCATATTCAAAAAGACCAAGATGGATTGTTACCAGCAATTTCCAGTCATTCTATATTTATGACATGGAAAAGCCGGGCGGTGATCCGGAGATTATCCAGTTGGAAGACCTGGAAAAAGAATATTATCGGTTACAGTTCCTTGTGGACGAGGGAAACACAAATCTTCAGAGAGAAATGGAAGTTTCCATTGCCGCAGGTGAAATTGTAGGGTTGCTGTATGATGCACTGGCAAAACAATATGTTGATCCGACAACAGAGCGGGCAATGAAAAGTCTGAATATCCTTTGCGTCAGAATAGTATTCTGCCTGTATGCGGAAGATGCCGGCATCTTTGGACAGCATGGCATGTTCCATGATTATCTGGAAGAGTTTGACACAAAGCACATGAGAAAAGCTGTGATTGAGCTGTTCCAGGTGCTTGATACAAAACCAGAAGACAGAGATCCATACATAGAAGAATCTCTGGCACAGTTCCCATATGTAAATGGTGGGCTGTTTGCAAATGAGGATATTGAAATTCCACAGTTTACGGATGAAATCAGAAATCTTTTACTGGAAAATGCTTCAGCAGATTTTGACTGGTCAGAAATTAGTCCGACTATATTTGGTGCGGTATTCGAGAGTACACTGAATCCTGAGACAAGACGCTCCGGCGGTATGCACTACACCAGCATTGAAAATATTCATAAAGTCATTGATCCGCTGTTTTTGGATGATCTGAAAAATGAATTGAAAGAAATTCAGCAGATAACAGTTCAAAGAACAAAAGATAAAAAGCTGAGAGACTTCCAGACAAAGTTATCAAATCTTCGGTGGCTTGATCCGGCATCGGGAAGTGGAAACTTTCTTACAGAGACATATATCAGTATCCGTCGATTAGAAAATGAAGTCATAAAAGAATTGCAGAGAGGACAGATTACTTTTGGCTTCGATGAATCTTCTCCAATCCGTGTTTCTATTGATCAATTTTATGGAATTGAGATCAATGATTTTGCTGTTACAGTTGCCAAGACTGCTTTGTGGATTGCTGAATCACAGATGATGAAAGAGACAGAAGACATTGTTCACATGAATCTGGATTTCCTGCCTTTGACAACAAATGCGTTTATTGTGGAGGGTAATTCTTTACAGATTGACTGGGAGAGCGTTGTACCAAAATATCAGGTCTCGTATATTATGGGAAATCCACCGTTTCATGGATTTACTTTTATGACAGCTGAGCAAAAACAAGATATGCAAAATATTTTTCCAGGTGTAAAGAATCTTGATTTTGTTTGTGCTTGGTATAAAAAAGCGTCAGACTATATTCGGGGAACAAAAATAGAAGTCGCTTTTGTATCAACAAATTCAATTGTTCAAGGTGAAACGGTATCCAGATTTTGGAACTTTATGCAGGATGATATTATTAACTTTGCATATAGAACGTTTGTATGGGATAGTGAAGCCAGTGTAAAAGCTCATGTACATTGTGTAATCATTGGATTTGCGAAATTTTCACGTTCGACTAAATATTTATACGATAACGGAAGAACTACAGTGGCTGAAAATATCAATCGTTATCTGATGGATGGAGATGATATATTAGTACGTAGCAGGAATAAACCTTTGTGCGGTGATATTCGGAACAGTTACCAGCATCAACTGCTTTATCGTTGTTCTCTTCACACCATTTATCACCCAGATCCTGAAGCGATCCTCCGAACCGAAAAAGACAATCTACGGATTTTTACTGACACTGGTCGGCTACGTATTGTTCATCCTCTTTTCCGGGCACATCCCGTTCTATTATGCGGCAATGGTCGTACTGACATGGGGTGAGATTTCTTACATGCTGGCGGAAAGCCCGTACATGACCAGGCGTATCCCATCCAGCCACCGCGGAAGAATCCACGGGCTGATGGAGATCATCCGTATCGGATTTATGAGTCTGTACCAGCTTTTGATCGGATTTATTTACAAAAATCATACGCCGATCTTTACCTGGATCATCGTTCTTCTGACAGGAGTCGCATTCATGCTTCTGGCTGTTATCTTAACGAAAGAGGACAAAAAACGCTATAAAAATCTGTATCGAAGATAGACAAAGCTGCCTATTTCAGACAGACCTTCATAAATTCCTGCACAAGTGCAGACGGTTTACGTTCTTTTTTCCAAATAAGGAGGATCTTTGTCATCAGATCGACCTCATCCAGTACCTGACAGGTAAGTCCTTCACAGAGAGGCTGCATAGACTGCGGGAAAATTGCTGTAGCAAGCCCTTCTTTTACCCAAAGAGTAGCACCTCTGGCATCATCGCAAAGACAAAATACCTCCGGAACCAGATTCTGTGCATGAAACGCATCCATAATCAGCTTTTCATAACGTCTATAAAGAATCAGTGGTTTGTGTACCAAATCGGTAAGTGCAAGAGAGTCTGTTTCATTTTCTGACATTGCAGGATTTGATACAGCAATCATCGGCTCCTCATGCAAAATCACAGATTCGACCTCGTCCAACCGAAGGGGAGTACGGACAACGGAAATGTCAATAATACCTTCCTGAAGATAATCGTATAACGTATATGTGATCCCGTCGTGAACTTCAAAATTCACGTCGGGATTTTTATTTGTTGTGATCTGCACCCCGCTCCATGCGATTTCTGCATTAATTTCCTCAATCTCCGCAGTGATTTTTTCGTAAAGCTTGTAACGGAACTTTTCGGTAGCCTTCTTCCATACCCAGGTATACTTGTTTGCGTTTGCTTCAAACTTGGAGCCGTCGATGTAGAGATGTTGCAGATCTACATGCTCCTCGTTAAAGATAGCATGATTGATGTCGTTAAAAATGCTTTCAATCTTATCTTGAAGTATTTCATTAATGAAATATCCAAAGGTTCTGTATGACGGAGTCTGGTGATCCATGAGATACATGAACCTGATATTAACTTTGCAGTT
>UMLF01082838.1_pt1 | contig 15872 bp, 8 predicted proteins | sample 1966501 | NCBI WGS metagenome assembly UMLF01 (sample SAMEA4836194, study PRJEB28245) | human gut metagenome | biome: gut microbiome; material: fecal sample | place: Denmark | collected 2008 | reverse complement strand
CAGCCAGTGAACCTGCACCGCTCCAGTATATCGCTCCCTATGCGGGATGCGCCATGGGGGAGGAGTGGATGGAAAAGGGGGAGGATGTGTTAATTGTCTATGATGATTTGTCCAAACATGCAGCCGCATACCGAACCTTGTCGCTGTTGCTTCGCCGTCCACCTGGCCGGGAGGCTTATCCGGGGGATGTGTTTTATCTGCATTCCAGGTTGTTGGAGAGGGCGGCCCGGCTTTCGGAAAAATTAGGAGGCGGTTCCCTGACGGCGCTGCCCATTATCGAAACCCAGGCCGGAGATGTCTCCGCTTATATTCCAACCAATGTTATTTCCATTACAGACGGTCAGATTTATCTGGAGTCGGAACTGTTTCACGCAGGTTTTCGCCCTGCGGTAAATCCAGGACTCTCCGTGTCCCGTGTAGGGGGAGCGGCACAGATTCCGGCTATGAAACGGATTGCGGGACCCATCCGTGTGGAACTGGCCCAGTACCGGGAGCTGGCATCCTTTTCCCAGTTTGGATCAGAGTTGGATGCGGATACCAGGGTAAAGCTAGCTCAGGGTGAACGAATCCGCGAGGTATTAAAGCAGCCTCAGTATGCCCCCATGTCTGTGGAATATCAGGTAATCATTCTCTTTGCGGCCACCAAAAAGCTGCTTTTGGATATTGAGACGGACAAAGTGTCAATATTTGAAACGGAATTGTTTCAATATGTGACAACAAGATATCCTGAAATCCCTCGGCAGATTGCAGACACAAAGGAATTATCCCCCAAAATGCAGGAGACGCTGACCCGGGTTATTTTGGAATGTAAGGATGGGTTCCTGAAACAGGGAAAAAGGAGTGATGCATAAATGCCTTCTATGAGAGATATCAAACGACGCAGAGACAGCATCGCCAGCATTCAGAAAATCACCAAGGCAATGAAGCTGGTATCCACGGTAAAGCTTCAAAAAACCAGAGGCAGAGCAGAAAGCCTAAGACCCTATTTTCAGTCGGTATATGATACGGTAACCACAATTCTGGCCAGAACCGGCCCCATCCGGCATCCATATTTAACTGCGGGCGCCGGTTCCGCAAAGGCGGTACTGGTGATTACTTCAGACCGGGGACTGGCGGGGGGCTATCATGCAAATGTGGCGAGAATGGTAATGGAGACAGGATTTCCCCAAGAGGACGTGGCCCTTTATGTGGTGGGGCAGAAGGGAAGAGAGTCTTTGGAGCGAAGGGGATATACGGTTGTGGCCGATTACAGCCAAGTCGTACCAGATCCTTCCTTTGAAGATGCTGAGAAGATGGCGGGCAGGCTGCTGAAAGACTTTAGAACTGAAAAGGTGGGAGAAATTTATCTGGCTTATACAGCATTTAAAAACACGATGGTCCAGGAGCCCAGGCTGGTAAAACTGCTGCCGGTGGAGAGGGATCCGATCGGGTTAGGAAAAGGGAGTTTAGACGGACCTATGAACTACGAGCCGGGGGAGGAGGAAGTTTTGGATGTGATGATTCCCCGATATGTGACCAGTCTGCTCTACGCAGCCCTGATACAATCCCAGGCCAGCGAGTATGGGGCCAGGATGCAGGCTATGGATGCAGCCACGGGCAATGCGCAGGAAATGATGGAGCATTTGGCTTTGCAGTATAACCGGGCGCGCCAAAGTTCCATTACCCGGGAGTTAACAGAAATGATTGCCGGGGCGGAAGCCATCCGTTAGCAGCTTTGCAATCGAAATTATGTGAAAGGAACGAAACAATGGAAGAAGGAATAAAAGGCAAGATTACGCAAATCATCGGTGCAGTACTGGATATTAAATTTTCAGCCGGCCATCTTCCGCATATCTACGAAGCCATCCATATAGACTCGGAAAAAAACGTGGAGTTGGTAGCGGAGGTAGCCCAGCATTTGGGCGATGATACGGTGCGCTGTATTGCCATGGGATCCACCGATGGCCTGATACGGGGAATGGAGGCGGTGGCCACCGGGTCACCCATCTGTGTACCGGTAGGGGAGCAGACCCTGGGGCGTATGTTCGATGTGACCGGCAGACCTATAGATCAAAAGGAGCCTCCAAAGGACGTGGAATATCTTCCCATACACAGAAAGGCACCGGCCTTTTCGGAGCAGTCCACAGTTACGGAGGTACTGGAGACGGGAATCAAGGTGGTGGATCTTTTGTGCCCCTATCAGAAAGGGGGAAAGATTGGCCTTTTCGGAGGCGCCGGCGTGGGAAAAACAGTGCTGATTCAGGAACTGATCCGCAATATCGCCACAGAGCATGGGGGCTATTCTGTTTTTACTGGTGTGGGCGAGCGCACCAGAGAGGGAAACGATCTGTACCATGAGATGCAGGATTCCGGCGTCATTCAAAAGACCACCATGGTTTTCGGCCAGATGAACGAGCCGCCGGGAGCCAGAATGCGGGTGGCGCTGACCGGATTGACTATGGCAGAATACTTTCGGGACCAGGGAGGCAAGGATGTTCTCCTGTTTATTGATAATATTTTCCGTTTTACCCAGGCAGGTTCTGAAGTGTCAGCCTTGCTTGGAAGGATGCCCTCTGCGGTGGGCTATCAGCCCACGCTGCAAACCGAGATGGGCGCTCTTCAAGAGCGTATTACTTCCACGAAAACGGGTTCTATTACTTCTGTTCAGGCGGTTTACGTGCCTGCGGATGATTTGACCGATCCGGCGCCTGCCACCACCTTTGCCCATCTGGACGCCACTACGGTTTTATCCAGGTCCATTGTGGAGTTGGGAATCTATCCGGCAGTGGATCCTCTGGAATCTACCTCCCGTATCTTAAGCCCCAGCGTGGTGGGAAAGGAACATTACGCTGTAGCCAGGGGAGTACAGCAAATTTTGCAAAAATATAAAGAGCTTCAGGATATCATTGCGATCCTGGGTATGGATGAGCTGTCTGAGGAAGAAAAGCTTATTGTAAGCAGGGCCAGGAAGGTTCAAAGGTTTTTGTCCCAGCCCTTTTATGTGGCTACGCAGTTTTCGGGAATTGAGGGAAGGTATGTGCCAATTGGGGAAACCATCCGGGGATTTCAGGAAATCCTGGAAGGAAACTGCGATGAAATCCCGGAGAGCTGCTTTTTGAATGCAGGCGGGATTGATGATGTGATCGCGCGGTCAAAACAGGGGTGAGTGCATGGAACAGGACAAGCTGTTTGAACTGGAAATCATAACACCGGATCAGGTTTTTTACCAAGGGCAAGCCAGAATGGTGGAGCTGACTACTTCGGAGGGAGAGATGGGCGTTTATAAAGACCATGTTCCGCTGACTGCCATTGTACGGCCGGGGAAAGCGACAATTACAGAGCAGACGAATCAAAAGGAGGTATCCCTCCAGGAGGGGCTGATTCTGATCTTAAAGGAGAAAGTCACCATATTGACGGAAAAAGCCTGGTGGTCTGGGGGCAATGCCTAAATATATCAAACAAGAGCCTTAACGGTTCGTATAAAATCCTTCCACTCGGACATACTCAGATATCGAATGGAGGGATTTTCGTATGAAAAAACTGGGAATCTTTATTTTAGCAGCTTTATGGCTCTTGGCGGGGATTCAGCAACTGGTACACGGCAGTGATACCCGTGAGGATAAAATCGTACAGGTTTTTGCTCAGGTAGGTACGAAGCAGCAAGAGAGCGTGGTGGAATACTACGGGGTATACAAAAAAGATTTTCTGGAATTGGAGGAACGGGAAGCGTACTTAAGGCAGGCGGCCGCATCTTTAGGTATCGGAGATCCCGTTGAGGTGGTGAGAAAATACGAAAAGACCAGGGAAGAGAGCAAACTGGTAAAAGAGGCCAAAGGCGCTACTACCACGTTGCGTCTGATCACATCCCTGGGGGAGGAGCCAAAACAATATTTGATTGCTAATATATCCATGAAAGGCTCTGTGGAAAACGCACTGGCATACAGACAAAAGCTTCAGGAGATTTTGAATGACGATATGGAGGAGAGCAAAAGCTCCGCCAATGTAATAGGCTGTTACGATGGAAATCTCACATTAGAAGAGAGGAATCAGATTGCGGATGGTCTTTTTCAGGAGTTAGAAGCCAAAGTAGTTTCCGAGAACCGGGATATGCAGCTTTACACGATTTATGGCTACACGTCTTATGTAAAAGAGTATGAGTATCAGGAGCGTAAGAAAGTAAACATCAACCTTGCCATGTATTATCAGGAACTGGAAGATAAGACCTACGTCTATATGGCTATTCCGGTGATTGGGCTGGACTATTGAAGATAGGCAAATTTGTGGTTTTTGCATATAGTAAAGGGAGAAACTTTGAGGAAACAAGTCTATGAATTATCAGCCCCCCTATTGGAGATGCCCCTATTGTATGGGAATGCAGAATACTTCGGGTTCCTGCGGACAGGATATTCCTGCTGGCATGCCGGAACAGGGAACTATGCCCTCTTATGGGGCACCTTTACCTTATACAGGACAAAACTCATGGGGAAATTCCATTCAGCCGCCTATGCCCGGCGGTATGCAGCCAAGGGTCCCCACGTATATGCAAAGGAGAAATATGCCTCAGGATCAACAGCCGCTGCCCTACTATCAGGCATATGGATTTTCAAATGTCCCGAGTATTTATCAGGATGAGCAGGAGTATGAACGGGATATGCAGCGCTTGAAAGAGATGTATCCGGATGCGGCGAAAAAAATCATGCAGTATGTGGAAGAAGAATGCGATAAGATGGAGTACGATGGCAGCGTCATGTTTGAGGAGCAGCCGGACAGAGTCATGCTGCTGAAAATCATAAATGATATCTATGATAAAGTACAGGATCAGTTTGACCTGCCTCAGGAACAGGAGGCAGAAGAGGTATTTACGATGAATGTGGACAGGAAACGACGGCCGCCCAGAAAGAATTGGCTGGGGGATATGGTTCAGGTACTGCTGCTGCAGGAGATGCATCGGAGAAGATGCAGGCACCGCAATTGTAAAAGATGGTATTGAAGACACAGCTTCGTTTTTGATTTCGGATATATAGATGTTTTGCATAAAGAGGGTGCAGTACAATCATGAAAGGTTGTACTGCACCCTGCTTTCATGCTTTAAAAGGCGGAGATTTTTTCAGAGGAGTATTTCAGAATCAATACCGCATCCTTGGTATCTGCGATACCATCTCCATTTACATCAGCGCCGCTTTGCTGCTGTGCATCCAGAGTATCCAGCTCTGCATTGTAGCGCAGCAGTAAGGTGGAATCATTTGTGTTCACCACGTTATCTCCATTCACATCACCTTTCAGACGGGCAGCTGCCAGTACGTTTGTCAGAGCTTCGGTTGCCGCATTGACTTCTGCCTGAGAGGCATCCTCGTCATTATATACTGTCCGGGCCTGTGAAAGAGCTCCCTCAAGTTCAAGGATGCTGGAGGGAATATAGTGCTCCGCAGCGTTTAAGGTTTCCTGTGCCTTTTCCATTACTGCGCTTAAAGCAGCTTTGTTTCCTTTCATCACGAGGCCTCTGATAGCTGCGGAAATCTGCTTGTAAGCTTCTGACAGGTCGCTTTCCGTTCTGTCGGAATTGTCCAGAACCTCCCTGGCGGCAGAAACGGCATCCTCCAGTACCTGGAAGCTGGCGGAAGTATATTTGTTTCCATCCAGGGACTCTACTGCGGCAAGAAGCTCTTCTAAAGAGGTCAGGTCTGCGTTTTTGATTATCTGTACAATGGCATCGATCATATCGCTGGCCATTTGGTTTACCTCTTCCTGTGTGGCTGCGGAATGATCCAGAAGCGCCTGAGCGGCCTCCATGATGGATTTCAAAGTAGTCAGACTTTCTTCTTCGTAATCCGAAGCGGTGTCCAAAATGGCACGGGCCGCGTCAATGGCTGCCTGCAGATGCTGTTTTTGCACGCCGTATTCCAGATTTCCAAAGGCGGCTACTAAATTGGCAATGGCCTGATCTATCTGCTCTCTCGTTGCGTCAGCGTTAGATTCCACTTCCTTTGCCTGAGCGATGGCTGCCTGAAGAGCAGCCCAGCTTTCTGCTGTGTATTCCTTCATTGGCAGGTTCTCCATAAATTGAATCCAGCTTCCAAGATCCGTCATGGGAGAGGGCTCGGGCTTCTTAATAATTACAATAAAGCTGATTAGCATGTCGCAGCTGTCCAGGTTATCTGGATTGTGAACCAGAGGCGTAAGGTTTACCGTAATGTTTCCGTCTGCGGCTACCTTCACGTTCTCCAGTGTGACAGTCTCTCGGTTGGCCGTAATTTCATAGTCTTCTTCTGTGGCAAGGATCTGCTGATCTGTGTCCGCAACCGTGATTTTCGCATGGCGATCGCCATTTGCATATGCGGACCATGGGTCACAGAATCCGGTAATCACATCATAGGTTCCGGCTTCCAGCGCAAACTGGTACGTCATGGTCAGACCGTTGTGTCCTCCCTTGAAGTTACGGATCGTGCTATAGGCGTCACCGCTGCCGTTTACCTCCAAATCGTCTTTGTCGTTGGTATAGCCCCAGCCGCTTTCTGCATCGTAAGCCTGATCCGGGTTTGTGTTCCTGATGGTATCTGCCCATTCTTCCACAAAGTCCTGTCCGGCCTGAGAAAATTGGGACGCGCCGCTGTCTACGAAGTAAACGACGGTCTCCTCCTGCTCTACCGGTATTTTCTCCCACTGGGCGTAGAGGATCATGGAAGCTTCCGGCACATATGCTGGGGTAATTTTTTCGCCGCCTTCGGCCTGTGTAAACCATCCCTTAAAGGTATATCTGTTTCTGGCAGGAACCGGCAGTTCTCCGATGGCAGCTCCCTCTTCCACGGTGATTCTGTTTGAAGTTCCCTCCGGTAGTGTTCCCCCATTGGCATTTAAGCCGACCGTGTTGGTACCTTCCTGAGAAACCTCTCCCCCATTGATGTGTACTTCGTTCAGATTGAACTGCCAGGTATTTCCGGCCGGGAAAGCGATTTTCAGATAGTTGGTCCCCATAGGCAGATCCTTTCCGGTATAAAATCTGCTGGGCCATGCGCCCCAGGAGGTATCTGCGGTCTTTTCATAATTTGTAAATTCTGTCCAGTTTTGTCCATCTGATGAAGTGTAGAAGGTAAAGCTCTGGTTTACGTTACCTCCACTGCCCACTGTGCCCCTCACACGGAAGCTCTGGATGGCCGGAGCCCGTACAATCAGGTATTCGGGGTTGGCGTTGTTAGGATCTGGATAGACGCCGTAGTGGAATCCGTAATCCTTTGTGGTACAATTCTCGATCAGCAGGTTACTGGTCCAGTCATAAAGCAGAGTGGATTTTTCGTGAATGTCTTCCATAGCATCGATATCCACCTTTGCGTCCGGAGTGGGCACGTAGTCAAAAATCTCGCTAATCTGGTAAGTGCCGATAGCGTCCAGAACGGATGGATCCAGCATGGCATTGTCGTAGTCTACAATGACCTTTGCCTTTACGGTAGTGTCTTTGACTCCGGTTACCCTTCCTTCAAGTTCCTGATAAGAAGCTTTATTAAACATGTCCGGTGTGAATTCCGGCCATTCCACATGGAAGGAAGCGGTGTGCTCCTCGTCGATTCTTACGTCCACGGTATCAAAGAGAGTAGGAATCTCCCCAAGCTCCGTGTAATAGAAGAAGTTTTCGTCTGGCAAAGCTTCCTGTACGGCCAGGTTGTCTGTAAGAAACTTGGCATCGCACCAGTCAGCCAGATTGTACGCCTCTTCATAGGCTTCTCCGCCTTCCGGAATGCCAACCTCGGTCACCAGACGAACCTTGGAGGCACTGCTTACATCCACATCTACCAGGATATTTCTTGTGGCATGGGTCATTACCGGGCTTTCATATGCAGGTTCTGTCTCATCGTCCAGGTATACTTTAAACACAACGGCTCCTAAAGCCCCCTGTCCATAATCAAAGCCCAGACTAATGTAAGACTGGAATCTTTCATATCCTTTTCCGGCAATGTCGTATACCACCTGGGAGTCTGCCAGGGTTCCGATTCCTCTGTCATAAGATGTAGGCGGACCACCCTGTTCCACTCTGGCCTTCAGTTGGTTGCCGCCTACGCTTTGGTCTGCCACAACGGTTCCTTCGGTCTGAGACCATTCCAGATCTGTGGCGTAAACGACATATTGTACGTTAACGGTGGCGGTTGTTTGCAGAGAGCCCATCAGATTTCCGGTAATCTTGGCCACGCCTGCGGACGCTACGTCCTCCTGACTGATCACCCAGCTTACGCCCATTTCCTCTGTGGTATTGTCTGTAAAGGTCACCTCCACGCTTGAGGGCAATGACGGCATCTGGCCAAGCAGGGTATCCACGCTGATTTCTTCTATGGATTTGACCTCTTTCACGGTCACATGGGCTGTTACAGACAGTTCAGGACCAATCTTTCCGGTCACGTCAAAGGTGCCTGCCTGAGCGTAGAGATCATCTGAAATCTCATCCCATTTCACGGCTGCCGCGCCTACGGTTTCATCCGCGTATTCAATGGTTACAAATCTGGGTAGAGCAGGCTCCACACCCGTGATGGTGGTTATGTTTACATCCTGTACCTTTGCGATTTCTTTTACCGTAATTTCACACTGGAATTCTTCGTCCAATCCTTCAGCCATTCCGCTTACAGTATAAGTTCCCGGTTCGTTGGTATTCAGATTTTCCAGATTCCAGGAAGTAATGACTGCCTGCTCAATCACGCCGTTGCTATAGAGTGTATCAATGGTTTCCGGCAGCATAGAGTCTACGGCTGTACCCTGACCAATGGTAACCTGGGGCATAAGAACTTCCGGCGTATCTGTACCGTCTCCGGGGAGTTCTGCCACAGAACCTACGGTGACCTCATTGGAGGAAAGGAGACCGCGATCGCTCTGGGCGGTGGCCGTGATCTTGATGTCCTCCGTGCTGCCCTCAGTGGCTTTTACAATTACCAGAGCCTTGCCATTGAAGGCATTCCGGTAATTCACGCCACGGAAAGGATTCAGATCCTGGGAGTTTCCGTTGTCTACCGCAACAATTTCGCCACCCTCTACCTGGAAGGTAATCAAGTTGTCTGCATCGGGAACCATATTACCAGCACTGTCTTCAACGGTGGCTTCCACGTATACCAAATCCCTGCCGTCATTCTTTATGTAAGCCCGGTCCGCAGCCAGTTCCACGGATTGTGCTTCCTCGGCGGTGTTTACCACATCCGTGGCAATCACGTTTCCGGTGGCATCTTCCGCGTCATAGGCTACAGCTTTTAGCTCTCCGGCTTCAAACTCCACATTATTGCTCCAGTGAATGTAAACGGGGCTTGCTGTTTCCTTATCAAAATTTCTAACACCAAGGGATCGGCCATTCAAAAACAGCTCTACGCTTTTGGCGTTGGTGTAGATGTAGACCGGAACCTCCTCCCCTGCGGAGTAGTTCCAATTTTGAGGCAGGATGTGTACGGTGGGAATGTCCGTCCACACACTTCGATATAAGTAGAAAGCATCCTTTTCAAAGCCTGCCATATCTACGATTCCAAAGTAGGAACTCTTAGAAGGCCAGCCCTTTGGCGTGGGCTCTCCAAGATAATCGTGTCCGGTCCAGACAAATTCTCCTGCCACGTAGGCTGGTCTGGTGTTTTCAATAGAATAGGTAGCAGATGAGAAGTTCCATGCCAGCGGGTACTCGCTGGGCTCCCTCTGTCCTCCTACGGTGTAGTTGCCTCTTTCGTAAAAGGCGGATGCGGTTTCTGACCCAAAGATAACCATTTCCGGATATCTTTCATGGGCGCCGGCATACCAGCCGTGGCCGTAATTGAAGCCGGAAAATTCAGCGGCTGCCAGATGCTGCTCCTGCTGTCCCCAGGCGGAATAACCGTACCAGGTGGGCGGGCAGGCCGCAACGGGTCTGGTGGTATCAATCTCTTTAATCCATCCAGTCAGCATTTTCAGCGTATCCATACCATGAGCATAGATCGCATCGTCAATTTCGTTTCCGGTACTCCAGGCAAAAACGGCAGGAGAGTTTTTATCTCTGTCTACCATGGCCTTAATATCGCGTTCCGCATTGGAAACCAGATCTTCCCGGTATACTTCGATTCGGCTGTTGTCGCTGGTTTTGTTAAAGACCACGGTTTCTCCGTCAGAGGCCTTGTTAAAGTAGTTGTGGTAATCGTCGCTGTTCTTGGTGTGCAGCCACTGGTCAAAGGCTTCCTCAAATACCAGGATACCCAGGCGATCGCAGGCTTCAATAAATTCCGGGGACACCGGGTTATGGGATGTTCTGATGGCGTTACAACCAAAACTCTTTAAGGTACGGATTCTCCGGTCGATGGCGGCCTGATAAACTTCCATACCAAGGGCGCCCAGATCGGAATGCTCACACACGCCGTTTAACTTTGTGTTTACACCATTTAAGTAGAATCCCGTATCAGAGTCCAGGGCAATGTAACGGATACCGAACCGGGTGTCTGTCTGATCGATAATCTCTCCGTCAGAGATCACTTCTGTCCTGACCCAGTACAGGTTCGGGGAATCCGTGGACCAAAGCTTGGGATCTTCCACATCTACGGTCTGTTCTACGGTTTCTGTCTGACCCGCCGGAATCTCCACATGTTCCGTCTGTGTGGAAACCACGTCCCCCTGCTTATCATAAACCGTGGATTTCAAGGTAAGATTGTCCGCCGTTTCATCTGCGTCATTGGAGATTTCCGTCTGGATGTCCACGCCTGCCTTTGCGGGATCTGTAATCTCCTCATACTTTCCATAAGATTCTCCGGTGGAATCCACGATCTTCTCCAAGGGTGTGGTTACGTAGACACCGTTATCTGCCACATGAATCTTATCTGTGGCTACCAGCCAAACATTCCGGTAAATACCTGCTCCGGAATACCAACGGGAGTTGTTGTTGGAATTTTGTACCTTCACGGCAATGACGTTTTCCTGGCCGTCAAAATGCAGGTAGTCCGTAATGTCATAAGAGAAGGTTATGTAGCCCAGATACTGCTTCCAGTCATCAAAGGTGTGTCCGTTGACCCAAACCTGGCTGATCATTTGTACCCCGTCAAATTGGATGGAGATAGACTTGTCCTGAAAGTCATCTGAGAGCGTAAAGCTCTTGCGGTACCAGCCTACGCCTCCGGCCAGGCCTCCCTGATTGGGCCGAACGCCATTCTCGTTTTCAAAATCCAGATAGATGGACCAGTCATGGGGCAATTCTACGCCGTCCCATCCGGAGTCGTCATACTCCGGTGCCTCTGCCTGTACACTGTCGTCGTTAATGTCGTATTTGTTGACCAGTTTGAACTTCCAGCCGTCGTTAAAACTCATCTTTCGTTGGCTGAGCTGGACGGTTTTGGATTCACGCCGGGGCGCTTGCTGTATGGAGGCTACCGGCTCCTTTTGTGCTGCCTGTACCAAGACGGGATCCAAACCGGTGCTTGTCAGGGCAACTGCCATACCCATAAACAGGGCGATACTTTTTTTCATCACTTGCTTTTTAATACGCATTTTTTCCTCCTTTCCTACTTCAAGTGTTTTGAACATCCATCGAGCATGATCTGATACTTTCTTTTTCATCCCTCCTTAACATTTTCCAAATTTCCCAAAATTAACCAATTATAATTCTGTGATTCTGATATTATATCAACAAAATAAATAGAATAATACTTAAAATTCTGGGAATTATAGTATAATTTTTAGACTGATAGAAAAGGAACATGACGTAGCGATCAGATCCATTCTAATACGAAAATTTTTACAAAGTTTTTGTTGAGGTTTCCCTCTAAAGACATTACAATAGAGTCATGGCTTTACCAAGGCCAAGAAGGAGTAAAGAATGGATGAATTAAGAGAAATTCTGGAAAACGAGATAGAAGAAACCCTGATCAAAATGACTCTGAGCGGTTCCAGAAGCAAGGACGGGCCTTCCAAAATCAGGATACGGCCTATACAGGGGAAGGGGGGTATTATGTTTCAGGCCGCCAGCCTCCGGGGCAAGCAGGAGTTTCATAAAAATTATGAGAGACAGGATCTGGTGGAGCAGGTGCTTCAGTGGATGAACGGAGATTTTAAACAGCTTCAGATGGAGACTACGCTGGAGGAGGTGCATGTTCTTTCAAGCAAGAAGGGCAGGATGAGTGTGAAGAGAAAAAAGCGACCGGAACCGGCCGCCAGAGCTGACTTATCCCATAACAGGAGAAAGAAATATATTTTGGAAGAGGGAAAACCAGTGCCCTTTTTGATCGATCTGGGCGTTATGACAAAAGAGGGGCGGGTGGTGAAAAGCCGATACGATAAGTTTCGGCAGATCAATCGGTTTCTGGAGTTTATTGAGGATGTGCTGCCCTCTGTGGAGCGAGGCCGGGAATGGACCATTTTGGACTTCGGATGCGGTAAATCCTATCTGACATTTGCGATGTATTACTATCTGAAGGTACTTCAGGGGTTGGACATCAGGATTGTGGGTTTGGATTTAAAGGAAGAGGTAATCAGCCGCTGCACAAAGCTGGCAGAGGCCTACGGCTATGACAAACTATCCTTTTTGACCGGGGATATTGCGTCTTATGAGGGACTTGAGCAGGTGGATATGGTGGTCACCCTCCACGCCTGCGATACGGCCACGGATTATGCTCTGGAAAAAGCGGTAAAATGGAAGGCAAGGGTGATCCTGTCAGTACCCTGTTGTCAGCATGAACTAAACCGTCAGATGGATTGTCCCACCTTGCAGCCACTGTTAAAATACGGGCTGATAAAAGAGCGTATAGCGGCTTTAGCTACCGACGCTTTGCGGGCGGGGATGCTGGAGCAGAAGGGGTATCGGGTTCAGATTTTAGAATTTATTGATATGGAGCATACGCCGAAAAATATTCTGATCCGGGCAATCTACACGGGAAAGAGCGTGCAGGATGAGAAGCTTACCCGATGTATGGAGTTTTTGGGGGTGGAACCTCTGCTTGGCAAGCTTCTTCCTTCGTGAAGCAGCCAGAGGGCCGGACAAGGTTTGAATGTGTTTAATAAATAAGGGGAAAACATCATGAAGAAAGTAATCATACGGATCGCAGCGCTGTTGCTGATCTTTGGAGCATCTCTGTTTCTGATTGCAAGAATGTTAAACAGAGATACGCCGGATACCACCGGGCAGATGGGGGAGGCCACGCTGCCCCTTGTCTATATGACCTGGGAGGGAACACAGCTTAACTGTCTGCACGGTTACGTGCAGAAAATGGATGTAGCCACCATGAGGGACGCGCTGACGCCTATCAACGATAAGAGAGAATTGACCATCCAGATTCAGCCTTATGACAACAGGATCACGGATGTGAGTTTTGAGGTGATTACCGCGGACGGAAAGACCTCTATGGAGAACACGAAAGTCAATAAGCTGGAGGAGGACGAAAATTATGTGACAGCTACCCTCCAGTTTCAGAATAAGATTCTGATGAATACAGAGTATGTATTGCAGATTCAGGTGAGGGCCGGGAGCCGGGATCTATATTATTACACCAGGGTCATTCAACAGGACGGGTTAAATACGAAAGCTTATCTGGACTTTGCCACTGGATTTTACGAAAGCTGCCTGAACGGGGATGAAAGCGATCTGGCCCAGGTACTGGAACCGGATGATACGGGGGATAATACCACCCTGAACTTTACCAACATCCATTGCAGCACCGCTCAGCTTGCATGGGCTGATCTTGACCCGCAGGTTTATAGTAAGCCTACGCCCAGTATCCGGGAGTTAAATGCCACTACGGCTACGGTTGTGATGGATTATATGATATCCGCAGTCAATGAGCAAAACGAGACGGAGTTGTATAACGTGTCGGAATATTACCGGATGCGTTATACCCAGACCCGTATCATGCTGCTGGATTTTGAGCGTACTACGCAACAAATTTTCAACCCGGAAAATACGGTGCTCCAGGAAAATGGAATCAATCTGGGAATAGCGGGAAGAGATGTACAGTATAAAAACGATACGAAGCAAAATTATTTTGCTTTTGTGCGGGAGGGAGCTTTATGGCTGTACCAGGTGGCAACCGGAAAAATGACCCAGGTCTTTAGCTTCCCCCAGGAAGAAAACTCGGACGGGAGAGACACTTACAGCCAGAATGAGATCCAGATCATAGATATGGATGAAAACGGAAACTTGTATTTTCTGGTATGCGGCTACATGAACCGGGGCGTGCATGAGGGGGAGGCCGGTGTGGCGGTCTACTATTTTGACTCTGTTACTTCTACGATTCGGGAGTGTCTGTTTGTGGATACGAAGCAGTCCTATGCGCTGTTAAAGCGGGACATGCAATCTTTAGCTTATGTCAGCGCGGACAGAACGTACTTTTATATGATGCTGGGGGAAAAAGTATACGGCATCCATATGGAAACCAGGCAGGCAGAGACTGTGGTGGAGGGGATTAAGCCCAATTGCTACGTGGGTTCCGGTTCGGGAAAACAGTTTGCCTGGCTGGAACAGAATGCCCCCTATGATTCCACCGCATTGCATGTGATCGATCTGGACACCAGACAGGTAAGAACCATTACCTGCCAGGAGCAGGAGCGAATACGTCCCATTGGCTTTATGGATCAGGATCTGGTGTATGGGGTGGCGGACGCCGGGGATATCAGCACAGAGCATGAGGGGAATGAATTGTTTCCCATGAAGCGGATTGTGATTGTCAACGAGGCGGGGGAAACCGTAAAGGAATATGCCCCGGAAGGCGTCTATGTGACGGGCGCGGCCATTGAGGAAAAGGTTCTGACCCTGACCAGGGCGAGAAAACAGGGAGGAGCATTTCAGGAGATCACAGAGGACCATATTGTGAGCAGCGAGGCAGATGAGCAGTCCAGTTATGGCCTGACCACCAGCACAGGGACCAGAAAGCAGACAGAAATGATTCTGCGGGTGGGCACAGCCATAAAGGCAGGTATGGTGCCCCAGATCGTAAGGAGCAGGGAGGTGCTCTATGAGGGTTCAAAAACCATCACTCTGGATCCGGAACCCATACAAGAGCAGCTCTATTATGTATATGCCAAAGGGGAACTGGACAGCATGTATGCCTCCGTGAATACAGCCATCAAGCGGGCAGATGAGACCTTTGGCGTGGTGGTGGACAGCTCACAGCAGCATGTGTGGGAAAGGGGAAATAAAAAGACGAAGATTGATCTGGATGTGGAGCGGATTCCCCAGGCCATGCTTCAGTATGATTTGAACCCGGACACGCTGCAGGCTTCCATGGAGAAAAACGTACTGGATTTAAGTGGCTGTACGCTGGATCAGGTATTGTATTTTGTAAGCGAAGGACGTCCGGTATTGGCAAAAACACCCGATGGAGCGGTTATCATCGGTGGCTATGATGAGTACAATACAAGGCTGCTATATCAGGGTGAAACGGAATTAGAGTATTATGGAATGGAGGATAGTACGAAACTGTTTGAGAGCGCCGGGAATATCTTTTTGACTTACTGGTAATAGAAAGAGGCAGCGCCTGAATGATCGGGCGCTGCCTCTTTTGGCAGGCAAGATGGGCCGGTCAGAAATCTAAAGTCCCAACTTTGGAGTAACCTTCTGTGATCTGATAGGCTTTCACCGAGGAAGCATCCGCCAGATAGAAGGTATCTGAGATATAGAGGCCCCTAGCGGGCTGGTAGCAGGTCTCAGCCTCTGTAAACGTTTCAGTAAGCTGATTTATAAATCCCTTTTCCGGGTCGTAGGAGAACACCAGATAAGTGCCATCGCACGCAAATCCCAGAATGTTCTTGGCGGGATCTGCCAGGATTTCCTTATAGTTGTACAGGCCAGGACAGTCCGTGGCATCCTCCAGAACATATTTATGAACTTCTGTCACGTTGGAAGGATCTGAGATATCAAACATGGAAAGCTTGATTCCCAGATACTCTCCCGTATCTGGATCTACTTCATTACCCAGGCCCAAAAGCAGGTT
>UMLF01017132.1_pt1 | contig 15949 bp, 12 predicted proteins | sample 1966501 | NCBI WGS metagenome assembly UMLF01 (sample SAMEA4836194, study PRJEB28245) | human gut metagenome | biome: gut microbiome; material: fecal sample | place: Denmark | collected 2008 | reverse complement strand
TCTTCTTGACTTTTTATTTGCAGACTTACTTTAAAAGGTATGATGGATAAACTTCTATGTCACCACGCACATATTTTGCCAGAAGATTACTTTGCACATATGGTAGCAATCCCATCGGAATTTTCTGTTTAAGATATGGATGCAGCATATCCGATCGCTTCTTTTCTTGCCAACGTGAAAGTACTTTTTTACGCCCTTCATCATTTAGCCACACTGCTCCTGAAATTTGTTGTTCAAAATCTTTCTCTCCTAAAATCTGCAAATTTAAAAGTGTAATTACAAATCTCTCAATAAGACACCGGGCCTCTTCTACTAAATCACATGCGAGAGAAACTCTACCGCTTTTGAGGGTATGGCAATATCCAATGTAACTGTCAAGTCCAACCGTTTCCAAAGCAGCTGCAAACTCACTAGTAGCAAGCGTGTATACAAAAGACAATACTGCGTTGATCGGATCAAGGGGCGGTCTTTTTGTACGAAGCTTAAATGTAAATGGTACTTTCTTATTTGTAATCAGCTTATTAAAAATAGAAAAATAACTCTTGGCACAATACCCTTCAATGCCTACAATTTCCTCTATACTCTGTGCCTTGTACAGTTGATCAATTCCTGATGTCAGGATTTGTACAACTTTTTGGATTTCTTCGTCTCCTCGCAATTCAGCATTATCATGAAGTGTACGACGTATCAACTGACGTGTATTACTTAATTTTGCAGCCATTGTATTTTGAGCAAGAATAAGCGCACTTTCTCTGAACCTGTCAATCTGCGCCACCCTCAGAAAAACATTTCCCTTTGTTTCTCCACAGACTTTAGCCAAAAATCGGCCCTGTGGAGAAATAAAATTAATGGGAATTGTTTTCCCTACGCACTTACCCATTAATGCAGGAGAGCACCCAATATAATTAAAACAGACAATATTTTCAATGTTCTCAAAAGGAATCCGAAGCTTTATCTCACCGTCAATTTTACATACAAGATTTTCACCATCCAGTGTTAAATACGCCAGCTCATTTGTAACATAAACAGTATTTAATAGTTTTCTCATAACTCTGCCTTTCCTATTTTCACTATCTCTGCATGTAAATCCTTTATCGGTTTCGTAGACGGCATACATAAATCTTTCATCGAACACCCACTACACTTTTGACCTTTTCTAATTCCCGGTATATGACCAGTTGCAAGATTCCTTCTCATCTCCTCCAAAACATTTTTTAGCCTTATGTCATATTCCCTAAAACTCTCTTTCAGTGGTAAAGCGACGCGTTTTTTCACATCCGCATAATAAATCATACCGTCACAGTCACAGCCAAACACATAATCCACACAGATCTTCTGGGCAAACACCTGCATCAGATCATCCTCTCTGTACTCCGCATTTTTCGGTTTCGTCGGTTTATATTCTACAATACAGATATGATATTTTTCTTCACTTTCATTAACAGAAACTCCGCACTTATCTTTAGTAAGTTCCAGACAATCCGTTATTCCATACAAATTATATGGATCACAATCATTATAAACCGGTACTGAAGTAACTACTTTTCTACCACGCATAGTATAACTTTTATCCGGGTCATGCACTCGGTCATGCATAAGATTTGCTTTCGTCACAAAAATATTTTCCGCCCACGCTTTATCAATTTCCAAAAGTCCCCATCGATGCGGGCAGTACAGATAGTGTTGAATGGAACGAATTGTTATTTCTGCTGTACTCATATTTTCTGAATCAGTTCTACGCCTGCCGGCATAATTTCGTCTACTGCAATGACATAATCGCCAAAAGCTCTGGGAAGAATATTCTCCTTTTCTCTCACAGAAATTTTTTCAAAAAGGATATGTGATGGACAATTTCCAAGAACATTGTCATGTTTAAACACATATAATTTTCTCATACACATTTTCCCACGCGCGGCACTATGGTCATTTTCAAACATATTTACAATAGCAGTCCATAAAAGTTCTATGTCTTCTTCCGAAAGATCTGTTGATTTGTTTGCCAGTGCCGCGGACACATAGCCTTCTGCCCGATAAAGCGCATATGGAATCACACTTTTTCTTCCCATTTCCGTGTCTCCGGTTTCCTTTCTATCATCTGTAGTACGTGCCTGACGTGTTATTGTAACATCCTGAATATTAATCGGTGAAATACTTCGTGCAAAATTAATTTGCACCGGTCCTCTCACGATGCCGCATGGATCATCTCCTGTTGACATCACCGCTCCAAAGGCTCTCACATCAAAATACGTACGGCACATATAATCCCTTGCTTTTTTTACATCATCCGAATTTTTCCCTTTATTCTTTGTTTTGAGTCCTTCAGCCTCATAAGCCTCTGTAAATTTCGCATTCAGCGAGCGATCCGGTTTAATCAGAATATTGTAACCTGGCACACCTTCTTTTGCCAGTTCCACATAGTTTCTGATTTTGCGTTTCAGGCAGACATCTGTAATATATCCATATCCGGACTCCGCATCTACGCGAGGCGCATTTCCCGCATCAGGATCTCCGTTGGGATTTCCATTTTCCACATCAAAAAGAATTACAAAATCATATCTGCTTGTAAGTGCCATATTACTTTTCCTCCGTTTCTTCTGATTTGTTTACTTTCTTCCATAAATCTTGATTTTGTTGATAGTATCCAATATCAAATCTTCCCTGATCCATCAAGCGAAATGTTTCCGGGAATTCACCTTTGAGCCCGTCCATAATTTCTCCCATTAATTTATGATAATAGACCGGATATTTCACTTTGTTTAAATGATTTTGTGCAAGCCGGATAAGTTTTGGAAATACCAATGCCGGTTTGGATGACGCAGAAGCAAAATAAGCATCTTTAATTGTTCTGTTTAACGAATTGTTCGATGCATCCTGTTGTAGTTTTTCAAGAACAGCAAAAAGCCTCCCACATAAATAGGCCTGTGATTGATTTGTTTTATCCAGTGACACTTTTAATTCCTCCTTTGAACTATTTCTGTTAATGCAAGCCTTGATCACTCCGGCCCGCACTGAATTAATCTTTGCGCTTCCTTCGTCCGTTTTTACTCTTCTTACCATTGTGTCCATCAGAAATAATGGATACGTTCTTCCATACATAATAGCTTCAAGCATTCTTGACATTAAAGCGGGATTTACCTTATCATTTTTACTTTTTGGTGAAATCATTTCCCTTTTAATCTGCCAGAGCGCAACCGAATGAAAAACCTCAGATACCTGAAGATCCCTTTGGAATCTTGCTATATTCCAAAGCACATCCGCATATTTTCTTTTTATAATAAACTTTACAGATAGTCTTGAAGAATTGGGCTTAAGACCCAGCATATAAAAATCTACTTCCGGATCCATCATATCCAATGATCGAATTCTTTCTTCTGTTATCTTAGCGTCTCTTGCATCTGTCAGAAGCTCTTTCAACATGTCTTCTGTCTGGCTCGTATCCATCTGATCCTGCTGCCCCAACAGCATTTTCATAAACAAGTCTTCATACGTTTCCCGACTACTCATTGCCCAGAATACGATCGTCATATCGTCCAGCATGGCTCTATGCTTACTGCTGCTTAATAAATAGTTCAACGCCTCGGTGTATTTCTTCATGGCTTTCTCAGAAATATTGCTGTTATACGACTGGTCATTTCCATAAGAATTTTCAGAATCATTTTTAAAACTTATCAGCACACTTCCTGTTGACAGACCTCCATAAACCCCCTTAATTTTACTGTGTATTCTCGCTATTGGTTCTTCCTGCCCTGTAACAGCACATTGTGCAGTTTTTCTATTATTATTTTCTTCATTTAAATACTCTCTGTCCCACTTTGCTTTCACCTCAGATTCTTCATGCAGGAGACAGTCCGGACTGCCAGACAGGCAAAACGCAAAGTTCGCTTTCTGATAATCCTTTCCCAATCCAAGAAGCCATTTATTTTCTATTTCCTCTTCTGGTTTCCATGAGGCGAGAAAATTTTTATACGCTTCGGCTATGGGTGAATGAATATCCTCCATAAAACTCAAATTTTTTTCCACAAAAACTTTGTGAGATTTTCTGGCTTTATCTGTCCTATCATCTGGTGATAGCCTTTCTTTCTCCAAATTCAATCCAAAAATATACAGTGGCCGGTGCTCTGCTATATTTGCGTCAATCCCTGATTTTTCCGTCCTCTGAGGCATTACCATTTGTCTTGGTACTTTTTTCTCTTTTATTTTCGTTCCTGATTGAACCAGCTCTGTTTCCTGACAGTCAATGATTTCATCAACCTGTCCATCTTTATTAAGGGAAATCAGATAGTGAACATTCACTTTAGAATATCCCTCCGGAAGGACACTGCCTTTTTCAGCCAAGATATCATAATAATCACATAGTGCTTTTATCAGCATCGCAATTCCTCCCTGTACTTTTTCACATCGATCACGCCGTTTATCATATGTGGACGATAGTAAACTGTGGAAGCCTTATCTGAGAATTTAGGATTATCCCAATCGTTATTCAAAGGCTTTCCTCCATCTTCAAATTGTACTTTATAACTCATATACCCAAGATCCACATCCCCCATATTTAAAATTGTACTGCTGATTAACTTCTCGTCAAACTCCGGCACCAACTCAATACGTTTTACTGGAAATTCACTGCAGCCAAGACAAGGCGTTCGAAACCACTGACCTTTTTCCAGCCTTCTTTTGATAATATTAAAATGCTTGTTTTCCCCATCTGTCTCTTCACCGTTTTTCAGTCCGGTAAGCTCAAAATGAAATTCCACTCCATATTTTACATTTTTTAAAACCATGGATGCTCGCTGGCTCCTGCTCTCCGAAGCATAAATGCATGGGTCTCCGCCTTTTCCATTCATCTGGCTTTTTACGGCACTGAGCAGTACCTTATCTTTCACCTCATTTCGTCTGATATTAACAAAATCAATGTCCTGAAAGACAATAATCTTATCAATCACATACCGAATGGCGGGTTTCCAATAGACACTTTTTAACAGCCCTTCCAATGCCCCAGGCGTAGGAACGTCATAACTCACTCTCTCAACTTTGAGCTCCGGTCTTGTAAAACATGCGTAATCGCCTTCTACGAGAATTCTAAACCCATAGCTCATGTTTTCACCCCTTTCATCTACAGAAAATAATCCGTTGCTTCAAATAAAACACCTTTGTTTTCGTCATAATAATCCACATTTGTCAGACAATAAATTCCTGTTCCGTAATCATCTGCCGCGTGTTGACGGATCAGATCTTCCAGTTCCTTCTGTCGTAAAGAGCAGGCATAGTTCTGCAGTTTTCTTGCATTGCCTGCCTTTGTTAACTTCATCTCTTCTACCAATTTTTCACTCTGCTCATCCCGCGGCACAACAAGCGACACCATCCTCGAATCTATCAGTTCAAATTTATCTGCATATTTTTTAAATGGAATGGACTCTATGCTTGAACATGCCTGATGCATTGTATTTTTTTGTATATCATGTTTCTTCATAAAAAACAGCCTTTTATAATACTCCGAAATACATTGAACATCCGAGATGTCTGCATATTTCTCCATCAATCCCTTTGTAAGGTTCGCTTTTTCTTCTAATGCTGTCCGTTCTTTTTCCTCCGCCAGATCGAAAACATATACGTCCGCGTTTTCTCTTTTTCCTTCTCTGTTGCAGCGTCCCCCGGCCTGAAGTATACTGTCCAATCCCGACCTTTCTCTAAAAACGGTATAAACATCCAGGTCAACCCCTGCCTCAATCAATGACGTTGATATAATCGTAATCTTTCTGCTTTCCGGAACATTCTTATAATCGGGATAGTCTGTTTCTAATTGTTTTAACTCCTCCCGGATTTCTTTTAGCACTCTTTTCCTGTCAAATGGCGTCATATACGTAGACAGGTGGTATTTCTTTCCGCTGCATTCCTGATATAAATTTCGAGCTGTTATTTTTTTATTTACAATAATAAGTGATGACGGGTACTTGCAGCTTCTGGAAAGTATTTGCGATACTGTCACCTCTCCAAGATAACTGTATCTGCATGTTTGAAATTTTGCAAACATAGAGGTATCTTTGATAAGGGTTACAATCTTACTGTTCGGGAGCGCGTATTCCCTGATTAGCCTTTCAAAGTCCGGCATAGTTGCAGTTAAAAATACAGCTTCGCTATATAAATATCTTGTTATGTACGCGACGGCCTGAAGACATGGCTGCAGATAATTCTGCGGCATTAAATGAGCTTCATCAAAAATCAATATACTCTCTGACATATTGTGCATTTTTCGAAGCTTTCCTCGCTTATTTGCATAAACAGATTCAAAGAATTGCACTGCCGTCGTTATAATAAAGGGAGCATCCCAGTTTTCCGCTGAGGTTTTTGCGGCTTCACGGTAATCTTCGCTTCCATTTGTATCATCTTCATAGGAAAACGTTGACTGATGTCTCAAAATTTCCAAGTGATTCGCAAATAATTTTTCAAACACTTCCGCTGTTTGTTCGATAATACTGTTATAAGGAATAATATAAATAATCCTCTTCTTTTTCTTTACTATAGCTCTTTCTAACGCAATTTTAACACTTGCTAATGTTTTTCCGCTTCCCGTAGGCATATTTAACAAAAAAATTTCCGCATCCTGAGAAATATTTTGAAACGCCTGTTTTTGTAAAAGACTTCTTGTTTTTTGAAGCTCCGTTTTGCAGGCAAACGAGGTTAATTTTTCATTCACAATTTTAAGACACGCTTTAAAATCAGCCTTTAACTTTCGCGGTAAATCTCTTTCTTTACAAAACTCTGCCGTATCAATTGAGTCCGCATCAACCAGGCAGGAAAACGCATATCTGGTAAAAAAAGCAAATTTATCAATTAACTTTTCCATATCATTATTACAATCATTTAATAGATACTTCATCCAGTCGTGTCCATTCAATTTTGGCAAAGACAATTCTTTTCTATATTCACTATAATCTTCAAACTGTCTTTTCATCCTTCCATGCAACGTCAGCATATCGCTGCTGTCATTTGCAAATCCTCCATCTGGTATTCCTGAATGATGTCCCGCAATACAATATTCCATCATCAAAGCCATGGGGTTAATTGTATAATTCTCGCGGGCAGCTAAAGCTCCACAAGTAGAATGTTCTACGCGAATATTCATCCCATTAATCCTTTTTACAAAAGATTCCTGAAATTTCCCTACGTCATGGAGCAAGCCAATCGCAAACATAAAATCTTTCCATTCAGGAATTGAAATTTTCCGGCATAAGTCAGCTGTATTCTCGCAGTGAGTTTTTACCGTTTGTATTGAACCTGTTAATTCATTTCTGTGAGCTATGTATTTTTCCAATAAGTATCTCCCCCTTCTCCGGGTAAAATATATATCTATATAAAAAGTTCTCTCTATCCAATCATCTTCCGAAGTTTTTCTTATTCCATCATTCTACAGGTTCCACTACTTATTTAACTAATTTTAGGACAAAAAATAAGTTCCTTGACCTTTTTCTGCTTACTCATCAATGGTTGCACCTAGGTTGGAGATTCTACTGCATTGGTTCGAATCGTTACACCATCTTTTCAAACAGGATTTCTTCTTATTATTCATTTTGTATAAACATATAATTTATTATCCAAAATTTATAAACATTTTTCAAATTATAAAATCTACGTTTATCTTAATTTTATCAGATTTTTACAATTTTTGCCATCTTTTTTTTACATCTTACTCCAAATTGTCTCCGGTTCTTTTATCACACCATTTCAACAAAAAAGATAAATTTCGACTTTTCCAGGCAAATGAGACTTTCCTTTAATAGAGCCGATATACGAACCGAACTGATCATTGCAAACCCCTCCTGTACAGAAACATTAGAATCAGTGATAATAGTTAGGAGCCTGGTGGCAATTTCTGCCTCCAAGCTCCTAATTATTTGATGTCAAAAAACGGATAGCCTATCAAAAGGGCCTAAAATCCAAATATTTATTCGTTCCTCTCCACCTTCCATGTAACCACTTCATTGCAGCAATTTCCTGATCAGCTCTGCATCAAAGGATACAGAACTGCAATGATTCACTTCGATCTGATAGAGCGCATTCGCTGCCAGATGTTCCGCTGCCTGCTCCAGGTCTCGGATCCCGCTTGTGTCTTTGTGCAGGTCAATCACCGCATCAAGCCCTTCCGGTGTCAGGACGCATTCCTCTTCCCTCATTCCGATTCGCTTTAGAACCTTGGGAAGCGCATATTTAGAAAAAATCACCTTCTTCTCCTCCGGTGTATAATCCGGAATCTCAATCACTGCAAATCTGGACATCAAAGGTGCGCTGATCTGCTCCTTATCATTAGCAGTGGCAATGGGATATACGCCTACAGTGGGAATCGTACATTCCATATAGTTGTCGGTGAAACCCAGATTGTCTAAAAGCGTCAGAAGAACGTCCGCCGGATTGCCGTTGCCTTTTCCGGAGGCTGCTTTGTCCAGCTCGTTGATGATAAACACCAGATTGGATTCTCCCGCCATAGAAAATGCTTCCATGATAATACCTGGTTTTGCGTTTGCATAGATTCTGGAGCTCCCGGTCAACTGTTCCGGATCGTTGATGGAGCTCATATCCAGCGTGGTCCATGGCAGCTTCAAAATACGCGCCACAGCATATGCGATCTGAGATTTTCCAGTTCCGGCCGGTCCGATCAGCAACAGCCCATACGCCGGCAGCGTATGCGTCCGGTTGATCTGTATTATAGTCTCAATAATCCTCTGCTTCACACGCTCCATGCCGTACAACTCTTCATCCAGGATTCGTCGTGCCTCATCCGGATCAATGGCCTCGAAATAATTTCCTTTCCATTGAATATTCATCATGATGGAAAGAGCACGCTGCGCATGGCGCCTTTCTTCCGCAGAAACCTCATGAGAACGCGCGACTGCCAGATTTCTTCTTGCCCAAAGGCGGATATGATCTGGCAGAGTTCTTCCCGCACAGTTTATAAAATCCGTAATACTCTGGATACTCGTCAGCTTCATGCTGTCTCCATTCTCCTCCTCATCCTCGTCCGGGATTTCTTTTGAGGGCGCGTCGCTGGCAAGCAGCCGTTCTATCATAAACTGAAGGAAACCATCCTCAGCGGAAAGCTTTCCGCCGCCGCCAAAGGCGGTCTCGCGGATCTTATACACTGCATACCCATCCTCCCGTAAAGCCCCTGACAGACGCACATGGATATGATTTTCCCCCAACCATTTTAAAAGACTTACAAAACGGGCATCCATCTTCAGAATATCTGCGCTGACTACTCCGTCCTCTCCCTGAAACTCAAAGGAAGTTCTCCTGACCGGATTGACGAACTTGCCGCTGGAATGATGCTTCAAAAGCGCAGCCCTGTTATCCAGTACAAGGATCGGATTCTCCGGCGAAGTCTCAGATACATTGGAATAAAATACTTGATACGTACATACGGGATCTTTCGATCCTTCCGGTGAGTGATTAAAATCAAAAACTGGCATAAAAATTCTCCTGACTCCTTATGTATTTTTCAGTCTGCGTTACCATCCGGCTGTTTCTCAAACGGTGATAACGTCAGCCTTTTACTCTGTACTTTTCGTACGCCTGCATCTATTTTACACGATTTTTACCCTTCTGCACAGTCTTTTCCACACGCTTCCCTCTTATGCCGCTTTTCTCCCCAGCCTTTCATGCATTACTACCATGTGAGAAATCCACTGATTGCCCGGCCGATTGTAATCCCAATAAAAAACAGACTGGCAAATTTAGCTGTCATATCAGCTGAAATACCTTATTAAGCGGAAATCGTTCTTTTGCTTTTTGGACGAAGTACCTGCAACCGGTTTTGTCTTGCTCTGCTTTTACCTGTACCCTCTTTTCGTCCTCAGACTCCCATCTGTCAGAATATTTTCAGACCGCCTTTCACGCTCTGCGCTCAGATCTGTTTGGCTATGAATTTACCGTGCGGGAGCAGCTCTCTCATATCATTCTGGAACTCTTTCTCCGCTTCGAAGACCAAATCAACCTCCCCCGTCAGGCCATGCGTACAGATACCCTGCGTCTCGAACAAATGCTGGAATACATTCATACCCATTACAGAGAACCATTCACCCTGTCTGACATTTCCGGAACTTTTGATTATCCCAGCTATTTTTCCAAGCAATTTAAGCGCTTTTACAAGTGTACGCCCAAAGAATACCGCGCATCCTCACAAGATTAATCCAAAGAACTTGACATCCTTTCTCATCTTTTCTACACTAAAAGAAAAAAGTGGGGTGACTATATGGGGATTCGCAATATTTTATTTGATCTTGACAATACATTGCTGGACTTTAATAAAGCCGAGCGAAAAGCCCTGACCGGCACACTTCAGGAATTGGGGATTACACCTTCAGAGACGATATTTCAACGCTATAGTCAGCTTAATCTTGCCCAGTGGAAATTGCTGGAACAGGAAAAAATCACCCGAAACCAGGTTAAGGTACGCCGTTACCAGCTTCTGTTTGACGAGCTGGGATTAGATTGTTCTGCCCGCAAGGCGGCTCAAATTTATGAGCGCTATCTTGGCATAGGGCATTTCTTTGTGGACGGGGCTGAGGCCTTGCTTGAAGACCTTTCTTTGAATTACCGTCTCTATCTGGTAACCAACGGAACTGCCAGCGTCCAGAAGGGAAGAATCCAAAGCGCAAAGATCGAACGGTTTTTCAACGGCATCTTTATTTCGGAAGAAATTGGCTTTGACAAACCAAACAAAGCATTCTTTGACCATTGCTTTTTACAGATACCGGACTTTCAAAAAGAAGAGACCATTCTCGTGGGAGACAGCTTAAGCTCCGATATCCAGGGAGGAAAAAATGCCGGGATTGCCACAGTCTGGTTCAACCCTTCTCACATGGAGAAGGACTACCCTATTCTGCCTGATTATGAGATCCAGACCCTGGCGGAGTTGACCAATTTACTGGAGAGGGGGCCCTTGTCGTGAATCCTGCCGTTAGTCTTATTGTACCGGTATATAATGCAGAACCGTATCTCAGGCGCTGCGTAGACAGCATCCTAAATCAGGATTTCAGAGATTTTGAACTTTTACTGGTGGATGACGGCAGTCAGGATGCCTCCGGTACCATTTGCGATATCTATGCCTCTATGGATCGCCGGGTCTTCGTCATTCACAAAGAAAATTCCGGCGTCTCCGACTCCAGAAATAGGGCCATAGCCCGGGCCCGTGGGACGTATCTGCAATTTCTGGACAGTGATGACTGGATCACCCCCGATGCTACCAAGCTTCTGGTTCGGGCTGCCATGACCCACCATTGCGATATGGTCATCGCAGACTTTTACCGGGTGGTGGGAGAGCGGGTTTCCCATAAAGGGGACATCGAGGAGGATACGGTTTTAAGCCGGGAAGAATTTGCCGGCCATATGATGGAGAATCCGGCGGACTTTTACTACGGTGTGATCTGGAATAAGCTATATCGCCGGGATCTTATTGAGAAACATCATCTTCGCATGAATACGGAGCTAAATTGGTGCGAAGACTTTATGTTCAACTTAGAATACATCCTCCATGCAGAAACATTCTATGCATTGAAGGCTCCGATCTACTATTATGTGAAACGGAAAGGCTCCCTGGTATCCCAGAATGTGACTATCGGAAACGCCATCCGGATGAAGCTGAGAGTCTTTGAGTATTACAATAACTTCTATAAACATGTGCTGGATGAAAAAGACTATGAAAAAAATGGTCTGCAGGTCTACCGCTTTCTTCTGGATTCCGCAAAGGACGGAATGGTCTTCCCCGCTATCCTGCCAGGATCTCAAAAGCTTGGAGCAGAGCGCACCAGCGTATCTTCCGCAGTCGTGGATGGGGACGGCGTGCTCATGGATGCCTACCGCAGCCGGAAGTTGCTGGACCGCTATCTGGAGATTGTGGCTTTAAAAAACGACTTGTCCCTGGATGAGACCCGCCTGCTTCTGTACCTGAACCACTCCCGTCAGATCCGTACCAGAAAAGAACTGGCAGACTTTACCGGTATGAGCCGCCGGAATTTGGCTCTCGCACTCCAAAAGCTGGCTGCGCGGGGATTCCTAAGGATAGAAGAACGTCGTCCAAAAGCAAATAAATCTTCCAAAGCTACCCCCAAATCTCCCAACAAAAGGCTGTATGTTTCTTTTTTGCCTTCCGTAAAACCAATTCTTGCAGAACTCGCCGGAGTGTTAAATGACTATGATCAGATAAGGTTTGCAGACTTTACTGAAGATGAACTGGCCGAGTATACGCAACTTAGTAAAAAGATAAAAGAAAATATGAAACGGGCGCTGCGTTAATGCAGCGCCTGTCCGTTGATTGGCAATCCTAAGGCTCATTTGGAATCATTTTGCTTATTTCCCTTCCAACTCTCTCCTATTCTTTCAGGAGTAAGGAACAATTTCTTCCAAATATACCTGAAACTCCTCTAATAGCCTTAAAAATTTCTCCCATTGCATAGTACGGCTTTGTTCATCATACTCCTTCTCTTCCCACCCCTCATTGGCAATGCTGAGGATAAAGTTAAACAGCTGCGCCAGACAACAATTGATGTGCAAATCCTGAGCCTTCCTGCAAAATTCATCGTAGGAGATCAGACGCTCATAACCGCTTTTCCCCTCTCTCGCAAACATCAGATTCCCGATATCAAACTGACTGGTCTGATAAATCCCATGGTTTTTATCTAAAATTTCCTGAAACTCATCTATATAATTCCGAATGTATCTCCTCTGCTCTCTGGGAAAATTAACGAAAGTCATGTAGTGATCGATCTGATAAACATAGGCAATCAGGCAGGCCAACTGGTAACAACTGGAGCCTAAGTTCGCTCCGTCTTCGTAAAACCACTCCAGTTTCACCCCTTCCATGTCCTCTACCGTTTTCATGACACGTCCTGCAATCACCCGAATAGAATTGTTCTCTTTTCTAATCTTCTTTCGCCTCTGCACCTGTCTTTGTTTCTTTATATTTGCGGCAAGCTGCCGTTTCAAAGGCTCCAGATATCGAATAATCAATTCATCATTTCTTACCTTTTTTTCTCTTAGGCGAAACAAAAACTGGGCGACCAGTTGGGTAAGACAGGTAGACAAAATACCGATTAACGCCACTGTAATTTCAATATTCATACGTATTCCCTCCTCCTGTCTCATTCTTCCTTTGTGAAAGCAACCTCTTTTTCATTTTCAGGACCCTTTCTTCTATGTCCGCTGTCTTGACCGGCCATCCATCCACGCTAATATATCCGTAATCTCCGGTTTCCATAAACCTTCTCATACCCTTTTGGTTTAACCAGAAATAAATCCCCCAGTGTTCAAAGTCCCACTTCCAGTCATATGGATTACACTCATAGTCCACATAAACGATATAACCCTTATGCACGATAAAATTCTGGGGCATATAGTCCAGGTTCCAATGACTGGCATATGCGCTCTCACAAATTTTTATCATCTGTCGGAAAAATCGAAAAGGGATCTCTTTACAGGCCAGCATCTGGGCAAGGGAGGGGCCCTCTATATATTCTTTTACCAAGAACTCCCTCTCTAGATCATAGGCAAACAGCCTTGGCATGGGAATACCCAAAGCCTGCAAGATATGGTAATCCCTAAGCTGAACCTCCAGCTTATCCGGACCAAAGCAATACACCGAACAAGGCTCATGATGAATCTTTTTTAACACGGCCAATTGTTCACCAAATTCTACCAGGTAGGAGTATCCGCTTTTCCCCTTTCCTAAAAAGTTCTTTACTATCACGATTTTCTCCCCGCATTCCAGCCGCTCTCCTGCGAAAAGCATCCTCTTTCACCCCCTCGTTTTGTCCGCCGATATACTATCTCCCATTCTATTCGAATTCCGCTTTTTTCGCAAATACTTTTCATACCTGACGAGACTCTTTATAAGGAAACGAGGTATAACGTTTAAAAGGGCAGATCTTTGATGGCGATCTGCCCTTTTTCTGAATTTCGATTTGTTTTAGTTCCAATTTTCATGCATATAAATCTGTCTCTTTTCCAGCTCCTGAAAAATCTCTTCCGGTTCAAAAGCCTCCTCCGGAATCAAAATGCCAGTCTTTTTGACCTTTCCCTTGGCAAGCTGTTCCGCCGCGATAGCCAGGGGAATCCCCACGTTTCTGGTGTAGGCCCGCAATCCCTCCCAGCCTTTTACGCTGCCATCGGAAGCCGGATGGGTATGATAAATCACGCCCCTTTTCTTGTTACCATCCTTATATCCAATGACTTCCACATGGAGGGCATATCCGTACAGCTTTGTGGTCTTTCCCTCTTTACTCTCTACCAGATAATCTCCGATGATATTCATCAGCCCTGTCTCTGTACCCCCTACCTTTACCTTGGGATTTCTTAAGATGCCGTAATCATACAGCCCCCTGACCAGATTCATATTTTGCTGAGGCCAGGTTCCCCGCACCTCGATCAGACGGACTCCTTTATCCTTTAAGGCCTTTGCGAGAGTGACCGTCTCTGAATGGGGAATAATATATTGTACTGTTTTTCCATAGGGTTCCGGAAGCTGTACTTCCCTGGGTCTTGCAAAGGGAGGTACCTGGATAAACTTTCCGTCCTCAAACACCACCCGGCTTTCCAAATTGGGATCATATTCATATGTAGTGGTTTCCGTAATGGATTTAGAAAAGGCAAAGGGCCGAAACGCTCCGTGGGAAACATAGACCTCCTCCACCGTATCCAGCTGATTTGCCAGATGCATGGCCATCATCTGAGTAGTTCCCGGGGTCATACCAAAGCCCGGTACACAAGCCTTACCTGCTGCCTGAAACAGGGCATCCCACTGATTTTCCTCTCCAAATCCATTTAAATTCACTCCATGGCAACCTGCTTTAGCAATACATTCCGTAGAAAGTCCGTTCAAAGTGATCTGGGTCCCGTCCATAACCACATCATAACCTTTCATCATTTGAGCGGCTTCTTCCACCTTGGTTACATCGATCTTCACCACATCTACCCGGTCGTCCTTCAACCATTCGGCAACCTTACAGGCCTCCTCATAATTGTAGTCCCCGATGGTGATTTTCTCAAATTCTGAATGCTCCACCAAATCCAATACAGATTCCCTGCTAATGCGTCCTGCTGCTCCTAAACAAAATACTTTCATGCCTTACTTCCTCCTAGTCTTCCTCTTTTTTTAATCTTATGGACCCCAAACTCATATAAGCCTCTCACCACCACGTTCACCAATAAAATCAGTAAACTCATGGCAGCTGCCTGGGCTATGTCTCCGGCCTCCTCCATATGAGTGATTGCAATGGATGCAATCTTAAACTGCGCGCTATAAAGAAATACCACCGCGGATACCGTTACCATTGCATTCATAAAATAATACATAAAGATTTCCAAAACCGCAGGCAGCGATAATGGCACCACCACCCTGCAAAATGTTTTCCACCCCGGTATTTTCAGACTGTCTGCCACATTTTCATATTCCGAATCCAGCTTCTTTAAGGCGCTGCTGGCTGTTACAAAGGGTACGGAATAAAAATGCACGATGTTGGCAAGTACCAAAATCATCACGGTTCCATAAATGAAATTCAGCGGATTCTCCTTCTGATTAAAGAAGAAGATAAAACTCAGACCTATCACCATACCCGGCAGCGCCAGCGGCAGGGAGGAAAGCATTTTCCCCGCATTTTTTAGAAAGCGGGCGCATTTTCCTCTCTCAATCAGGTATGCATATACAAACACGAACACTGTTCCCAAAATGGCCGTCAGTACGCTCATCTTTATGGAATTGAGGTAGCTTTGAAATCCACCTGTGGACTGGTTAAACTGGAAATTATCCAGGGTCAGGCTCATATTATAGGGATAATATTTGGTAAAGGCTTCCATAAACAACACTGCCACAATACTCAGCAGGCATATGGCTGTCAGACCGCAGACGGCGTAAAAGGCTGCATCTCTGCCTTTGCTTTCCTTAATCTTTAACTCTTTTGCCTTGGAG
>UMLF01051150.1_pt1 | contig 16024 bp, 10 predicted proteins | sample 1966501 | NCBI WGS metagenome assembly UMLF01 (sample SAMEA4836194, study PRJEB28245) | human gut metagenome | biome: gut microbiome; material: fecal sample | place: Denmark | collected 2008 | reverse complement strand
CCGTGGTCAGCACAGATGAACATCTGTCCGTCTACTTCTTTGATTGCATCTACTACTTTGCCTACACATTCGTCAATTGTTTCTACTGCTTTTACTGCAGCTTCAACGATTCCTGTATGGCCAACCATATCAGGGTTAGCGAAGTTTGTAATTATTACATCGTATTTTCCTGATTTGATGGCTTCTACCATCTTTTCGCATACCTTTGGTGCGCTCATTTCAGGCTTCTGATCATATGTTGCAACTTCCTTAGGTGAAGGAACAAGGATTCTGTCTTCGCCTTCGTTTGGTTCTTCAACACCACCGTTAAAGAAGAATGTTACGTGTGCGTATTTTTCTGTTTCAGCAATTCTTGCCTGCTTCATATTGTGAGCTGCAAGGTATTCACCAAATGTATTTTTAACTTCTACTTTCTTGAATGCAATTAATTTGTTAGGAATTGTTACATCATATTCTGTAAAGCATACGAATGTAAGGTCTAATTTCTTTTCTCTTGCAAAACCGTCAAAATCATCTGCACAGAAAGCTCTTGTAATCTGACGGGCACGGTCAGGTCTAAAGTTACAGAATACTACTGAGTCACCGTCTGTAATTGTAGCTACAGGCTGTCCATCTTTCTTAATTACTGTAGGAAGAACGAATTCATCTGTAACGTCTTTAGCATATGAATTCTTAATAGCCTGAACAGGATCTGTTTCTTCAACACCTTCACCCTTTGTCATTGCTACATATGCTTTTTCTTCTCTATCCCAGTTGTTATCTCTGTCCATTGCATAATAACGACCTGAAATTGTAGCAACTTCACCAACACCGATTTCAGCCATCTTGTCTACCATCTGCTGCATATATTCTGCTGCTGATGCAGGAGGTGTATCTCTACCATCTAAGAATGCATGTACATAAACTTTTTCGAGGCCAAATTTCTTAGCCATTTCAAGTGTTCCATACATATGTGTAATATGGCTGTGAACACCACCGTCTGATAAAAGTCCGAAAATATGAAGAGCACTGTTATTCTTCTTTGCATTTTCCATTGCTTTTACTAATTCTTCATTTTCAAAGAATGTTCCATCTTCTATTTCTTTTGTAATTCTTGTTAATTCCTGATATACAATTCTTCCTGCACCCATGTTAAGATGTCCAACTTCTGAGTTACCCATCTGTCCTTCAGGAAGTCCTACTGCCATGCCACTAGCCTGTCCTTTTACAAATGGATATTCAGCCATAAGTTTATCCATAACAGGTGTGTTAGCTAATGCTACTGCGTTGCCTTCTTTTTTGTCATTCAAACCATAACCATCTAATATTAATAATACTGTAGGTTTCTTGCTCATTGTCTTATCTCCTTTTTAATATATTTATAATCCATAAGAGATTATTTGCTTATTTATGTTTACTCCAACGGCATTAGATCTTGATCTTTCTCCTGACCCCTTAAAATACAAAATATCATATCCATGGAATATGCTATTCATATCATAACCGCAATCAGAAACTTTATTATCAAGCATTGCCTTTGTTTCTTCCTTTGTTATTTTCATTCCAACTTTTTTGTAGTTACTTCCGCCACCTACATTCTGCTGGATACAGAAATATACAGGATTTCTCTTAATCTTTGTAAAAGTATTTCCTGTAATATTAATTTCTTCAATGCCACCTCCTGAAATGGCATGTGCACCTGAGCTATAGCTCTTCTTTGATGAATTACCAATATTGGTAAACTTGTTATTTTCAATCTTTGTATTCTTCCAGTTTAAAACAAAAACTCCATTATCATGAATATTCTTAAATTCATTATTTCTTATTGTTATATTCTGATGATAGATATTTTCACCTTTGCTGTTTTGTGAATACTTATGTGTTCCAACACCTCTTGTTGTACTGTCAAAAACATTATTTTCAACTGTAACATTATAGCATGGTGTTTTGTCTTTCTTGACCCAATCAAGTGGCAATCCATGAGTTGCCTTGTCTGCCAAGTCAATATTAATTGCTTCTTTCATATAGTACTTTTCTCTAGTACTCTTTTTAGACTTTCCAAAATAACAATCATGTATATTAACATCTTTTGAACCATTAACTTCGACATAATGATTTCCATTCTGGTTCTTAAATGTTATTCCTGAAATATCAATATTCTGATTATGTGCGGCAACAATTGTAATTCCTGCAATGTTGCCCATGTCGAATGTTACCTTGCCTTTGGCCTTGAATGTAACATTCTTTGCACCTTTATATTTCCCTATACTATTCTTTTTTTTGCTCTTACTTCTTGGACAAATCTGCCACATTGATCCTGATGCCTTGTAGTTTGTTCCTGTTTTGTTTATTTTTTTAAACACTACACCATTCTCAAACACTACTTTTGTATTGGATGGCACGTAAATGGCATTTGATATATAATATGTTCCCTTCTTTATTGTAAGGGTTCCCCCACCTGCTTTTTCCATCTTATCTAAAAATGCATTTAATCCAAGATAATGTTTTGTATATTTTGTTGTTATTGTTCTAAAGCTCTTTTTTGACTGTTTTTCTACTTTTGATGGGGTAACTTTAAAATTCTTCTTTGCATATGTATTAGTTTGAAATGCAAAAGTTATTCCACACACAGCAACTACCATAACTGCTGTTTTTATTATTTTGTTTTTTAGTTTCATTTTTTACCCTTCATTAAACAAGACAGAATGCCAACTAGTGGCATTCCGTCTCACATATATACTTATTTATTATAGTTAACAATCTTGCCAAAATCTGGTTTTAAGCTTGCGCCACCTACTAAACCACCATCAATGTCAGGTTTAGCAAGTAATTCTGCTGCATTTCCGGCATTCATTGATCCGCCGTACTGAATTCTAATTGCCTCAGCTGTAGCTTCATCATATACTTCTTTGATGCATTCTCTGATAGCTGCACAGATTTCTTCTGCCTGATCAGATGTAGCTGTCTTACCTGTTCCAATAGCCCAAATTGGTTCATAAGCGATAACTGCTTCCTTAGCCTGATCTGCTGTTACATTTAAGAATGCAATCTTAATCTGCTGACGGATAAAGTCTACTGCAATACCCTGTTCTCTCTGTTCAAGAGTTTCACCACAGCAGATGATTGGTGTAATACCATGTTCGAAAGCTTTTAATACTTTCTTGTTTACTGTTTCATCTGTTTCAGCAAAGTATTCTCTTCTTTCTGAATGTCCGATGATAACGTATTTTACTCCAACATCTGTTAACATGTTAGGAGCGATTTCTCCTGTATATGCACCACTTTCTTCAAAGTACATATTTTCAGCACCAATGTTGATGTTTGTGCCTTTAGCTGCTTCCATAGCTGGAACAATGCTAATAGCTGGTACGCAGAATACTACGTCAACATCTTCATTCTGTACTAATGGTTTTAATTCATTAATTAAAGCAACTGCTTCGCTAGGAGTTTTATTCATTTTCCAGTTGCCTGCGATAATTTTCTTTCTCATGTTAATGTCTCCTCTATATTTAATGTCCTTATCTTATTGATGCTCTGCTTCAATAAGCACGCTGGCATTCGCCAGCTTCACAAAAATCAATCTAAGAACAATGAATGCGAACATTCATTGTTCTTGATTTGTTTTTGTGTAAATGGACTCATTTGCCTTAGCTCTACTTGTCGTTAGCTGCTACTACACCTGGTAAATCTTTTCCTTCAAGGAATTCAAGTGAAGCTCCACCACCTGTTGAGATGTGTGTCATCTTATCACCGAAACCAAGGTTGTTTACAGCTGCTGCTGAATCACCACCACCGATGATTGTTGTAGCATCTGTATCAGCTAAAGCTTTAGCTACTGCAATAGTACCTGCTGCAAGGCAAGGGTTTTCTGAAACGCCCATAGGTCCGTTCCATACTACTGTCTTAGCGTTCTTAACTGCATCAGCGAATAACTCACGAGTCTTAGGTCCAATATCAAGTCCTTCTTTGTCATCAGGAATTGCGTTTGTTGGAACGATCATTGTTTCGATTTCAGCATCGATAGGATTTGGGAATCCGTCAGCAGCTACTGTATCGATAGGAAGTAATAATTTCTTTCCTAATTTTTCTGCTTTCTTCATCATATCAAGACAGTAATCTAACTTAGAATCATCTACTAATGAAATACCAACTTTTCCACCCTGAGCTTTGATGAATGTATATGCCATACCACCACCAATGATAAGTGTATCGCACTTTTCAAGTAAGTTGTTGATTACATTAAGCTTATCAGCAACCTTAGCACCACCAAGGATAGCTACGAATGGTCTTACCGGATTGTTTACTGCATTTCCAAGGAAATCGATTTCTTTCTGCATTAAGTATCCAACTACTGCTGTGTCAACATATTTTGTCACACCAACGTTTGAGCAGTGTGCTCTATGAGCTGTACCGAATGCATCGTTTACAAATACATCACAAAGTGAAGCTAATTCTTTGCTGAATGCTTCGCCGTTCTTTGTTTCTTCTGCACGGTAACGTGTATTTTCAAGAAGAACTACATCTCCATCATTCATTGCTTCTACAGCAGCCTTTGCGTTTGGTCCTACTACTTCAGGATCAGCAGCAAACTTAACTTCCTGACCTAATAATTCAGTAAGTCTCTTAGCAACTGGTGCAAGTGATAATTCAGGCTTTGGTTCTCCCTTTGGTTTTCCAAGATGTGAGCAAAGAATAACTTTTCCACCATCTCCGATTAATTTTTTGATTGTTGGAAGAGCTGCAACAAGACGGTTTTCGTCTGTGATAACTCCTTCTTTTAAAGGTACGTTAAAATCGCAACGAACTAAAACTCTCTTGCCTTTAACGTTAATATCATCTACTGATTTTTTGTTAAGCATAAATTTGCTCCTTTCATTGATTTAATCTTTTTAGATTTATCCGTTTTATTCTGTGGCTGTTTGTAATCTCAATTATAAGCTCTCACTTCTTACAAAGTTTTACCCATTATTCATTCTAAGATAATTTGCCACTCTAAAAGAAAAGGTCCGGCCCAATCAGCCGGACCCTTTTTGGATCTAATAATAAATATCAGAAATTAAGCTAATTCTGAGAAGTATTTGATTGTTCTAACCATCTGGCTTGTGTATGAGTTTTCGTTATCATACCATGAAACAACCTGTACTTCATAAGTATCTTCGTCAACCTTTGATACCATTGTCTGTGTAGAATCAAATAATGAACCATATCTCATTCCTACGATATCGCTTGATACGATTTCATCTTCGTTGTATCCGTATGATTCGTTTGAAGCTGCCTTCATAGCTGCGTTGATACCTTCAACTGTGATATCTTTTCCTTTAACTACAGCTGTAAGAACTGTTGTTGAACCTGTTGGAACAGGAACTCTCTGTGCAGAACCGATTAATTTTCCGTTTAATTCTGGAATAACTAATCCGATAGCTTTTGCAGCACCTGTTGAGTTAGGAACGATATTAACTGCTGCAGCTCTTGATCTTCTTAAATCACCTTTTCTCTGTGGTCCATCAAGAGTCATCTGGTCACCTGTGTAAGCATGAATTGTTAACATGATACCACTCTGGATTGGAGCGTATTTGTTAAGAGCATCAGCCATAGGTGCTAAACAGTTTGTTGTACATGAAGCTGCAGAAATGATTGTATCTTCTGGCTTAAGTGTATTGTGGTTTGTATTGTAAACGATTGTTGGAAGATCGTTTCCAGCTGGAGCTGAGATAACAACCTTACGAGCACCAGCATCGATATGAGCCTGTGCTTTAGCCTTTGATGTATAGAAACCTGTACATTCTAATACAACGTCTACGTTTAATTCGCCCCAAGGACATTTTGAAGCATCAGCTTCTGCATAGATTTTGATTTCTTTTCCATCAACGATGATTGAATCATCTGTAGCTGAAACTGTATCAGCCTTTTCATATTTACCCTGTGATGAATCATACTTTAATAAGTGAGCTAACATCTTTGGGCTTGTTAAATCGTTAATAGCTACTACTTCATAGCCTTCTGCTCCGAACATCTGTCTGAATGCAAGACGTCCAATACGTCCGAAACCGTTAATTGCAACTTTTACTGACATTTAATTGTCCTCCTATAATAAGTTTTTTTGCTATTGTTAATTTTCATTAACCTATGCTTATTTTACATAATAAGTTTGCAAATATCAAGTTGTTTTTGCTTATTTTTTGGTTTTTTGTTAAATTTTTGTCAAATTAGCAAAATTGATACGATTTTATGAGATTACGGATTACCAACTTCTTTTTTCTGTGACTACCGTAATTATCTAATTTATGCTAATATTTAACTAGCTCAGGCACATTATCAACTTATATTCATACACAGAAAGGACTTTACTATGTTTTCAGATTACCATGTACACAGCAGTTTTTCTTTTGATTCTGAGGAATCTCCTAGGGCTATTGTTGAGAAAGCCATTGCTCTTGGCATGAAACAGATTTGTTTTACTGACCATCAGGACTTTAATTGGCCAATTGAAGGGGAATCGCCTTATATTGATTTTCCCAAATATTTTGAAGCTTTGAATTCTTTAAGGAATGAATATTCTTCCAAAATCAATATTTTAAAAGGTGTTGAGCTGGGGCTTACTTCTGACAATTTTTCTTTGTGCCATAAGCTTCTTTATTCCTACGATTTTGATTTTGTCATTGGCTCCTGTCATATTGTTGACCAAATGGATCCTTATTATGCAGAGTTTTGGGAAGGAAAAAATGACCGTGACTGTTTTGAACTTTATTTTAAAACTTTGTTAGATTCCTTGAAATATTTTATAGGAAGAAACACTTGCACCACTCCCCGCACTGTCAACACTCTCGGGCATTTGGATTACATTGTCCGCTACAGTCCTAACAAGGATAATAATTACAGTGTGGCTGATTACATTGATGTTATAGATGAGATTTTGAAAATGATTATTGAAAATGATATTAAGTTGGAAATTAACACTTCAAACTTTTCTAAAGGATTTGATTTTCCAAATCCACACACGGATATAATTAGAAGATACAAGGAACTTGGTGGGCTTTATGTTACCGTAGGTTCCGATGCTCACAAAGCCCAATTTGTTGGTTCCGGTTTTGATTTGGTTGAAAAAATCGTTGAAAAATATAAATTAAAAGTTTTTACTATTTAAATTGCAATAACTTAATATTCTATTTTGACTTGATTTTATTAACAAATTTAAATTTGATTCTTAATTTTATCTGCAAAAAATAAATTTGATTTTTACATGATTTTTCAACTTGATTTTCAACTTTTTGCTCTTAGTTCTTTCACACCGGCTTTTAATTTTTCAACGGTGTAATCGATTTCTTTTCTTGTATTTTCATAGCCTATGGTTATTCGAATTGTTCCATAGGCTTTTTCTTTCGGTATTCCAAGGGCGCTTATTACGTGGGACGGCTTTTCTGCTGATGCAGCACAGGCTGAGCCGGCAGAAATACACACTCCTTCTTCATCCATTATTACTACCAGAGATGTTCCATTTATGCCATCAAAAGTAAAACTTGCGTTGCCTGGAAGTCTGTTTGTGTGATGACCGTTTAGACTTACGTTTGGAATTTCTCCAAGTATTCTTTTTACCATATAATCTCTTAGATTTTTCTCTTTATTGTAGCGGGCACTCATATTTCTCATAGAATCCTCAACTGCTGCCCCCATTCCTATTATTCCGGCCACATTTTCCGTTCCACCTCTTTTGCCCTTTTCCTGACCACCGCCATAAATCAAGGGCATCATTTCCTTTGGATTTCTCACGTAAAGAAAACCTACGCCTTTAGGTCCGTTAAATTTGTGACTGCTGGCACTAAGCATATCTACCCCAAGGTAATTTACGTCTATAGGTATGTGTCCAAAAGCCTGAACTGCATCAGTATGAAACAGAACTCCCTTCCTATGTGCCACCATTGCTATATTTCTAATAGGCTCAATTGTTCCGATTTCATTGTTTGCTAACATAATCGAAACCAGCGAAGTTCTCACAGGATTTTCAAATCCGTCTTTGTAATCAGTTTTAATTTGCTCCATATCCACAAAACCGTTTTTGTCAACGTCCACATATGTGACTTTTATTCCTTCATTTTCAAGCTGTTTGCATTTATTTAAAATAGCGTGATGCTCTATTTTTGACGTTATAATGTGATTACCTAAATATGCGCCGTTGTCCAAAACCCAATTGTCCGACTCGGTTCCCCCTGAAGTAAAAAAAATATTTTCAGGTTTGCAGTTTAACGATTTTGCAATTGTCCATCTTACCTTTTCAACCTGCTCCCTTGTCTTTCTTCCTATGGAATAAATTCCTGACGGATTGCCATATTCTTCTTTTAAATAAGGTTCCATTGCTTTAACAGCTTTTTCACATATTTTTGTGGTAGCTGCGTTATCTAAATAAATCATATTATTCTCCCATTTTTCGTTTTATGTTCAAATTTTAGTTTTTTCTAAACAATTGATTGTCTGCCCTTTTATGTTGTTATAGTTATTGTTTTTGCATAATTCCTGTTTTTTTGAATATTTTATATAAATGCGTTTCAGGCAGTACACTATGCTTAACAAAAATCCAATTATTAAAGGCACTATTATTCTCACCATAGCTAGTCTTTTAAGCAGAATAATAGGTTTCTTATATAGAATATTCCTTTCTAACCTAATAGGTGCTAAAGGTATGGGAGTTTTTCAATTAATTTTTCCTGTACTTGTTTTTTGCATTGCCCTAAGTTGCGGTGGAATCCAAATTGCTGTTTCACGCTTTGTTGCTGAAAGCAAAAGTAGAAAGGAATGTTTTCTTGTGCTTATCAGCAGTATTATTATGTCACTTAGTCTTTCTTTTATTACCTTGGGAGTTTTGTATTTTTTCGCTGAGCCTGTTTCTTTATTTATTATAAAAAACAAAAGTTGTACTGAGCTGTTGAAATACGCCTCTTTCACTATTCCACTTGCCACTTTTCACGCCTGCATAACAGGTTATTATTTAGGTTTCAAAAAAACTTTTGTTCCAGCCTGGTCAGGTGTTGTTGAGCAGATTGCAAAAGTTATTTCACTTTTTATTTTATGGCTTGTATGGGTTGAAAAAGGTATTTCCATTACTCCTGTAATTGCAGTTTATTCCATGGTTATTTCTGAATTGTGCGGGGTTATTTTTTGTTTGATTGCAATATTTGGTGAACGTTTTTTTGCTTTTAAGATATCTGAAATATTTTCCGTAATGAAGAAAATGTTTTCTGTTTCTTATGTTTTGACTTTGAACAAAATAATGCTTACTTTTTTACAGACTTTGGAAGCTGTTATTTTTCCAACTGTACTTTTAAAAAGCGGGTTATCCCTGTCCGATTCTTTAAGTATTTATGGAATTTTAACCGGAATGGCCCTTCCAGTGGTTACTTTTCCTTCTGCCATAAACACTTCCGTTTCCACTATGTTGCTTCCTACCATAGCAGGTGCAAATTCCGGAAACGACGTTTCAGGCATAAAAAAAACAACAGAATATTCTATTTGGTTTTCTATGATTACAGGGATTTTCTGTGTTGGTGTTTTTCTTTTTTATGGCGATTTTATTGGAACAAATGTTTTCAGGCAGCCTCTTGCCGGCGAATACATAATGATTCTTGCCTGGCTTTGCCCTTTTCTCTATCTTTCCATTACACTTGGCTCCATCTTACACGGGCTGGGGCTTACTAATGTTGCCTTTGTTCACAATGTTGTTGGGGTTGTAATACGACTTGCCTCACTATGGTTCGGAGTTCCTGTTTTTGGAGTAGAAGGGTATCTGATTGGCTTGCTTATAAGTAATCTTGGTGTGACTTTGTTACATAGTTTTTATATTCATAAATATGTGGATTTTAACTTTTCGGCAATTGACAATATTATAAAGCCTACACTTTGGATTGCAATTGGTCTGATAATGGGAAAATTAGTTTCATACATATTTAGTTTTGCTGATTGCAAGGGATTAGTTTTTTGTATTTTTTCCGCAGGAATAAGCGGAGTGATAATAGTGATGGTGTTTGGATATTTTGTATGGCGTGAGAGTGTAAATTTAAAACAGTATAAAAATGGAGTATAAAAGCTCCATTTTTACACTGAAATATTATTTATTTGATTATCCATGCTTCTTCATTTATTTTTATTTAAGTGTATAAACACTTACTTCTTGGTTAATCATCTCTTTTTAGCTATTATAAAGTTTATAGTAAAACCCTCTCTTTTCAAGCAGTTCTTCGTGATTTCCCTGCTCGATTATTTTTCCATCCTTCATTACAAGAATTACGTCCGCTTCTTTTATTGTTGAAAGTCTATGGGCTACAATAAATGTAGTTCTGCCTTCCATCATTTTTGAAAATGCGTCCTGAATCTTTACTTCTGTTCTTGTGTCAATTGAAGATGTGGCTTCGTCAAGTATTAGCATTGGTGGCAGACATAACATTACACGGGCTATACACAATAACTGTTTCTGTCCCTGTGAAAGACTGCCTCCGTCTTCACCTATTACTGTATCATATCCCTTTGGCAAACGCTTAATAAAGTTATGTGCATAGCTTGCTTTTGCTGCATTTTCTATTTCTTCATCAGTTGCATCAGGCTTTCCAAAAGCGATGTTTTCTCTTACCGTAGTATTTCTAAGCCATGTTTCCTGAAGAACCATTCCATAAGAGCTTCTTAAATTCTTTCTTGATATGTCTCGTATATCTTTTCCATCTATTGTAATTGAACCTTTGTCCACATCATAAAATCTCATCAAAAGATTTATGATTGTAGTTTTTCCACAACCTGTCGGTCCAACAATTGCAATTCTCTGACCAGGCTTTACGTGTAGATTTAAGTTTTCGATTAATTTTCTATCCGGCACATAAGAAAAAGCAACATCATTAATGTCAACTCTACCTACCTCAATATTCCGGAGCTGATTTTCACTTTCTTCCACATCAATCTCTTTTTCCTGATTAATAAGCGAAAAGATTTTTGCACCACAGGCAATGGCATTTTGAAGTTCCGTAACAACACCTGAAATCTCGTTAAAAGGCTTTGTGTACTGGTTGGCATAACTTAAGATTGTTGCAAGTCCACCTACAGTAATTCCTCCTGTCATAATTGCCACAAGACCGCCACTTATTGCAACTCCGGCGTAAACTATATTGTTGACAAATCTTGTACTTGGATTGGTTATTGATGAAAAGAAAGTTCCCTTCAAATAATATTTTGCCAATTCATCGTTGATTTCATCAAAATCCTGAACGGCTTTTTCTTCCTGTCCAAAAGCCTTAACAACTTTCTGACCGCTTATCATTTCATCAATAAACGCTGTCTGGCTGCCCCTTATTTCAGACTGTTTTCTAAACATTGAATACGTACGCTTTGCAATAAATCCCGCCACAAAAAACGATACAGGTGTAATACAAATAACAACCAACGCAATTTTCCAGTTAATCTGTAACATAAAAACAAGTGTTAAAACAATTGTGACAACACCTGTAAACAAGTTTGAAAATCCCATAAGTAAGCCGTCTGCTAACTGGTCTACGTCCGCAATTATACTACTTACAAGACTACCTGTTGAATGTGTATCCAAGTAAGCCAAAGGAAGTTTCTGTATTCTCTCAAAACTTTCCTGACGAATGTCTTTAATCACGTGATATGTGATTCTGTTGTTTAACAGTCCCATAATCCACTGGGCAATTCCTGCAATTGCAGCGATTACAGCTATCTGCACTGCTATTCTCTCTAATCCCTGAAAGTCAACATTTCCTTTTGATACTATTTTGTCAGTTCCTAAACCAATTAGTTTTGGTACATAAAGTGACAAAACAACATAAACCAGGGCAAACAATAATGAACCTATTAACAAATGCCAATATTTTTTTATTCTTTTTAACAATTCCATAAGGGCCTGTTTTTGTGTCATATTATTTTCCATTTGACTGCCCTCCCTTTTTAAACTGTGATTGATAGATTTCCTGATATACTGAACAATCTTTAAGCAATTCATCGTGAGTTCCAAATCCTACAACTTTTCCATCATCAAGAACCACTATCCGGTCTGCATCCATAATTGACGCTGTTCTCTGAGAAACTACAAACAAAGTTATATCTTTAAGTGTCTTTATGTCACTTCTTAGTTTTGCATCAGTTGCATAATCAAGTGCTGATGAACTGTCATCAAGAATCAAAATCTTAGGCTTTTTAACCAACGCTCTTGCAATTGTAAGACGTTGTTTCTGCCCACCTGAGAAATTCTTTCCCTTTTGTGCCACTTCGCTATCAATTCCTTTATCTTTTTCTTTTACGAAATCGTAACTCTGAGATAATTTCAAAGCTTCAACTAATTCTTCCTCTGTAGCATTTTCATTGCCCCAAAGCAAGTTGCTTCTTATTGTACCTTTAAACAATAATGCTTTTTGAGGTACAACGCCAATAATATCTTCCAGATTTTTTCTCTTATAATCTTTTGCGTCAATTCCAAAAATCTTAACTTTTCCTTCTGTAGGGTCATAAAATCTTGGAATCATATTGATTAATGAAGTCTTACCTGAACCGGTACCTCCTATAATACCGATTGTCTGACCGGTCTTTGCCTTAAAATTAACATTTTCTATTGAACTTTCGCCTGCGCCCTCGTATTTCAAAGTAGCATTTTCAAATTCCACTGCAATGTCTTTGTTGTAGTTTTCCGGATTTTTTAATTTATTATCTGAATCATTTTCGCCGGCTAATTTACCAGTTCCATCATTTGAATTATTGTCATTAACTAAATTTAATTCAATATTTCCTTCTGCCATTCCCGGCTCAATATCAAAAATATCCTGTATTCTTCCTGAAGCTGCAAAAGCTTTTGTAAGGTTTATAATAAGGTTTGCAAGCTTAATTAATTCAATAAGAATCTGTGACATATAGTTAACCAAGGCCACGACCTGTCCCTGTGTAAGGCTTCCTGTGTTAACTCTATCTCCACCTACCCACAAAATTCCAATGGTTGCAACGTTAATCACAATATAAGTTGCCGGGTTCATTAATGTTGAAATTCTTCCTGCAAAAAGCTGGAACTTTTCAAGTGCTACATTTTCCTCATTATATCTTGCAACTTCCTGTTCCTGTTTATTAAAAGCTCTAATCACTCGGACACCGTCAAGGTTCTCTCTTGTACTTCCCATAACCTTGTCAAGTCTTGACTGAACTTTCTTATATAATGGAATTGTAATAAGCATAATTCCATAAACTATAACTGACAAAACCGGAATAGCCACAACAAAAACCATAGCCGTCTTTCCATCTACAAAGAATGCCATAATCATTGCGCCAAAAACAATAAACGGTGAACGAAGTAATAATCTTATGGCCATATTAACCTGAGTCTGCACAAGGTTAACATCAGATGTCATTCTTGTTATAAGTGTTGATGTTCCCTGATTGTCAAGCTGAGTGTACGACAATTTTTGTATATGATCAAACAGTGAATGTCTAAGTTCTTTACCAAATCCTGCTGCTGCTTTTGCCGCAAAAAACTGTGCCGTAAGTGAAAAAGTCAAACCGCACGCTGCTAACAATAACAGCACACCCCCCATCTGCAAAACATAGGTTGTATCCCCCCTTCTGATACCATCATCAATAATTCTTGCTACAACTAAAGGAACCAGCAAATCAAAAATTGCTTCCATCATTTTAAATAATGGTGCCAGAAGCGATTCCTTTTTGTAGTTTTTTAGAAATCTTAAAATCTTCATAAAATTCTCCTGTTTTATGATTACACTGCCAAAAGTACCAAATGCTAATCACAAATACTTTATAAATCTCTCATAACTCACTTGCTACTCAATGTAATCATTTTTATTATTAGTTATTTGTATGTTTTTGCCTAAACATTAAGTATAAGTTATATTTTGCCAAAAGACAATAAAGGTATGCATTTAAGGGCACAATCAACGATTATTCTTGACCTATCCACACTGACGTGCTAGTATTTAAATTAGTTATTTTTAGGATTATTTCCTATTAAAAATATATAATCAAATAAATTTCTATGAGGTGTACAAAATGAGTAAAAGTTTTAAAGATTTACTTGCACAGGTAGCTGAATGTCCTATGAAGAAGGTTGCTGTTGCCTGTGCTCAGGACGATGCAGTATTAGAAGCTGTTAAGGCAGCAAAGGAAAGACATATAGCTGATGCTATTTTAGTTGGTGATGAAGCTAAGATTAGAACAATCGCTGGTGTTTTAAAAATGAATATTAACGAATTCGAAATTATTAATGTTGTTGATCCTATTGAAGCTGCAAGAACTGCTGTTAAATTAGTTCATGACGGCAAAGCTGATATGTATATGAAAGGTCTTATTGATACAAAATCATTCTTAAAGAGTGTTTTAGATAAAGAAGTTGGTCTTAGAACTGACAAAACATTATCACACGTTTGCGTTTTTGAAATAGAAGGTATTGATCGTCTTTTATTCTTATCAGACGTTGCTTTTGTTCCTTATCCTGACCTTGATACAAAGGCTCAGATTATTAAGAATACAGTTGAAATTGCACATGCTTGTGGTATTGAATGTCCAAAGGTAGCTCCACTTGCAGCTGTTGAAGTTGTAAATCCAAAGATGCCTTGTACTGTAGAAGCTGATGAACTTACAAAGATGAACGAAGAAGGAAAGATTACAGGTTGTATTGTTGACGGACCTCTTTCACTTGACCTTGCAATAGAACCTGAAGCAGCTTACCACAAAGGTACAACTGATAGAAAGATTGTTGGTGATGCTGATGTATTATTATTCCCTGACATTCATGCAGGAAACATCACATACAAAGCTTTAGTTCATACTGCTAAATGTGTTAACGGAAATATTTTAACAGGTACAAAAGCTCCTGTTATCTTAACATCACGTTCAGATGAATTCGAAGTAAAGGTTAACTCAATTGCACTTGCTGCAATCGTTGCTGAAAACCTTAAGTAATCTAATTTTTGATTTATAAAAACGGGCAATTGTTGTTTGTTTAACTTTTGCCCATTGTGATAAATGACAATACATTTAATTTATTGGAGGTATAAAAATGTCATACAAAATTTTAATTATCAATCCTGGTTCTACTTCTACTAAGATTGGTGTATATGAAGATGAAACTCAGTTAATGGAAGAAACTCTTAGACATTCAACAGAAGAAATTGCAAAATATGATACTATTTACGATCAGAAAGATTTCCGTAAAGAAGTTATTTTAGATGTTCTTAAAGAGAAGAATGTTGACTTAAATGATATTGATGTTGTTGTAGGTCGTGGTGGTTTATTAAAACCAATCCCTGGTGGAACATATGCTACAACTCCTGAATTATTAGAAGACTTAAAGGTTGGAAAACAGGGACAGCATGCTTCAAACCTTGGTGGTATTTTAGCTTCAGAAATTGCTGCAGAAATCAATGTTCCTTCATACATTGTTGACCCGGTAGTTGTTGATGAATTAGCTGATGTTGCAAGATTATCAGGACATCCTCTTTTTCCAAGAACTTCTATTTTCCATGCTTTAAATCAGAAAGCTGTTGCAAAGAGATATGCAAAAGAAGTTGGCAAGAATTACGAAGACTTAAACTTAATCGTTGTTCATATGGGTGGCGGTGTTTCAGTTGGTGCTCATAAGAATGGTAAAGTTGTTGACGTTGCTAATGCATTAGATGGTGATGGTCCTTTCTCACCTGAACGTTCAGGCGGACTTCCAACAGGTGCTTTAGTAAAAGCTTGCTTCAGTGGCAAATATACACAGGCAGAAGTTGGCAAGATGTTAAATGGTAACGGTGGTTTCAATGCTTATGTTGGTTCTAACGATATGAGAGATTTACTTAAAATGATCGAAGAAGGCGACAAAAAGGCTGAAGCTGTTGTTGATGCTTTCCACTATCAGTTATGTAAAGAAATCGGTGCCATGTCAGTAGTTCTTGGCGGAAAGGTTGACCAGATTATCTTAACAGGTGGTATTGCTTACAGTGCCAAGACACAGGCAGATATGAAGAATGCTGTTGAATGGATTGCCCCTGTAACTGTTTACCCTGGTGAAGATGAA
>UMLF01073459.1_pt1 | contig 16033 bp, 10 predicted proteins | sample 1966501 | NCBI WGS metagenome assembly UMLF01 (sample SAMEA4836194, study PRJEB28245) | human gut metagenome | biome: gut microbiome; material: fecal sample | place: Denmark | collected 2008 | reverse complement strand
GAAGGCTTTACTGTTGTAGACGATATTGTATATATCCAGAGAGGCTATGAGCGTTTTGAGGAGAAGCTGAGAAGTCTGGGTGCTGAGATTGAGAAGGTATCCAGCGAGAAAGAGCTGAAAAAATTCCAGCTTCGGGTTGGATGAAATTACCCCTTGACGAACCGTGGAAAAAAGGGTATTGTATTAGACGAAAACTGAAAATAAGATATATTTTCTCTTATTTAGAGTGATGGAGTTACATAGGAACTGTGAAGTCACGGCAACCCCGCATAGCGGAAGGTGCCAGCCTGAGCGAGTATTCGAACAATAAGAGGAGTCATTTAAAGATAAAATGGGTCCGCTTAGCCGGGCCCTTTTCTTGTTCCATAGGAAATTCCTTTGAATTTCCTATGGAACAAGAAGCCCTCCGGGTAGGAACGCACTGGGTTGGAGAGGAGTTATGTCGCTAAAGCGACCCCAACCCAGGCGGAGAGCCCTGCCGGGCGGAATGTACACGCCGCAATGAGGTAACTTACCGTTTTGATTTCGGCTGAAGAAATGAACCGGTGTGAGAAAATGACAGAAAGAGAAAATATACGCCAGAAAATAAAAAGGAGATGTATTATGGAAAAAAGACTGTTTACTTCAGAATCAGTAACAGAGGGACATCCGGATAAAATGTGCGACGCTATTTCCGACGCTATTCTGGATGCTCTTATGGAAAAGGACCCCATGAGCCGTGTGGCCTGCGAGACAGCGGCTACAACGGGAATGGTGATGGTCATGGGAGAGATTACCACCAGCGCTTATGTGGATATTCCTAAAATTGTAAGAGACACGGTAAGAGAAATCGGATATACCAGGGCAAAGTACGGCTTTGACGCAGATACCTGTGGTGTGATTACTACCATTGACGAGCAGTCCGCAGATATTGCTATGGGTGTTGATAAGGCTCTGGAGGCTAAGGAGAATAAAATGTCTGAGGAAGAGCTGGAGGCTATCGGCGCAGGAGACCAGGGAATGATGTTCGGTTTTGCCACAGACGAAACCCCGGAATATATGCCTTATCCTATTGCACTGGCTCACCAGCTGTCCAGACAGCTCACCAAGGTGCGCAAAGACGGTACGCTTACTTATTTAAGACCTGACGGAAAGACACAGGTTACTGTGGAATATGATGAGAATGACAGACCTATTCGCCTGGATGCAGTTGTTCTTTCAACTCAGCATGACCCGGATGTAAGCCAGGAGCAGATTCACGCAGATATTAAAAAGTATGTGTTTGACCCTATCCTTCCCAAGGAGATGGTTGACGCAGACACCAAATTTTTCATCAATCCCACCGGACGCTTTGTCACTGGCGGCCCTCATGGTGACAGCGGACTGACCGGACGTAAGATTATCGTGGATACCTACGGCGGATATGCCCGTCACGGCGGCGGCGCTTTTTCCGGAAAGGACTGCACTAAGGTGGACCGTTCCGCAGCCTATGCGGCCAGGTATGTGGCCAAGAACATTGTTGCAGCAGGACTGGCCAAGAAGTGTGAGATTCAGCTTTCCTATGCTATCGGTGGGGCTCGTCCCACTTCTGTTATGGTAGATACCTTCGGAACAGGAGTTGTTTCCGACAGCCGTCTGGTAGAGATTATCCGGGAAAACTTTGATTTAAGACCGGCTGGCATTATCAAAATGCTGGATTTACGCCGTCCTATCTATAAACAGACAGCAGCTTACGGACATTTCGGAAGAAATGATTTAGACTTGCCATGGGAGAGACTGGATAAAGTAGAGCTATTAAAGAAATACCTGGGATAAAAGGCGGGTAAGCATACAGACAATAGAAAAACGGTATGAAGGCAGGCAGTGAGACCTCTTTCATACCGTTTTTTGTTTTGTGTTAGTCAAATACCTGGATGCAAGCACCGTATCCATTTGGCTCGTTGCTGGCAGGAATAAACTGCTTTTTTCCGGTTCAGTCTGCAGAGTAAGTTATTCCGTTTCTTCCTCCTGCCGGAGGCTTGCTTTTAAAGTTTTCAAAGTCTCCAGGAGAATATGCTTTTCTTTCGGTGTACAATCTTCCAGAAGAGCGCTGATTTCTTCGTCCAGGATTACAGAGGAGGAAGCAACATAGCCGCAGGCCAGTTCGTCAACAGATACATTCAGAGCATTGGCAATGTCAAAGAGACACTCTACACTAAGCTTGGTCTTACCTGTTTCAATATGGCTGATATGCTGTACAGAATAATCGGCCTGTTCTCCCAGCATTTGCTGCGTCATCTTCAGTTTTTCACGATAAAGCCGTATCCGCTGCCCTAATTTTAAGTAATCCATATGCTGTGCTCCTGAAATTTTTTTATATTATATGCATAATTCCTCTAGTTGATAAATGGAGTATATAGAGAAACTATCTATATAGTTTTAATAAAATGCAAATTTTTTGGATACATATGGTGAATATCTCTGTCCCCATGGAGGGCTTTGAGTTATAATAGTCATATAAACTTATATTTTACTGCAAAGGGGGTTTTCTTATGAGGCTGACTTTTATAGGTGCTGCCCATGAGGTGACAGGCAGCTGTTATTTCCTGGAGGCAGCGGGGAAACGGTTTCTGGTGGACTGCGGAATGGAGCAGGGGCCGGACCAGTATGAGAACCAGGATATTCCGGTGGCGTTCTCGGATGTAGATTTTGCCCTTTTAACCCATGCGCATATAGACCACTCGGGAAATTTTCCCCTGGCCTATGCCAGAGGATTCAGGGGGCCGGTGTACGCCACAGCAGCTACCTGCGATTTGTGCGACATTATGCTTCGTGACAGCGCCCATATCCAGATGTTTGAGGCAGAGTGGAGAAACAGAAAGGCAAGGCGAAACGGACAGCCTGAGTTTGTGCCAGCCTATACTATGGAGGATGCCATGGCAGTAATCCGGCAGTTTGTTCCCTGCAGCTACGGGCAGGTGATTCAGATTGCAGAAGGGATTAAAGTGCGGTTCATAGATGCAGGACATCTTCTGGGCTCTTCCAGCATTGAAATATGGCTGACTGAAGATGGGCAGGAAAAAAAGATAGTATTTTCCGGAGATATAGGTAATACCCAGCAGCCTCTGATTAAGGACCCGGAATATATCCGGCAGGCGGATTATGTGGTGATGGAATCTACTTACGGAGACAGAAGCCACGGAGAAAAACCAGATTATGTAAATCAGCTTGCAGCTATTCTGAGACGAACCTTTGCCAGGGGAGGAAATGTAGTAATACCCTCCTTTGCCGTAGGCCGTACCCAGGAAATGCTGTATTTCCTGCGTAAAATTAAAGCGGATAAGCTGCTTCCTGAATATGAAGGATTTCAGGTATATGTAGACAGTCCTCTTGCGGTTCAGGCCACCAGCATTTTTAAGGAGCATTACAGTGACTGCTATGACCAGGAGGCTATGGAGCTTATTGAGCAGGGAATTAACCCTATTGCTTTTCCCGGATTAAAGCTGTCTATTACCAGTGACGAGTCAAAGGCTATCAATTTCGATGAACAGCCTAAGGTAATACTTTCTGCCAGCGGTATGTGCGATGCAGGCCGTATTAAGCACCATTTGAAACATAATCTTTGGAGGACAGAATGCAGCATCTTGTTCGTAGGGTACCAGGCCATAGGCACATTAGGCCGAGCCCTGATTGAGGGGGCGACGGATGTGAAGCTGTTCGGAGAGGAAATCCATGTAAACGCAGAAATCATCCGGCTGCCGGGAATCAGCGGACATGCGGATAACCAGGGATTGATGGAATGGGCGGCTGCTTTTAAGGAGAAGCCCCAGAGGGTTTTTGTGGCCCATGGGGACGACCAGGTCTGCGATTTGTTTGCAGAACGGCTGAAGCAGGAGCTGGGATATTCTGCCGTGGCTCCTTACAGCGGCACAGTGGTGGACCTTCTCACCAACGAAGTGGTGAAGGAAACCGTGGGAATCGTGGTGAAACACGCCAGAGAGAAGGCAAAGAGCAGAAAGGCAGCGGGAGTATTTGCAAGATTAGTTGCAGCGGGTCAGAGGCTTATGACAGTGATTCGCCATAATGAGGGCGGCGCTAATAAGGATTTGGCCAGGTTCGCTGACCAGATAAATGCATTATGTGATAAGTGGGAAAGATAAAGACAGGATAACCTGCCGGGCCGGAAGCGTGGAGCTTTTGGCCCGGTTTTTTGGTTTATTGTGTTTTTATCCAGAGAGGGTACCTCCGTGTAGAAAGGGCCGTTTGCTTCCTTGTTCAGAGAGGGTAGAGAACGGAGTTGATAGGTTTGCCGGAAAATCTATATAAAAATGCACATAGGTAAGATTTTTATAGAAGATGGACACTTTATTTTATGGGCAGATTATACAGTCAATGCTATGATAAAGCTATCAAAAATATTCAAGGTGCCGAAAGGCAAAAAATAAAGGAGGAAAGAGTATGAAAAAAAGAATGAAACAAATTGCAGCCCTTTCCATGGCAGCGCTGATGACGGCTTCCATGGCGGCCTGCGGCGGTTCTGACGGCGGAAGCTCAAGTTCAGGAGACAGTGGCAAAAGCTCTGGCGGCGGAGACAAAGAAATTGTCTATTGGAATATCGGTACAGAGAGCCCGGATAAGGATGTTATCAACAAAGCAGTAGAAAAATTCAACTCTGAGACAGAGTCCGGATACACGGTTACATCTGTTCCCACTCAGAACGATACCTACAAAGAAAAATTGGTAGTTGCCATGAGCTCCGGAGAATGCCCGGATATGTATTCCTGCTGGTCAGGCGGTCCAATGTATGAGTACATTGATTCCGGTTTCGGTCAGCCAATTGATGATTTGTTCAACAATTCTGATATTAAAGATAAACTGATGGAAGCTGCTGTAGGTCAGGCTACTTACAATGACCATATCTATGCGATTCCTTATCAGAACGTATCCATGTCCGGTATTTTCTATAACACAGAAATGTTTGAAAAATACGGATTGGAAGAACCTGAGACACTGGCAGATTTCGAGAACATCTGTGCCACTTTGAAAGAGAACGGAATTACTCCTTTCGCACTGGCCAACAGCTCTAAATGGACAGGTTCCATGTACTTCATGAACCTGGCTGCAAGATACGGCGGACTGGAGCCATTCCAGAATGCAGTAAACGGAGAGGGAAGCTTTACAGACGAATGCTTTATTAAAGCAGGAGATAAAATTCAGGAGTGGGTTAATGCAGGATACTTCCCAGACGGTGTAAACTCCTTGAGCGAGGATGACGGACAGGCTAAGCAGTTAATGTATCAGGAAACAGCAGGTATGCTGCTTTGCGGTTCCTGGTATACCGGAACCTTTGCTACTGACAGTGAAGAGTTTTATCAGAAGATTGGCTGGTTCCCATTCCCGGCTATCGAAGGCTCTGACGCAGACCCGTCTATCATGATTGGTACAGTTGGAGACCAGTTTATTGTATTCAACTGCGAAGGTGAAAAGCTGGAGGCTGCTTTCGAGTGCGCTGAGGCTCATCTGTCTGACGAAGTTATTGATTTTGAGGTTGAAAACGGAAAGATTCCTCCTGTAAAGGGAATTGAAGAGAAGCTTACAGACCCCATCACAAAAGAAGTTGTAGAGGCTGCAAACAATGCATCCGAAATCCAGTTATGGTATGACCAGTATCTGCCGCCGGCAGTATCTACTGCTCATCTGGACGGACTGCAGGAAGTATTCGGACTGACCATGACACCGCAGGAAGCACAGGAATCCATGCAGAAAGCAATGGAAGAATATAACGCTCAGAAAGCGGAATAAGCAGCGGAATTTTAGGCACAAGATAAGAAAAGAGGCTCTGGAAACGGGGTCTCTTTTTCTACCCCGGACCAGACCGGCAGACAGAAAAAGGCAGGTGTATTTGCTGCTGAAAGACAGATATTTATAGATACTGGAAAGATTGTTCTATGTATTTTTTTTACCTGTTTTGGTAAGATATTTAACATCAAAAGCGTTCTTGAAAACAATAAAAAGGAGGGGCTTATTTATGAAAGAAAAAAGTATTTCTCTGTTGGAATTAAGACAGAGAAACACAAGAAAAGTTGCAGCGCTTTTCCTGGCGCCTGTAACGATTTTGATGGTGGTATTCGTCTTATATCCCATCATTGATACCTTTATCACCAGCGGATACCAGTGGAACGGAATTTCTTCCGCAAAGAAGTTTATCGGTCTGGACAACTGGGCTACACTGCTGGCGGATAAAAGCTTTTGGATAGCTTTTAAAAACAATCTTGTTATCATGGTTTTGTCTATTGTAATCCAGATTCCACTGGGTCTGGCTCTGGCAACTTTCCTGGATTTCGGTGGAAAGAAACTGACTGTATTTAAGGTTATCTGGTTCATTCCGCTGCTGATGTCTTCTGTTGCCATTGGTTTCCTGTTTACCTATGCCCTGGCTACAAACGGCGGTATCGTAAGTACCATTTCCGGCTGGTTCGGGGGAGGAAATATAGACCTTCTGGGTAATCCAAAAACAGCTTTGCTGACAGTTATCGTGGTAATCTGCTGGCAGTTTACACCGTTCTATATGGTATATTTTATGGCAGCTTTCACCAATATTCCTTACGATGTATTTGAAGCTGCCCGTATTGACGGAGCTACAAGAGGACAGTATTTTTGGAAGGTGGCCCTGCCCCTTTTAGTACCTTCTATGAAGAGTGCAGCCATTCTCTCCATGGTAGGTTCTCTGAAATATTTTGATTTGATTTATGTAATGACAGGCGGCGGTCCCGGTACCTCTACCGAGTTGATGGCAACCTACATGTATAAACAGTCTTTCAGTAATTTCAACATGGGCTACGGTTCAGCAGTAGCTGCCGGAATGTTTATTCTCATTTCCATGGTTGCCCTGATTACAATGAAGCTGTTAAATGGAAAGAAGGAGGCATAGAGTATGGACAGCTATAAAAAGAATAAAAGAAAAAGTATTATATGCTGGATAATCGCTTTTGCCTTGGCGATATTCTACTTGATTATCTCGTTCCTGCCATTTATATTTATGGTATTGAACTCTTTTAAAGAAAAGTTTGAGATGCTGACAAAGGGCGTGTTCAATTTACCGGACAGCCTGAACTTTGCCAACTATACAGAAGTGCTTACCGGCGGATTTGTACGGTATTTCATGAACAGCGTTATTGTTTTGGCCATCTCCCTTACCCTGCTGCTGTTTATAGCTTCCTGTGCATCCTACCCTCTGGCAAGATTTAAGTTTAAGCTGGCAAACCCAATTTATGCGGCTATTGTTGCCTGTATGTCCATACCTGTACATATTACCCTGATTCCTGTATTTAAAATGTCTCAGGCTACAGGCTTATACGACAGTATCTGGGCCCTTATCGGTCCCTATATCGCTTTTGCAGTTCCTATTTCCGTGTTTATCCTTACCAGCTTTATGAAGGAAATTCCCAGAGAAATCGAGGAATCTGCAGAAATCGACGGATGCGGAAAAATCAAGATGTTTTTCTCGATGATTATGCCTTTGGCTAAGCCGGGTCTGGCCACATTGGCCATTTACAACGGTGTAAATATGTGGAATGAATTTTCCTTTGCATATACACTGACACAGTCTTCCCAGAACCGTACATTACCTCTGGCTATCTGGGAATTCCAGGGACAGTATTCCATGAACACGCCTATGATTATGGCTGTTCTGACCCTTACGCTTTTACCCATGATTGTGATGTTCATTATCTTCCAGGATAAGCTGGTAAAAGGTATGACAGCTGGAGCGGTAAAAGGCTGATTCACAATGTATTATATGGAAGCTGCCGCACTAAACAGTTTTCGTTTAATGCGGCAGCTTTTTTGTTCGCCTATAGGAAATTCCTTTGAATTTCCTATAGGCGAACAAAAAGCCCTCCGGGCAGGAGCACACTGGGTTGGAGAGGAGTTATGTCGCTAAAGCGACCCAACCTAGGTGGGGAATCCTGCAAAGCAGCATGCTTTTTCAATGAAACTGAAACTACGGACTGGAAGGAAAGAGGAGAGAACAGATATGAAAAGATGGAGAGAAAAAATCAGTAATTGGAAACTAGATAAGAAAATGCAGACGCTGACCACCATTGTGATTGTGACGGTAACACTGATTGTTCTTGTTGTATCTACCCTATCCTCTGTATATTCTATGAAACAGAAAACCATGGAGCTTCTTCAGGAAAATAACGATACTATGTCGGAAAATTTCCAGGGGGCCCTTAACCAGTATAAGGCAATGGCTATTGCCATGGGTCTGGACACCTCTGTGCAGAATTACCTCCAGTGTACCAGCCGCAAAGACCAGGAATATTCCAGGTATGCCAATGACACTTACAGCGTTATGTCCAGTTGTCAGAATATGTATCCGGATATGAATTTTATGGCAGTTATCAGCTACCGGATGGAGGATTATCTGTATAGAGGAAATGAAGCTCTAAGCTCCAGTGAATTTCAGATGGTATACCGAAAGGATTATTCCCAGTGCCGATTTGTCCAGAAAAACACCTTGAAAGTAGGAATCTCCAACAATTATTTTAAAGGCCAGCGGTACACCATAAGTGTATATTTTCCCATTTATGATTTGAATAAAATTACAGTGGAAGGAGGGCTGCTGTGCATGAATTTTTCCAATGCTATTCTGCGGCAGGTTCTGATGGATTCTAATCAGCAGAATGCCTCTTCTATTATAGGAATAGACGGAACGATTCTTGCGGATTCTGATACAGAAGCCATGGGAAACCAGGCTGGATATGCAGACAAATTAAAGGGCAGTCGTGGCAGTTTTACCCAGGATGGCAGACTCTATATGTACCAGAAGGTAACGAACTGGGATTATTATATTGTCAGCAGTATTCCTTCCATGGATTTGTATAAACCCAGTATAAGAACTATCCTTTTTATGACAGCCATTCTTCTGGTGCTGGTAGTTATAAGCTTTCTGGTAGTGAAAAAAATTATCCGCAGAGTTTACCGGCCTCTGGACCAGACGGTGCAGAAAATGGACCAGGTGGCCAACGGTTCACTGGGAACCAGATTAAATGTAGAGAGTATGGGAGAGGACTTTCAAAAGCTGGCCACAGGCTTTAACTCCATGATGGAAGAGATTTTGGTTCTTATGGAACAGGTAAAGCTGGAGCAGCACCAGATAGAGCAGATTCGTTTTAATTCTCTTCAATCTCAGATACAGCCTCATTTTCTTTACAATACCCTGGAATGTATCCACTGGCAGGCCATGGCTGACGGAAACAAAGAAATTTCCACCCTGGTAATGGCTCTGGCCAAATATTACAGAATTTGTCTCAGTAAGGGACACGATGTAATCCCTTTGGAGATGGAAGCGGAACATGTACAGAATTATCTGATTATCCAGAACATGAGATATGACAATATCATAGGCAGCGAAATCCAGATAGATGAAAACTGTAAAAAAGCCATGATACCGAAACTGACCCTTCAGCCATTGGTGGAAAATTCTATCTATCACGGTATTAAGATTAAAGAGGGAAACAAGGGAAGTATAGTCCTCAAGGCAGCGAGAAAGGGGGAGGGTGTACTGATTACTCTGGCGGATACGGGAACAGGAATGACCCAGGAGCAGATAGATACCATGAACCAGCAGCTGTCAGAGTATGACGAGTCCTTTGGCTACGGAGTACGGAATGTAAATAAGCGAATTGAACTGCTTTACGGAACAGATTACGGCTTTTGTTACCTGCGCAACGATTACGGAGGGGTAACAGTGGAAATCCAGCTGCCTTATACCGAAAAGGTGGACGACGGAATTTTAAAAGGGGATATGATAAATGTATAAAGCGTTGATTGTGGATGACGAAAAAATGATTCGCATGGGAATGAAAAAAGTTATACCATGGATGAGCCTGGGAATCCAGCAGGTCTATACTGCGGCCACAGGTATGGAGGCCTTGTCTCTGTTGGAGGAGCACAAGCCTCAGATTATGATTACAGATATACAGATGTCCGGCATGACAGGATTGGAGCTGATAGAGAGAGCCAGGAGCATCCAGCCGGATTTGAGGGTTATTGTGCTGACAGGCTACGACAGCTTTGAGTATGCCAGACAGAGCCTGCGGCTTCAGGTACAGGACTTTTTCTTAAAACCTATTGAAGAAGAGAAGCTGTCCAAGGTTATCGGGGAGCAGGTGGCTTATCTGGATGAGGCTTGGGAGGAAAAGAGAAGTTTTTTGCTGCGGCAGAGAACACAGGGAACCGCTGAGCAGATGGAGCTGGAGCGGTGTATGCGCATACTGGCTCACCGGGAGAAGGATATGGAAGAGGTACTGGGCAACCTGCGGGAATATTTTGGCTTTGATACGGAGCGGAACCTTCGGCTGGTTCTGCTGATGCCGGCCAGGAACATGGAGGCTCAGGAGGAAGCGGATTTTCATAATTTATCGGTGAAAAATATCTGTATCAGCGTGGTGGACGCCCAGGAGGAGGGAATTACCTTTCTGGATGAGGACGGTATTGTGGGAATTGTGTACTTTACCGGGGAGGACGACTCGGTAATGGAACAGATAGAGGAACTGTCTGAAATTTTAAAGGACGAGTTTGACACAAGACCTAAAATTGTGGTGGGCAGTTCTGTCCAGGGTTTTGGCAGCCTGTATATCTCCTACAATGACGCAAAATATCTGCTGGATACGGAAAAAGAAGGAATTCAGGATATTGTGCAGACCCTGGGAGATAAAAATAAAAGCGATATATTCCGGGATATTTACGGGGAGCTGAAAGGGATTATGTGCAGCAATACAGGAAACACAGAGTATGTGATGAAAGCTTTTCGTACTTTCACCAAGGCCACCCAGTCCTATAATCTGTCCCAGCAGACGGTGAGGCGGCTGTGCTTTGAGATGGCTTCCGCTACCTACTTTGCATACATCGGCGACTCTAAGGAAACAGAACCGGGAAAGCTGGACGCATTGTCAAAAAGTCTGCTGTCTGCCAACCGGGAAGAAGCCTGCGAGGTCACGGAGATGTTTCTGAATCAGATGCTGGGGAAAGAAGAGGAGAGCGTCCATGAGATTGTGGATAAAGCCAAATATTATATTTCCGAGCATTTGACAGAGGAGCTGACGGTTTCCAATATTGCGGCTTCCCTGTATATTACGCCCAACTATTTTTCACGGCTGTTTAAGCGGGTGACCCATGAAGGCTGCAACGAGTACATTGTGCGTAAAAGAATTGAGAAAGCCAAGTCTCTGCTGGAGACTACCAGCCTGAAAACCGGAAAAATTGCTATGATGGTAGGCTACAGGGATACTAATTATTTTTCTCTGGCTTTTAAAAAGCATACAGGGAAATCTCCCACAAAATACCGGGAGGAAACCCAAAAGGAAGTCAAATAAAAGTAACTGTTCGGTCATGCAGTCCAAAGCTGTATGGCTGTTACAAATAAAAAGAGGATTAAAATAGCAAGAAATAGGAAATCCATCGCAAAAAATCGGTTGAGAAATAAGGAAAAAGCAAATACAATAAGAAGCAGAAGAAAACAAAATGCAGACGCCTTGAGAAAATATCAGGGAAATGCATAGAAATACAGAATTTATCACAAGGAGGAAAACGCCCATGAAAAATTTCAAAAAGGAAAGGGCAGAAGCCAGGAAAAAGGCAGAGGAGCTGGTCAGCAAAATGACTCTTATGGAGAAGGCGGCCCAGCTGCGGTATGACGCTGCACCGGTGGAACGGCTGGGGGTTCCCACCTACAATTACTGGAATGAAGCTCTTCACGGAGTAGCCAGGGCCGGAGTGGCCACCATGTTTCCCCAGGCCATAGCCATGGCTGCTGCCTTTGATGAGGAAGAAATGAAAAAGGTGGGAGATATTATCGCCACAGAGGGAAGAGCCAAATATAACGAATATGCCAAACATGAGGACAGAGATATATATAAGGGACTTACCTTCTGGTCTCCCAATGTAAATATTTTCCGTGACCCCCGCTGGGGAAGAGGGCATGAAACCTACGGAGAGGACCCCTATCTTACCTCACGTCTGGGTGTAAAATTCGTGGAAGGTATTCAGGGGGACGGCCCGGTGATGAAGGCGGCCGCCTGTGCTAAGCATTTTGCAGTACACAGCGGACCTGAGGCTATTCGCCATCAGTTTGACGCAGAAGCCAATTTAAAGGACATGTGGGAAACTTACCTGCCGACTTTTGAAGCCCTTGTGACAGAGGCGGATGTGGAGTCTGTTATGGGAGCCTACAACAGGACCAACGGAGAACCTTGCTGCGGCCACCACTATCTGATGGAGGAAGTGCTGCGGGGCAAATGGCAGTTTGACGGACATTTTGTTTCCGATTGCTGGGCTATCAAGGATTTCCACGAAAACCATAAGGTGACTAAGAATGCCAGAGAGTCAGCGGCTTTGGCTCTGAAGAGAGGCTGTGACGTAAACTGTGGAAACACCTACCTTCATCTTTTAGGAGCTATTGAGGATGGGCTGATTACAGAAGAGAATATTACCAAGTCTGCAGTCAGGGCCCTTACCGCCAGATTCCTTATGGGACTTTTTGACGGAAGTGAGTACGATGAGATTCCATATGAGAAAGTAGAGTGTAAGGAGCATGTGGAGGAGGCCATTGACCTTGCCAGAAAGAGCTGTGTTCTTCTGAAAAATGACGGAGTTCTTCCTATTGATAAGAGTAAAGTAAAAACCATTGGCGTGGTAGGTCCCAATGCAGACAGCAGAATTGCCTTGATTGGAAATTATCACGGAACCTCTTCCAGATATATTACGGTTCTGGAGGGAATCCAGGACGAAGCCGGAGATGATATTCGTGTGCTGTATTCCCAGGGCTGCCATTTGTATAAAGATAAGGTGGAGAATCTGGCCTGGAATCAGGACAGAATTTCCGAGGCAGTGATTACAGCAGAACACAGCGATGTGGTGGTTATCTGCGTGGGACTGGATGAGACTTTAGAGGGAGAAGAGGGAGATACAGGTAACAGCGATGCATCCGGGGATAAGAAAGACCTTCACCTTCCTAAGGTTCAGGAGGAATTGATTGAAAAGGTAACGGCAGTAGGCAAGCCTACCATTCTGGTTCTTATGGCAGGCAGCGCCATTGATTTAAACTATCCGGATGCCAACTGTAACGGTATTCTGCAGGCATGGTATCCAGGTGCCAGAGGTGGAAAGGCTGTAGCTGATTTGCTTTTTGGAAAGACTTCCCCATCCGGAAAGCTGCCCATAACCTTCTATAAAGACTTAGAGGGAATGCCGGAATTTACCGATTATTCTATGAAGAACCGCACCTACCGGTTTATGGAAAAAGAGGCCCTCTATCCCTTCGGATATGGTCTGACCTACGGAGATGTTCAGGTTACCCGGGCCAGGATTACCAACCAGGTTACAGCAGACTCTGATATAGAGGTGGAAGTAACCCTGGAGAATAAGGGAACCGTTGATACAGAGGATGTGGTGCAGCTCTAGATCAAGGATTTAGAATCTCCTCTGGCTGTCAGAAACCATAGTCTCTGTGCTTTCCGGAGAGTAGCCTTAAAAGCAGGAGAGAAGAAGCAGATTTCCCTGGTAGTGAAAAACAAAGCCATGGAAGTAGTGGATGAACAGGGAGAGCGCCATATTGACAGCAAGAACTTCCGTATTTATGCCGGAACTTCCCAGCCGGATTCCAGAAGCCAGGCTCTGACCGGCCAGAAGCCCCTGGAATTAAATGTGACACTTGGATAAAGAAAGAGGATAGTTTTCTCTATAGAACCGCAGAAAGCCCAATGATATGATAAGGCTGTGCAGAAAATCCCCCGGGACACTGCATGGCCTTATTTTTTTCCAAAAGCTGGAAGAGAGGCAGCACAAGGTGGACCAGAGCAAAGTGCACAGCCTTATTTTATATATGCTTTTATATATGCTGAAGGTAAGGAATTGAAGGAAGAGAAAGGACGGAAGAGTTATGCAGAAATGGAAAAGAAATATATTGGTTGCAGGTATTATGGCTTCCCTGGCGGCAGGACTGCTGGGAGGCTGCGGAAATAGAGAAAACCAGGAGGCTCAGAGCCGGCAGGCTTCCCAAAATCAGGAGGGAGAGGAGGCTGCCAACACCGGAGAAGAGCAGGAGGACACAACCGGGGAGAATGGAAACCATAAGGAAGAAACAGAAACCTCAGGAAATACCGGAAGCAGTGAAGAAACTTCCTTGGCCCAGGCAGAGCATCCCCAATTTGTAGCAGACGGCATCCGAAAGGTGGTTCTGGTGGAAGAGGGCCAAGAGATTTTTCACTTGTCCAAGGAACCGGCTGATTATAAAATGGACTTCGATTACTGGGAAATCCTGAATCCCTATGATGAGACGGTAACGGTAAATACAGAGACTATGTATAATCTTTTTGATATACTTTGCGGCTTCAGCTTTCAGGCTCCTGTGGCCGTGGAGGACGGGGCGGATACGGGAATCCAGAATTCTGCTACTACCCTTACCCTGGAATATGTAAATACCCTGGATTCCAGTCAGGCGAAACAGATGGCGGAGGCAGACAGCGGTGCTACCATTATCCTGGGAAATGAAGACGGGGCAGGAAACCGTTTTGCGGCAGTGAAGGGTTTTGAAGACCAGGTTTATAAATTATCTGCAGCAGATTTAGAGACGGTTTTCGGTCTGAATCCCTTTGAATTAGTTTTGAAGATTCCGGTGCTGATAAATATAGATACCGTAGAAAGCCTGGATATAAAGGCAGGAGAAGACAGTTACCAGATGAAGGTGGATTCAGCTAAGGGAAGCTATGAGTTTGGAAAAAAGGAAGTAGAGAAAGAAATCTTCACTACTTTGTACCAGGAAATTTCCGGTATTATGGTGGAAAAAGAGATAGAAGAAGAGAAGGAAGATTCCAAAGAGCCTAAGCTGGAAATCACCTTCAACAGAAATAACAGTCAATATCCCCAGGTAAAGGTGGCTTATTACGTTTATGACCAAACTTACGACAGAGTGGAAGTCAACGGAAACAGCTACTTCCTGGTAAAAGCAGAGGATGTGGACAATCTGATAAAAACTATCGGGAAGGCCTTTTGACCGTTAAAAAGACCGCCGCAGCCGTCAAACAGGAATATCTTTGTTTGGCCGCTGGGGCGGTTTCTTTTTCCTGTATGATACCCTTTCTGGACAAGGGTATGTATGCCCTTGTCTAAAGAGAGTAATATCTGGAGGTTAAGCCTCTCCCTGGTAACAGAACCAGTCAAAGTCAGCATGATTTTGGCTGTCCGTATGATTGGAGCTGGCATACATGCCTATATATACGCCGGTAAAACCATTGTTTATCACGGAGCTTAACAGAGAGGCATCCACATCCTCTATAAGGGGAAGCAGTTCCTGCTCTTCATATCCGTAGTAGAAGGAATAACCGGTGGTATGGCCGTATACACTGAGGTAGAGACGCTTGGTACTGCAGATTTCTTTTTCTGTCACAAGCTCTCTTTTTCCGTTTTCTGTTTTCCAGAACTGGAGTACAGACTTGCCTTGCTTGGCCCTGAGAGTCATTAGATAGTGGAACCGGTCGTCCTGAATCACAGCAATACCAGCCTCTTCCTTTTCTCCGGCGGGAGTGAATTCCATGGCGGTCTTGGCCAGGAAATTTTTATGCCGCTGCCTTCGCCCTACAAAGGAAGGCGTGCAGATTTCCTCCATAACCTGAGGCAGCAGAGAAAGCCTGAGAAAGCCGGGCCGCTCTGCCAGAGAGTAGAAGGGCTCCACCGGAGGATGAATGGTGTTCCACTGCAGCTCCAGATGGGGGCTTTCAAAGTTGTCCCACTGAGGCATAGGGGGATACAGGTGCCGGGGCAGTTTGGGAAGCCGCTCTTTTTCCTGGACCAATCCGGTTTCATTGTCAATCATGGGCCAGCCGTCCTCTGCCCAGACAAAAGGCACCAGGAAGGTCTCCCGGCCCAGATTATAGTGGTCTCCCTCATAGGGGCGCACGGCCAGCAGCACCATCCACCATTCTCCGTTCTGGGTCTGGGTAATGTCCCCATGCCCGGTGACAGAGATAGGGTTTAAAAGGGGCATATGCCGATGGGTGACAATGGGATTTCT
>UMLF01016317.1_pt1 | contig 16145 bp, 14 predicted proteins | sample 1966501 | NCBI WGS metagenome assembly UMLF01 (sample SAMEA4836194, study PRJEB28245) | human gut metagenome | biome: gut microbiome; material: fecal sample | place: Denmark | collected 2008 | reverse complement strand
GTCGTCATGACGAGCCACCAGGCGTTCTTCACGCACGAGGCGCTCGGCGAGATCGCCCGCGTCACGCTCGACAACGCCCAGGCCTTCGCCAACGGCACCGACTTCGTCGACCGCAGCGTCGTCTGCTAGGCACCCGCCCGCCGACGTCGCTGACACACCGCCATTGAAAGAAAGGGTTCAGATGGCATTTTCCAAGAAGAAGACCAAGATCGTCTGCACCATGGGTCCGGCCACCGAAGACGAGGAGGTGCTGCGCCAGCTCATCCTGCACGGCATGAACGTCGCGCGCTTCAACTTCTCCCACGGCAGCCACGAGTACCACCGCAAGAACATCGAGCGCGTGCGCGCCCTCTCTGCGGAGCTCTCCATCCCGGTGGCAATCCTGCTCGACACCAAGGGCCCCGAGGTGCGCACCGGCCTTCTCCAGGACGGCAAGAAGGTCACGCTCGAGACGGGCAAGACCTGCGTGATCACCACCGACGACGACGTCATCGGCACCGCCGAGCGCTTCTCGCTCGACTACAAGAACCTCCCGCAGGAGGTCGAGGAGGGCACCGTCATCCTGATCGACGACGGCCTCATCGGCCTTGAGGTCGTGAGCGTCGAGGGCACCGACATCACCTGCACCATCACCAACGGCGGCGAGCTGGGCGAGCACAAGGGCGTCAACTTCCCCAACCTCAACATCAACCTGCCGTCCGTTACCGCGCAGGACCGCGCCGACATCATGTTTGGCTGCGAGCTCGGCATCGACGCCATCGCCGCGTCCTTCATCCGCGACGGCGCGGCCGTCAACGAGATCCGCAAGATCTGCGTCGAGATGGGCGCGCCCAACGTGCTGATCTTCCCCAAGATCGAGAGCGCCCTGGGCGTCAAGAACTTCGACGAGATCCTGCACGAGGCCGACGGCATCATGGTCGCCCGCGGCGACCTGGGCGTCGAGGTGCCCGCCGCCGAGGTGCCCCACATCCAGAAGACCATCATCAAGAAGTGCAACGCGCACTACAAGCCGGTCATCACCGCCACGCAGATGCTCGACTCCATGCAGCGCAACCCGCGCCCCACGCGCGCCGAGATCACCGACGTCGCCAACGCCATCTACGACGGCACCGACTGCGTCATGCTCTCCGGCGAGACCGCTGCCGGCAAGTACCCGATCGACGCCGTGCGCACCATGTCCGAGATCTGCAAGGAGACTGAGAAGTACCTGCCCGAACGCAAGGAGTACCACGACCGCGGCGGCGTGCGCAACGTCAACGGCGCCACCGGCTTCGCCGCGCTCGAGATGGCCGACCGCGTGAACGCCAAGTGCATCCTGGCCCCCACCCACTCCGGCCGCTCCGCGCGCCTGATCTCCACCTTCCGCCCGAAGATGCCGCTCTTCGCGATGTCCCCGAGCGTGGAGACCATCCGTCGCACCTGCTTCTACTGGGGCGTCTACGCGTACCGCACCACCGAGCAGGGCTCGCTCTCGAGCACGCTCTACAACGCGCTGACCGTCGCGCGTGACAACGACCTCGTCGAGTCTGGCGACATCGTGGTCATCACCGCCGGCGACCCGCAGACCTCGCCGCGCCTTGGCGACTACACCACCTCCACCAACATGGCGATGGTGGCGCAGGTCCAGTAAGGCAACGCATCCCAAAGCACGCCTGGGCCCCCGGGCATTCCTCCGAGAAGTGCGCTACGCGGAACTTCTCTTCGGAATGCTCGGGGGCCGTGCTATAAGAGCGTTGCTGCAACGAAAAGAGCTGCGCTACTCGGTGGTCAATTTGGGTTGTCAGTGGTTTTTTCGGGTCCCTCCAAGTAGCAAGCAGCTCTAACTTCTGAACAACCGCAGGTCAGAGGCTTGCGCGCTCTTCCGCCTACTCGAGGGGTCCAGAAGAAACCACTGACAACCCGTCTTCACCCCGTTAGCAGCGTCGTTTCGCCATGCAAAATCACCGCTCGCAGAGCCAGTAGCGCGTCGAGAAGGGCGCGAGCTCGGAGCCGCCTCCGAAGTCGTGGTCCTCGCCCGTGATGAGGTCCACCGCGCGGCCGCACTGGGCGTCGAAGTGCGCGACGGCCGGCTCCGCGCCCGCGTTTATCGCCACGATGACGCGCTGCGCCTCACCGTGCTCGCCGCCTGCGTAGCGGCGCTGGAACACGAGCTGCTGCGGCTGGCACTGGAGCTGCGCGTAGTCTCCCCAGACGATGGCCGGGCTCTTGGCGCGCGCCTCGGCGAGCGCGGCGATCCAGTCGGTGAGCTCGTTCCACTCGGGCGCGTCGAGCGCGGGACGCAGCTCGTGGTCACCGGGGAGCTGCTCGCCCTCGATGCCCCACTCCGAGCCGTAGTAGACGCTTGGGACGCCGCACATGGCAAACAGCAGGCCGTAGAGCGGGCGCAGCTGGCGCGCGTCGTCGAGCTTGGTGGCGATGCGCGGAACGTCGTGGTTGTCAACGAAGTCGAGCAGGTGCCGGCCGGTGTAGAGGTCCCAGGGCTGGCTTCCGCTCTGGCGCTCGAGCGCGTAGGCGATCTCGTGCATGTTGGCGGAGTTCATCGAGGACCACAGGCCCTTGTACGCCTCGTAGTTGGTCACCGAGTCGCACATGTCCTCGGCCATCCACTGGTTGTAGTCGCCGAACATGGTCTCGCCCAGCAGCACGAACTTCTCGCCGCGCTCTTGGCCGATGCTGTTGGCGAGGTTTCGCAGGAAGCGGAGGAACCCCTGGTCGAGGCAGTAGGCAACGTCCAGGCGCAGGCCGTCGACGTCGAACTCGCGCACCCAGCCGCGGACGACGTCGGCCAGGTAGTCGTTGAGCTCGGCGCTCCAGTGGTTGAGCTTCACGAGGTAGGGCACGCCCTCCCAGCAGGTGTAGGACAGGCCGTCGCCCCACTGGTTGTTCCCGTTCCAGTCGATCTCGAACCAGCCGGCGTACGGGCTCTCGCCGCGCCGCCGGAGCACGTCCTGAAACGCCCAGAATCCGCGGCCCACGTGGTTGAGCACGCCGTCGAGAAGAACCTTCATGCCCGCGGCGTGCGCGGCGTCCACCACCGTGCGCAGGTCCTCGTTGGTGCCGAGGCGGCAGTCCACCTTCGTGTAGTCGCGCGTGTCGTAGCCGTGGGCGTCCGACTCAAAGACCGGGTTGAGCAGCAGGCACGTTGCGCCGAGCTTGGCCATGTGCTCGATCCATCCGTTGTCAACGAGCTGCAGGATGCGGTGCTCGAGCACGCCGTCGTTCTCGTGCGGGGCTCCGGTCAGTCCCAGCGGGTACACCTGATAGACAAAGGACGGCTCATACCAGCTCATGAGGGGCTCCTCTCGGGGAAGGTCCGCGGACCCCATCATTCTAGCCGCGCGCCGCTCGCCTATTTTCTGGGCCGTAAGCGGTCGGGGCGCGAGCGCGCGGGCCGCGGCTCAGCTGGCTGCCGACTACTCCCGGGCCTCCCCGTCGCGCCCCGCACACCGCAGCGCGGCGTCCACCGCATGCGCCACCATCTCGCTCACGGCCTCGCGCGTGTAGAACGCAACGTGCTGCGTGAGCACCGTGTTGGGAAACTGGCGCAGGTAGGCCATGTCGCGGTTGGCGATGATGTCGTTCACGCGCGAGGCGTGGTAGATCTCGTCCTCGCCCGCAAAGACATCCATCGCGAGCGCGCCGATCTTTCCCGTCTCCACGCCGCGCACGAGCGTGTCCACGTCCATGAGGCTCGCGCGCGCCGTGTTGACGAGTACCACGCCGTCGCGCATCGTCGCGAGGGTCTCGTCGCGGACCATGCGGTCGTTCTCGGGCGTCGCCGGCACGTGGAAGGTGATGACGTCGGAGCGCCGGTAGAGCTCCTCGAGCGTCACGTACGTCCCCAGGGGAAGAAACGCCTCGCTCTGGTGCGGGTCAAAGCCGATCACCGTGGAGCCAAAGCCCCCAAGCCGCCGGGCCACCGCGCACCCGATGCGCCCCGTGCCCACGATGCCCACCGTGAGGGAGTCGAGCGTGCGGCCCATGAGACCCGGGAGGGAGAAGTCGTTCACGTTCTGGCGGTAGACCATCGGCTTGTACTTGCGCAGCGCCACGAGCATGAGCATGAGGGTGAAGTCGGCCACGCTGTCCGGCGCGTAGCTCGTGTTGGAGACGCTGATGCCCAGGCGCTCGGCGGCCGCGAGGTCGATGTGGTCCGTGCCGATCGTTCGGGTGACAAGCACGCGCAGCCCGCGGGCGGCAAGCTCGGCGAGAAGAACCTCGTCGTAGCTGACCATCCCCAGGATGAGCGCGGCGTCAAACCCGCGTACGTCGTCGGCGTTGGACGCGGTGAGCGGCTCCTCGCGGCAGACGAGCTCGTCAACGTCGGCACGCGCCGCCTGGCGCTCGAACTCGTCCCTCTCGTCGGGGCGGACGTCAAAGGCGATGATCCTCATGGGGGCTCCTCCCAGCCGCTTCCGTGCACCAGTAGTATCGCCCCGGACGCGAGGCGACACAAGCCGGCCGGGCCGACGCCCGCCTGTCGGGCCTTGGCGCGGAAAGTGCTTTCGCCGGCGAGAAAAACCTCCATCGGGGCTTTTGTCCCATGCCGCCTATCCGCTGGCGCACAATTCCGGAATTGTGCGGCGGGGGCGACGCACTTGGAGGAAAAACGCCAGTTGAGGTTCTTCTCGCGCTTAGAAAAGCCGAGTCGTCCGGGGCGGTTTTCGCACAATTCCGGAATTGTGCGCCAAGCGGGGGGAGCAAGCAAGCCGGCCGGCCCGCGGCCCCCCTACGAGAAGCGGACCCGATCCACGGCCGTCACGCGGTTGGGCGGCACCCGGCCGTCCATGAAGGCGATGATGTTATCTGCAACGGCCATGCCCATCCGGAGGTTGGCCTCGAAGGTCGCCGAGCCGATGTGCGGCGTCGTGAGCACGTTGGGAAGCTCGTACACCTTGCTGAGGACGGGCGGCTCCGGCTCGTAGACGTCAACGGCATACCCACCGAGTCGCCCGCCAAGCAGCGCCTTCTCGAGGGCAGACTCCCTCACGATACCGGCGCGGGCAGTGTTCACGAGCAGCGCGCCCTCCTTCATGTGGCGGAACTCCTTCGCCCCGAGAAGGTTCTTGGTCGCCGAGGTGAGCGGCGCGTGGATGGTCACCACGTCCGAAGACGCAAGCAGGTCGGAGAGGCTTGTGTAGAGCAGGCCATAGCGGGCCGCCTTGTCGCGCTGGACGATGTCGTTGCCGAGGATGTCCATGCCAAAGCCCATTGCGCGCCGCGCGACGGCCATGCCTATCGCGCCCACGCCGATGATGCCGATCGTCTTGCCGTGGAGGCTGCGCCCCGGAATCTTGTTCCAGACGCCCCCCTTGAGCTGCGTCACCGACTGGGTGACCATGCGCGCGAGGTCGAGGATGAGCGCAAAGGTGAGGTCTGCGGTCTCCTCGCTGTTGGCCCCGGGGGTGTTGGTGACCGTAATGCCACGCTCCCCCACCTTGGCAAAGTCAATGGCGTCGACGCCGGCGCCGTGACGCGCGATGAGCCTGAGGTCGGGCAGGCGCTCGATGGTCGCGGCGTCAAGGTGGTCGTTGCCCAGAATGAGTGCGTCCGCCCCGTAGGCGTGCTCGACGATCTCGGAGGACGTGAGCGGCCGGCCGTACGGGTTGAGCCTCACCTCGCAGCCCGCCGCCTCCAGGCGCCTCACCGGCTCCTCGTTGAAGATTCCAAAGGTTGCTGCGCACGACGCGACGACAAACGCATCAGACACGCCGGGCCTCCCTTCGGTTTTCAGCCGGGAAACGACATGCTCGCGCGACGCCCGATGACGCGCGAATCGCTGTCACGTGATTGTTGGCGCCGACCCGACGGCCGGGCCGAGCGTTCCTGACATTATCCCAAATGCGGGGATGGCATGAGCAAAAATGCGCAACTCACCACAAAGCCACGCAACCGGACGGCCCGGCAGCCGGCGCCGGAACGGCGTGCCGCCCGCGCCCGGAGCCATTGTCCGAGACGCGGGCGGCACCCCCTCCCCTCCTTTTTCTCGCGAGAAGAACCTCGCGGCGCGGGCGCTATCCGATGACGGCGCCCGTCTTTGCGGAGCTCACCTGCCTCGCGTAGCGGGCGAGCAGGTGGCCTCCGTTCTCGTGGACGACGGGCTGCCAGCCCTGCTTGCGGCGGGCGAACTCCTCGTCGGAAACCTCGACCTCGATGAGGTTCTTCGTGAGGTCGATGTTGATCTTGTCGCCATCCTCGACGAGCGCTATGGGTGCGCCGTCAAAGGCCTCGGGGCAGAGATAGCCGACCGAGAGGCCACCGGAGGCGCCGGAGAACCGCCCGTCGGTGATGACGGCGGAGTTGGGGATGCCCTTCATGATCTCCGTGACGCGGTGGAGCTCCTTCATGCCCGGGCCGCCCTTGGGGCCCTCGTAGCGGATGATGACGCCCGTCCCCGGCTTGATGGCATGCGCGTTGTACGCGTCGAAGGCCTCCTCCTCGGAGTTGAACACCATTGCGGTGCCGCTCCAGACGTGCTGGTCGGCGGGCACGGCGCTCGTCTTGACGAGCGCGCCCTCGGGAGCGAGGTTGCCGTAGAGGACCTGGATTCCGTTGGCGACGGAGGCGGGATCGTCCTGGGTACGGATGACCGAGCGGTCGCAGCGCAGCACCGAGGTCTCGAGGTTCTCCGCCATGGTCTTGCCCGTGACCGTCATGACGGAGGTGTCGAGGTCGCCCTCGATGGTCTTGAGGACGGCCGGGATGCCACCCGCCTTGTACAGGTTCACGCAGGAGATGTCGCCGTTGGGGACCACGTTGCAGATGACGGGCGTCTTGGACGTGATCTCGGCGACCTGGGCCCAGGTGCACTCAAGCCCAAGCTCGTGCGCAAGCGCGGGAAGGTGGATGAGCGCGTTCAGCGAGCCGCCGATGGAGGCGAGCAGCTTGACCGTGTTGTCGAGCGCGGCCTGCGTCATGATGTCGGACGGACGCACGTTGCGACGGACGAGGTCGACCACGGCCGCTCCGGTCTGGCGGGCCGAGAAGCGCCGCTGGCTCGTGGAGCTGGGCCAGAGCGCACCGTTGGGCAGCATCATACCGAGGCCCTCGGTGAGGCAGCCCATCGTGTTGGCGGTGCCGAGGAAGGGGCAGACGCCGGGCCCGGTGTAGTAGCGAAGCGTGCCCTCGATGACGTCGCGCTCGGTTGCCTCCCCCGCCAGAAAACGCGCACGAAGCGCCTTGGACTCGGAGGGCTTGATCTCGTCGTAGCAGGGACCGCAGGTCACGAGCGCGGCAGGCAGGTCGATACGCGCCGCCGCCATGAGCATCGCAGGGATGATCTTGTCACAGCTGCCAAGGTAGACCACGCCGTCGAAGCAGCCCTCGCCGACGATCATGGCCTCGCAGGAGTCCGCGATGATCTCGCGGTGCGGCAGGCAGTAGCGCATGCCGGCGTGACCCTGCGCGATGCCGTCGCACATGCCGATCGTGTTGAACTCGATCGGCTCTCCGCCCGCCTCGAGGACACCCTTCTTGACCTCTTCGGCGAGCTTCTTGAGCGGCTCGTGACCCGGGCAGACCTCGTTCCAGCTGTTCGCAATCGCGATGAGCGGCTTGTCGGGGTTCTCGAGAGAGTCAACGGCAACGCCGGCGGCGGCGAGGTGGGCCTTGGAGATGGCGCGCTGGAAGGGCTCCAGCTTGTCAATCGCACGTTCCATGGTTGTTCCCCTCAGTTTCTCGATAGCGCGACAGGTGCCGCCCCGTCGGCGGCACCTGCGCGAGACTGCAGGATGGTGCCTACTCCATCTCCTCGTACTCGGCGGCGTAGGCCTCGATCTTGTCCATGCCGATCTTCTTCTCGACGAGGACCCACACGGCCACGAAGATGGCCACGGCGATCGGCACGAAGATGATCGCGTTCTCGGAGATGCAGGTCCAGAAGACGATGGCGGTCTGCGTCAGCGACGGGCCGGCCATGGAGGCGATCTGACCGTCGAACGACAGGCCCGTGGAGGTGGCGAGGTCGGTCAGGTACGGGGCAGCGAAGGTGCCGGCGTACAGGATCGCGGCCATGACCGGGATCGAGATGAGAATCGAGCGGAACACGTTGCCGCGGCAGAGCGCGACGACCAGCGCCACGCGGAAGGTGACGACGGAGAGGTCGGCGAGCGGCATCATGCGGTTGCCCGGCAGGACGAAGGCGAGCAGGATCGTGATCGGGATCATGATGAGCGCCGTGGTGATGACCTCGGGGTTGCCCACGACGACGGCAGCGTCGAGGCCGATGGAGAGCGACTGGCCGCCAAAGTGCTTGGTGGTGAACTTCTGGGCGCCGTCGGAGATGGGCATGAGGCCCTCGACGAACATGGCGGTCATCTTGGGCATGAGCACCATGACGGCGGCGACGTTGACGCCGGTGAGGAAGATTTGGTCGATCGGCATGAGGGCCAGGGCGCCCATCGCACATCCCAGAATCAGGCCGAGCATCATCGGGTCACCGAAGATGCCCAGGTACTTCTGGACATTCTTGATCGAGACGTTGACCTTGTTGAGGCCGGGGATGCGGTCGATGACCCAGTTGAGCGGCGCCGCGATGATGATCGACGAGGTATAGGAGATCGTCGGGAGCGTGACGTCGGGGATGCCGAAGAAGTGCTCTATGAGCGGTGAGGTCCAGTCGGCGAACTTGAGCGTCATGACGGCGGTGAATGCCGTGGCTACAAGAGCCCAGACGATGTTGTTGGTCACGAAGAAAACGAGGATGCCGGCGATCATCATGTGGTGGTAGTTCCAGATGTCGACGTCCATCGTCCTGGTGAGCTTGAGGACGAGCATGAGGATGTTGATGCCCAGGATCTCAAAGACCAGGAAGGCCACGATCGGGGAGGCCCAGGTAACCGAGGAGATGGCGCCCCAGCCCACGTCGGTGACGTCGAGGTTGAGGCCGAAGTTCTCGACCATGGCGCTCGCGGCCGGGGAGACCGCGGACTTGAGCAGGTTCACGAGCAGGTTGATGCCCACGAATCCGCAGGTGATGGTAATGCCGCTCTTGAACGCCTTGCCGATGCTCATACGGAAGATGAGGCCGATGATCGTGATGATGATCGGCAGCATGACGTAGGCGCCGGCGTCGATGAGCGCCTGGAAGACGGTGCTGACGCCATTGAGGAACGCGTCCATGCCTTTCCTTTCTCACTTTCACTAACAGGTGCGCGGGGCGACGGGACCCGCCTGCCAGCGGACGAGTCCGCAGGTCAACTAGTCCTTCAGGGCGTCGACGATCTTGTCGAGCGTGGCCTGCTCGTTGATGCCGGTGAGCAGGGCGATCGCCATGATGATCGGGGTCTTGACGTCGGCGTCCTTGAACTTGCCGGAGGTCACCACGAGGTCGTAGTCGTTGGCCTTGTCGTGAAGCTCGAGCATCTTGCACTGGGAGACCTGGATGCTCACGCCCTTCTCGGCGCAGTAGTCCTTGATCTTGGAGGCCACGACGGTGGAGGTGGCGACACCGTTTCCACAGGCCACGAGAACGCGCTTTGCTGCCATTTTTCTTTCCTCTCTCTTGAGAACGTCCTCAGGCGCGCCCTCCGGCGCGCCGCTTTCCCGATGTTCTTCTCGCCGGGCGAGCCTACGCGATCAGCGACTCAGCAAGGGCGAAGGCCTCGTCGGCGCTCTTGGCGTCGATGACCTTGGCGACGAGCTCCTGGTCCTGGACGAAGGCAATGACCTTCTGGAGCATCTCAAGGTGAGCGTGGGCCTCGGTGAGGGCCAGCATGCAAACGACCGAGACCTTGCAGGTCTCGTCCGGCTCGTCCATCTTGTGCCAGTCGACGGGGTTAGCGAGGACGCCCATGCACATGGCCGCCTTGTTGACGTTTGCGACGTCGCAGTGCGGGATGGCAACGTTGAGGCCGCTCATGTCGAGCGCCGTGGGGAAGTTGGCCTCGCGGTCGACGATGGCCTGGGCGTAGGTGTCCTTCACGTAGCCCTGCTCCTCGAGAACGGCCGCCAGGCGGCGCTCCACGTCCTCGCAGGTGAGGCCGTTCTCGTCGATGCGGACGACGAGCGAGCTGTCAAAGCTCAGATCTGCCATGCTGTCTCCTTCTTCCTATCCTGTCGCGATGCGCGACGACTACCAGGTGACGCTCTCCTCGAGCCGGGCGACCGCGGCGGCGAGCTTGGCCGAGTCGCACGCCTCGATGTCTGCGGGGTCGAAGATGCCGGAGCCGATGCCCGCGTACGTGGCGCCCTTGTCGAAGTAGGACTGCACGTTCGCCACGTTGACGCCCCCCACGACCATGAGCGGAAGCTTTCCGAGCGGGGCCTGGACGGCCTTGATGTAGTCCGGTCCGAGCTGTCCGGCCGGGAACACCTTGACGATGTCGGCGCCCATGTCGATCATCCGCTGGATCTCCGTGGGGCTGAAGGCCGCGGGAACCGTGATGACGCCGGCGTCGCGAGCGAGGTCGAAGATCTCCTGAGTGAACATGATCGGCGAGAGCATGAACTCCGCGCCCGCATCGATGGCCTGGCGGGCGATCTCCGCGTTCTTGACGGTGCCGGCGCCCACGTGGACCTCGTTGCCGAACTCGCGGCGCGCGGCGGAGATGGACTCCATGGCGTGGGGGGAGTTGCTCGCCACCTCGATTGAGTTGACCCTCGTACCCACGAGCTGCTCGACGACGCTCAGAACCTGCTTCGTCTCGTATCCGCGGAGAATGACCGTCACTTTGGGAAGAACGAGCTCGCTCATGGGACCTCCTCTGTCCTGGTCTTGTTGGCCCGATTTTATGTCTGCATATTTTGTTTTCAAAATGCTGAGCTTGCTACATATTTTCTACATATTGTTAGGGATTATCTTTGCTTGTTGTCGGCGGCTTTTTCCCAGTTCGTTCTCATTCCTCTGTTTTCGCAGTTTACAAATTATGGGTCTTATCTGCAGATTATTTGATTTATATGAATTAGCGTTCATAATTTAGACAAAATGATTTAAATGTGTAGACAAATCTGCTAGTTATTTCATCACATTTGTTTATGCATATTATTCTTCGTAATTTGTATATTATTTTGGAATAGGTTAAAATTCTTCATTATTTCTCCATATTATTGTTCAAGAATGGTCCCGGTCGTTAGCCCTGCACGCTCTTCGACGGGAGTCAGCATGGAGTTTGGAAGCACGGTTGCCCGGCTGCGGGAGGGACGGGGCCTCACGCAGGCCAAGCTTGCCGCGAAGGCGGGGGTCAGCCCCGAGACCGTGGCGGCATGGGAGACGGGGGACGAGTTTCCCTCACAGGAGCAGCTGCTTGCCCTTGCCGTTGCCCTCAAGGTCAAGATAGGGCGCCTCGTCGAGAAGGACGAGGAGCTGATGCTCAGGGTCATAGACGGAACGGAGACCTACGAGACCGCCGTCATGGCCCTCGTCTCGGTCGTCACGGCGACCTGCGCCGTGGCACTCGTCGCAGTCTCGAGCACGGCACCCGAGTCAACGCAGCTCGCAGTGCGCATCACGGAGGCCGTCGTTCTTATCGGCCTTCTCGTCCTGCTGTTCATGCGCCGCAGCCCGACGGCGCGGCGCGCAAAGGCCTTCCGTGACGCGCTCGAGGCAGCCGACGGATCGCAGACCAACTTCGTCCTCAAGCGCCGGGCCGGGAGAAACACCCGCAACGTGGTGCTCCAGTTCGTCCTCGGCGCCGTCATCGCCGTCACCCTCATAGTGCTGCTCGGCGTCATCGTGCCGGAGTCGCGCCTGCCCTGGGTGATGCTCTAGCGGCGACGGGAAAGACGCATTCCTCCTTTTAGCAGGCGGGGCGGGGCCTTGAGCAAGCCCCGCCCCGTCGTCATGTTGCGGGGGCCTTGGCCCGCAGGCCACTCGCGCACAATTCCGGAATTGTGCGCCGCGCGCGGCGCGGGAGGCGAGAAAAGCCCAGTTGAGGTTCTTCTCGCGCTTAGAAAAGCCAAGTCGTCCGGGGCGGTTTTCGCACAATTCCGGAATTGTGCGCCAAGCGGGGGGGGCAAGCCGGCCGGCCCGCGGCCCCCTACGCCCAGAGCGAGCGCAGGTAGCGGGCCACGCCGGACTCGGCGCAGCTGCCGCAGACGTGGTCGGCCACCGCCTTGCACTCGTCGCTCGCGTTGGCCATGGCCACGCCGTCCCCGGCGACGTCGAGCATCGTGAGGTCGTTGCTCGAGTCCCCGAAGGCGACCACGTCGGCGAGGTCGACGCCAAGATGGTCGCAGAGCCACCTCAGGCCGGAGCCCTTGTGGGCCTCCGCGCAGGTGATCTCAACGTTGCAGGGAAGCGAGCTCGAGCGGATGAGCTCGGGGCGCGCGTCGACGGCGGCCCACACGGAGCGCGCGTCCTTCTCGTCAAGGTAGAAGACGTTGATGCGGCAGATGTCCCCCACCGCGCCGATCATCTCGTCGACCGTGCCGTCAAAGCAGGTGCGGACCCGCTTGATGGGGGCGAGGCCCTCCGGGGTCAGGCAGAGGCGGTCCAGCAGCGGCCAGCGGTCCGACGCTGTGTAGACGATGCCGTCGGCAAAGAGGTCGAAGGTGATGGGCAGGTCGCGCACGTCGGCGTAGAGCGAGCGCACGAGACCCTTGTCTATGTCGACCTCGCGCAGGACCTCGTGGGTGCGCACGTCGCAGACGAGCGCACCGTTGCAGCAGACCGCGTAGCGCACGCTCGGGTGCTCGGAGAGCTCGCGCGGCACGCCGGTCACGTTGCGGCCCGTGCAGGGGACGAACTGCACGCCGCGCCCGAGCGCCTCGTCGAGGATGGCCATGTTCTCCGCCGAGACGCTCTTGTCCGGCGAGAGAAACGTGTCGTCCATGTCAACGAAGACCAGCCTTGTCATGAGCGCTCCTCCCCTTTGCAAACGTCCGCGCCCCATGATAGCGCGCACCGGGCGAGAAGTGCCTCGCAGCCGGACCGCGCCGCCTTACGTGCGGGCTGCGGTCGGTCTGGAGTCCAAAACCGTCCGCAGCCCGCACGTACTTCTCGCCAGAAGAAAAGCGCGAGCGCGCGGGCGAGAAGAACCTCGACCCGCGCGCCCCGTCAAAAGGAAAACGCTTCCCCCGTGCTAGCGCTTGCGCGCAACGCGGAGGGCAGCGACAACGAGGGCGGCCCCTCCGCAGAGGACCGCGATCGGGAGAGCGACGTTGGTTGCGTCGCCGGCGTCAGGCAGCTCGCCGTTGTCGGCGGGCTTGGTGACGTCACCTGCGGGCTTGGTGGTGTCCGCAGGCTCCTCCGGGGCATCCGGAGTGTCCGGAGTATCCGGGGTGTCCGACCCGGCATCCCACATCAGGACGAAGGGCGAGAAGCCCGTGGTCGTGAACTTGATGCCGTGCTCGGTGTTCTCGACCTCGACGTACTGCGTGTTGGCCGACTCGATGCTGCTCGAGATGTCACCGTTCGCCATCTCGCGATCGAGACCCTCGAAGTGCACGAGGTGGAACTCCGTGCTCTGGTCGGTGCCTTCCGGATACGGCCAGTATACCGTGACTGGCGCGCTTGACCTCAGCCAAACATTGCCGTTGTTGGCATCTACAAGATCAAGGTACTTCGCCACGTACTGCGGGTTCGCGAGCTCCGTCGCGCTCCTTGTAGTCGGCCACGACCGCCGCCTGGTCCGTGGCAACGCCCAGGCGCACGGCCGCGGCCGCGAGCGCCTCGAACGCATCGGACTGGCTCGAGACCTCGATGGTCCCGAGCATGTGGTCCTTCGCAAAGAGTGCCATGGTAACCTCCCTCCGGGCTTATCGTCTTCACGTGCTCTACATAGGTGAGCTTAACAAGGGGGTGTTTTCGGCTTAAGGTCCGTTTTGTCACAACTGGACGGACAAAACGGGTCGAGAAGTGCGGTGGATTTGAGCCGCGACCTTACGTGCTGCTTCCGGACGGTCTGGAGGTAGAAACCGTCCACAAGCCGCACGCGTTGAGGGCACGTGCAGGTTACGGACGCTTCCGCCGAGAAGAACGTCCACAACCTGCACGTACTTCTCGCCATGCACGACGCGCTGACCACACGCTGCTTTCTATATCTTCTACTATTTCTATATCCTCTATAATTTCTATGATCTCAAGAGACGCCATTTCAGGGAGCCCCTCATGAGCAAGAACCTCGTCAACCCCTTCAAGCCGACGGCAGGCATGACCCCTCCGGTCCTTGTGGGAAGGTCCTCGGTCCTGGACGACTTCACGGACGGCCTCGACGAGGGCGCGGGAGCGCCCGGGAGGCTCATGCGCATCACCGGCCCGAGGGGGTCGGGCAAGACCGTTCTTCTCACACAGCTTGGGGAACTCGCAAGTGAACGAGGCTGGGCTGTCATCAACACCTCGGGCAAGGAGCCGCTGTGCGCCTCGATCCAAGACCAGCTTGCGCGAGACAAGCGAATCGGAGGGCTCGACGTAAAGATCGCCCTACCCTTTGTCACCGCAGAGACGAGGCTCGGCGGAGCCAGGGTTGAACTCAGCTTCCGCAAGGCCATCTCCGACACGACCCGGGCCCTCACAAAGCACGAGAGAGGCCTGCTCATCACCATAGACGAGGTGCAGGACGCCTCCATCGAGGAGATGACCGCCATAGCCACGAACGTGCAGTACATGATTCGCGAGGAGCAGAACATCGGCCTTGTCTTTGCGGGCATCACCACGGGCGTGCTCGACCTGCTCAACGGAGAGGGCATCACCTTCCTGAGACGCGCGCTCCCGGAGGAGCTAGCCCCCATCCCCATTGACGAGGTCGCGCGAGCGCTGAGAAAAACAATCGAGCTCACAGGCCTTGAAATCAGCGACGAGGCCCTGAGCTGCGCGGCGGAGGCCACACACGGCTATGCCTACCTCATTCAGCTCGTGGGATACCACGTCTGGCGCGAGGGCCGCAGACACGTGGACGCCTCGGCAACGATCACGGAAAAAGACGCTCGCGCGGGCGTGAGAGCCGCGCTCGACCGCTTCGATCGCTCCGTGCTCGAGACGGCGCTCGCGGGGCTCACCAAACCGAGCATGGACTACCTGCTCGCGATGGCGCAGGACGAGGGGGTCTCCTCGACCGCTGAAGTAGCGCGCCGGATGGGAAAGCCCGCCGCCAGCGCGAACACCTACCGCCGCCTGCTCATAGAGCGCCAGATCATAGAGAGCACTGCCCCGGGCTACGTGGGCTTCTCGATTCCCTTCATGCGGGAGTACCTTCTCAGGAACAGAGGCGAGCTTCTCGCCCGATACGGTGCGTAGCCCGACCTGATTCCAGCGACCACCGACCCGCGCGACCTTACGTGCGGGTTACGGACGGTTTCCGGTCCCAGAGCGTCCGCAAGCTGCACGCGTTGAGGGAACGTGCAGGTTACGGACGCTTCCGCCGAGAAGAACGTCCACAACCTGCACGTTCTTCTCGCCAGAAGAGAATCGCCGGGCGAGAAGAACGCCCGCGCCCCAAACGTAACCGGGGCGCGGGCGAGCAGCGCGGTCTGTGCCGTGAGGCCTACTTCACGCCGGCCTTGCGCTTGGCCTCCTCGATCTGGGCGAGCTGCTCGGGCGTGAGCTGGATGCCGGCGCCGCCGTGCACGCCGCACGCGGAGCCGTCGCCGCGGGACACGGAGTCCTCGAAGCGGTGGCTGCCCGTGTAGGGAGCCACGGCGTCGTTGGTCACCGGGTCGACCGGGTTCTCCAGGTGGAAGCCACCCTCGCGGTTGGTCCGGTAGTTCTCCTTGGCCACGGAGATCATGAGCTTGATGCGGTTGAGCTGGTTGACCTCGGATGCGCCCGGGTCGTAGTCAACGGCCACGATGTTGCTCTCCGGGTGCATCTGGCGCAGGCGCTTGATGACCGACTTGCCCACCACGTGGTTGGGCAGGCACGCAAACGGCGAGCAGCACACGATGTTGGGCGTGCCGGTCTCGATGAGGTCGCACATCTCGGCCGTGAGCAGCCAGCCCTCGCCCATCGTGTTGCAGAGGGAGAGCACCTGCTCGGCCTTGGAGGCCAGCTCGAAGATGTCGGGGTACGCCTGGAAGCGCGTGGTCTTCTCCAGCATACGGTTGATGGGCTCGCGCATCCCCTCGATGAGCTTGATGCCGGCCATGTGCGAGAGGCGGCTCGTGGCCTTGGTCCCGAGCTCGGCGTTGGTGTTGATGGCATTGGTCATGCCAAAGAGGAAGAAGTCCACGAGACCCGGCACGTTGGCCTCGCAGCCCTCCTGCTCGATGAC
>UMLF01083971.1_pt1 | contig 16162 bp, 14 predicted proteins | sample 1966501 | NCBI WGS metagenome assembly UMLF01 (sample SAMEA4836194, study PRJEB28245) | human gut metagenome | biome: gut microbiome; material: fecal sample | place: Denmark | collected 2008 | reverse complement strand
TACAATCACCTGTGTGATGTCCTGGAAAATTGATTTCCGTGTTCTCACACCCAGAGCTACAGCATGTACTACGGCCGCCCTGCTCACAGGGCATAAAAGAAAATGGCAAAAAAGTGCAGCACACTGCCCAAAACCACAAAGATGTGGAAGACAGAGTGAAGCCACTTTTTCTTCGCGCCAATGCCGTATAAAATGGAGCCCAGGGTGTAGGCGATTCCTCCAGCCAAAAGCAGCGCAAACCCGGTCTGTCCCATGGCCTCCATGGCCTGTGGGGCGAAGGGCAGCACAGCCCAGCCCATGCCGATGTAGCAGATCATGGAAAACACCCGATACTTCCGCAGGTCAATGGCCGTAAGGGTCACCGCCAGGGCCGTCAGGGCCCATTCCCCAATGGCCAGTCCCAGCCCCAGCGCCGGATACAGCGGCCGGATGGCAGACAGCGCCACCGGCGTATAGCTCCCCGCAATGAGGAAATAGATGGTACAGTGGTCCAGCACCTGGAGAACCTTTTTCCCCATGCCGGGCCGCAGACCATGGTAGACGCTGGACATGGTGTACAGCCCAATGAGGCTGACCCCATAGATCACCGCTCCCACCACATCCACCGCCCCACCCCGCAAAGCAGCCCGGACAACGCACAGCACCAGAGCGGCAATTCCCAAGGCGCCACCTGTGATGTGGGTGACCATATTCATGATCTCCTCGCCCTTGGAATAATCCGGCAACCGCCGGTCAATCAGCTTGATTCGCTTTCGCATGCAACCCATCACCCCAAAAATCCAAGCCCCGTCTCGTGGCATGATTTTACTATTATATTATACCACACTTTGCCACAGCCGGAAAGGCCCACCGCAGGCCAGCAACATTTACTTTTTTATACTGATGTGGTAATGCCTTGTCCCTCCACGCAGGGCATAGACGTACCGCCACGGGCTGCGAGAGCCGAAAACCACACGCTGGCGTGGGAGCGCCCTGCCTTCCCCCGGGGGGAAGGTGCCGCGCGGAGCGAGGTGGATGAGGAACGGCGCTATCTAGCAAACCGGTAGGCCGGATCGATTCAGACGTAACATATTCCCTTTTCAACGGAACTGCCTAGTAATCGGTTCCGTTTCGCCGTGCCAGCTGGCATGAAGGAAGCGCTGCCGCCCCCCGCGAACCGGCAGGGGGCGGCAGCGTCGGATTGACAGCTGCACCTCAATCGGCAGCTCCAGGGACCCGAATCACCTCGTCAAATCGGTCCAGGTACTCCTTTGACCAGTCGTGTGTAATCACAATTCTTGTGATATGTTTCTGCCTGAAGATAAATTCCTGAATTAGTTTTACATTTTCTGGATCTAGTCCAGTGGTTGGCTCGTCAAAAACCATAACACTGGCGTGCTTCTGCATAGCCCGGGCAATACAAATCCGCTGGCGCTCCCCACCAGAAATGTGGTCGCCAAAATCACCCAGTGGTTTTTCACCCACGCGCTTGGCTAGATCCGTCAGGTTGAGTTCCTCCAGCAGAGCTTGGTAGGCATCAGAATCCTGGGCCGGTGTTTGGCCAAACATTGTAATGTTCTCATAGAGTGATGCGTTAAACAAAAAGGCAGATTGGTTAACCACGGAAATCTGGGCTAAAATCTCACGTTCTGTGGCATTCTTAATGTCTTGATCCCCAAAGTAAATTTCCCCTGTATAGTTGTCATAATACTTCAGAAGCAGTTTGATCAGGGTCGTCTTTCCACTGCCGCTTTCACCTACAATCGCGTAGCAGCCACCAGGCCGGAACACATGACAGAAATCCCGATACAGCTGTCTCTGGTCAAAGGAGAACGATACGTTGTGATACGTAATGGCAGGTTCCTCTTCTCGCACCAGGCCTCTCTCCACTGGGCACGAAAAGTCCCGTTCATCTTCCAGCTTCTTTGCCAGCTCTTTTGTAGATCGAAATGTAACCGCCTCTTCAATAAGGTTCGAAAGGCTGTTGGAAATTTCTGAAAAGTACCCTGTAGCTGCCAGCATCATCGCAGCGCTCAGGCTTCCTTGCAAAATCAGGAAGCCACCCACTCCAATGCCAACGATATTCGTCAAAGATGCAATCGTATAAAGGGTTTTAGCACTCATGCTCCGGGCAAAGCCATAGGAAAAATAGGCCCGCTGCTTTTGGGAGCTGACCTGCTCAAACCGATTTAAAAAGTTCCCGGACTGATTGCTGGTATGGATCACCTCGTAGCCGTCTATGGTCTCCTTTAGGACATTTGCGTATTCCTCGGAGCGCGCAGAAAACGCCCCCCCTGGTCCGCTGCTGTATGTTTGTAAAAAACCCACTACAAATTAACGGCGCTGTTGACACCAGGATTCCCGCCACGAACAGCCACGTGTTCATCAAGCATAGCATCACAGAAGCCACAATGGCAGAAATCCCATAGCTGCAAATCAGAGGAATGGTGTCCATCCGGTCGGTACGGTACATGTCCGTATCCGTCGTGAACAAATTCAGATAGTATGCGCGATTTCGCCGCTGAAACCCCTGCCACGGACGTTGCAACACATTTTTCATGATATCCCGTTTCAGGCACACTTCCGCATGGGAAAGGTAGCCCAATCGCGCAGCTGTGGAACCGGCATGGAGCAAATACGCCGATAAAAGCAGGCCTGTCGCAATGACAATCCTCCAAATCATACTTTCCCGCTGCCCTTCCTGGGCAAACTCCAAGATTTGGGCCGTGTAGTATACGCTCAAACTGAGCGCAACCGATTCCAGGCTACTCAAAAGGCATGTCAAAATAAAAAAGCGTTTGCTTTTCACAGGAATGTTCTTCATGGCATCCTCCAAAATATTCTATCTATTCAATGCCCATACGAACTCAAAACTCACTATGCCGCCCCCCGCAGACTGGCAAAGGGCGGCAGCGCCGGATTTACAGTGCGCTCAGGTGCGCTGGGGTCAAATCATACACCCGGTCAAATTGCTTCTTCCGCTCCGCTGTCAGATGATGGCTAATCAGAATCAGAGTCAAATCCGGGTTGGACAGAAGGCTTTGTTCCACAATGTCCGCATTCTTCTGGTCCAGGGCGCTGGTCCCCTCGTCAATCAGCAAAATGGAGCAGTCGTGGATCAGCGCCCGGGCGATGGCCACCCGTTGCTTCTGGCCACCGGAGAGGTTGCTGCCTTCCTCTCCCACCACGGTATCCAGCCCCTCCGGCATATGGGCCAGGTCCCCCGTCAGTGCGCTGTCCCCCAGAGCCCGCTCCATCTGTTCATCAGTAAATTCCTCGCCCAAGGTGATGTTCTCCCGAATGGTGGTATTGAAGAGGAATACGTCCTGCTCGATGTAGCTCATCTGTCTCTGGAGCTGCTCCGGCGTATAGTCCCGGGCGTCTGTGCCGTCGAACCGAATGGTTCCCGTATAGTCCGGCAGCCACCCCAAAAGCAGCTTCAGGAGGGTGGATTTCCCGCAACCGGACGGACCAGTCAGCGCATACTTCTTCCCCTTTTCAAAGCGCAGATTCCTATCCTCCAAAACAGTCTTTTCGCCATACCGGAAGCTCAGGTGCTCCACAGCAATCCCATTGCGCATCGGCAGCATCTCCCGATCAGCTTTCTCCAAGGAGCCGTTGTCATGGACGGTAATCTTCTCAAAATATGGCTTGCTGGAGGCGATAGATAGACGGAAATCGGTCAGAGCATTCAATCCATCGGCAACGGCAGAGATCAACTTGCCGCTGCCAAACAGCGCAGTCTGCAGAATCACCCCCTGGAAGGACAGGAAACCAATCCAAATACTGATCCCTCCCTGACACAGGATGCCAGCCACAGCCAACACCTTGCCCGTAATCGTCTGGGTACGGAGCCGCCGGAAGGCAGGCCCTTCTATTCCATCGCTACACTGGGACACGCCTTGCAGAAACCTTCGGTTCCTGCCAAAAACGCGCAGAACATCATAGCCCGCCAGCAGATCCTTCAGCTTGCTCACAGCCTTTGCCTGCTCCCGGGTACAGGCCGCTCCCGCAGCCTCCATTTTCTTGTCAAATAGCTTAGGGGCCAGACTCATAATCAGGGCAGACGCCAGAGAAGCAACCGTCAGGGACCAATGGAGGCAGGACAGCGCAATGATGCTATGCATCACCGTAAAAGCCATGCTGATCCAGTTGAAAAACGGCCCCCATGCCAAGCTTTCTATCTGGTCGATGTCCTTGGTAAACTCGGACAGATACTCTCCGGTCTGCCGCTTGTGGAACTCGCCATGGCTCATTTGCAGCATCGTCGCCGCCATATCACGCCGGACCTGATTGTTCATCTTTCGTATGACATGCTTGCCCAAAATGTCCTCTACCGCCACAAACACCTGCACCAGAACCACACAAAGCAGATTCAGCAGGGTCCAGAACAGAAATCCCCGAAAATTCCCTCTTACCAGCTCCTCCAAGGATTCCATGAGGGCCAGACTCCGGTATGAGGATAATCCTGCATCGATGAATAGCATAAAAATTATTATGCCACTCATTTTCCAAAATTTTTTGATATAGTAGAACATGCAGCCACTCCTTTTTGCAAAAAATCAACAATTGCAGCAACATCCAAACCGGAAAGAGCCGGTATGGCACAGGCCAGTTTTCAATCCCGGAAGCAGGTCCTTGGGGAATGCCCGTCAACCAGCATTCCCTTTCTACACCGCAAATTGAAGCAGCTCAAAACATCCGGGCAGGTGTAGCACGCTTGCTTCAACTGGCCAAAGGACCACAGCTGGTTGATCGCTTCGTCCAATATAATTCCCTGCTCCGGGTCCACCCGCCCCAGCAGGTTTTTCGGATGGTCCAGGGCCACCGTACACTTCTCAATTTTTCCGTTGGCTCGAAAGACCATGCTGTGGGGATAGCTTGCATAGCAGACCTGCGCGAACGGTTCCTTGTCCTGGTTTTCCCGGCGCATGCCAATCTGGTCCAGATATGCTAGGTGCTCCAGCGGAAGTCCTGTCTTCTGCTCTCCCTCCAGAAGCTCCAAGGTCTTGACAGACTCTCCGCCCCAGTCTCCCACGGGACTTACATAGACAGAAAAGCGGTCATCCCCTCCGAACAGATCATGTAGGTGGTCATACCAGCTAAAATCCCGGTCCCCAGCCAAGATGTTATGGCGAATGACCATACGGAAGGGAAACTGGTCCTTGGGAAGAGCAGAAAGTACAATCAGATTGTTTAAAATGGTTTGCAACGTCCCTTTGCCGGACGCATGAGGGCGGGTCTCATCATGGTTCCAGCCATCCAACGTCACCTGGTAGTCGGTGATCCCCGCCGCGTAGTACTGCCGGAATGCGTCTTCATCCAGCAAATACCCATTGGTGGTCATGCCGCCACTGTACCGGAATGGATGGGAAGCCTGGGCCTCCTGCACCAACGCACAGGTTTCCAGGATGATATCCTTGCACAAGGTTGGTTCCCCACCGAACCAGTTGAGATGCAGGTTCTGAAACCGGAGCGCCTGATCCACGAGATACGTCTGAATCTGGTCCAATGTCTCCCGGTGCATGGAAAGGGGCCTATGACTCTCATAGCAATAGGAGCAGCGGAAGTTGCAGCCCTCTGTTGGCATAATCGTCACAAACAGGCATTCATCCATCATCCTTTTTGCATGCTGTAGCAGCGTTTCCACTTCTTTCCGATCTGCCAGCAACTCTTGTTCATGTAAAAATTGTGTCAGCGAAGTAGACAGCGCGGCACAACCTCCGCAGCGTAGAATTTCATAAAACTCTTCCTGGAGCTTTGGCTCCGTAATTTTGACCTTATTTTGAAGCAGCTTGGACGAGATGTAAAGCGCACCGTCTTCTTCATAATATTCCGTGTAACCCGGAATCATGTACGTCATAACTTCTCCTCTTTTCAGAAGTATACTATAAGCACAGATTTTTTAGAGACTCCAGGGAAATCCTGGAGTCTCGTTTGGACTAGTGGACCTCGCAGTTGTTGTGGCATTTATTATCGAACAGCCCAGAAATGTACGAATCCACCTCGCCCAGCGGTTTCTTTTCTTTGAGAATCTCCATGCTTATGTACTCCTCATTATGAAATTCAGCGTCAGGGCTTTGCATCTTTCACGCTGTATACACAGGATACCATATGTATAGAGCAAAATGTATATCGCAGCACGATAGTAAAAAATAACACAAAACGACTAGTAGCTCTGGATTTTGATCTCAAACCGTGGTATAATCAATTAGAAAAAAGCTGCCCAATATTTTAAGAAGAAAGGTATCGGAAATGAGAGAAGTATTTCTAGGAGAATACATGAAACAGCGGCGCCTGGAGCTGGGGCTGACCCAGGAGGAGCTGTGCGAGGGCATCTGTGAGCCCATAACCATTTCCCGCATGGAAAACGGACGGCAGACCCCCTCCCGCAACCGCATCAACGCCCTGCTGCAGCGTCTCGGATTGCCGGATGACCGTTATTTTGCCCTGCTCAGCAAGCGCGAAGAGGAAATCGCCGCCCTGCAAAAGGAAATCATCGCTTGCAGCGTCCAGCGGGATACCGCCCATGGCTGGGAGCTGCTGGGCCAGCTGGAGCAGATCACCGAACCAGACGACCACGTCACCCGGCAGTTCATTCTCCGCTCCCAGGTCATCCTGGGGAAGGCCGAAGGACGGTACAGTGCGGAAGAGCAGCTGCAAATGCTGATGAAGGCCCTGCGGATGACGGCGCCTCATTTTGACCTGGAGGAAATCAGCAAAGGATTGTACAGCTTTGAAGAGGTAAAGATTATCAACCAAATTGCTGTCACTTACGCTGGAAATGGGCAACGTAGGAGAGCAATCGACATTCTCAGGCAATTGATGAAGTACGTCCAGAAGCACTACCAAAACATCCTACAATCCGGAGGGCTACTCCCACTAATTTCCTACAACTATGCACGAGAATTAGCTGCAAATAAACAATATGAGGATGCCATTGAAATCGCAGAATTAGGCCGGCAGTCCTGTGTGACATACGGACATTACCAATTCTTACCTGGTGTCCTGGCCATTATGGCTTCCTGCTATCACTTTTTAGAAAAGGATGAGGAGAGCGAAGCGCTATACCATCAGACATATTACCTGTATCAGGCAATCGACAACCCCGGTGACGGAGCGCAAATCAAAGAGGAAGCAAAAGAGTACTTAAACGTTGACTTTCGTTTTTAAAGCGTTTCCTCTCCGGAAGTCGGCAGCTTATTGGGTGCATCATCCGGATCTTCCGTATAATCTGGCTCTGTAGGACTCCCAACAGCCGAAGGATTCGCCTCACCGGCATAACAAACCGTCTGAGACAACCCCGCCAGAATAGACAGGCTGATCAGCGCCGCCAAGCACAAAGAAATAAATTTTTTCACAGTCAGGTCACCCTTTCATTTTAATTGTAATGAAAGGATACCAAAAAGTCTCAGGAAAGCCCATATCGCCCCGTGTTTTGCATTTTTAACTCAAAACGATACATCACACAGCACACCCCCGCACCCGGCAAGAATCCGCCTGTGCGCGGGAGCAGCCCATTGGCCACACGAATTTGACTTCATGCGTGCCGTTTTTTGACTCATGCCAGAAATGATGTTGCATAAGCAGATTCAATTATGTACAAATTTTATCACAAATTCCAGCATTTGTCAAGTCCTGGCCGCATCAAATCCATGGCAACCGCATTTCCTTTTTCCCACTGGCGTGGGAGCGCCAGTGCTGGTTTTTCGGTGTTTCTACCCTTGGCTGTACGCATATGTCCCGGGGGAAGCCAGGGCGCTGCCGCGCCAGTCTCATTTCGAAGCATGGTACCAACATAAGTTCGTGCCACTGTATATTTGCCCCTACCGCCCCTGTGACAGCTGTCCTTCGAAATTTCCCCCTATATCACCAAACTGCTGCAGAAGGAACCCCCTCTGCAGCAGTCTTTCTTATTTGCACATATGGGGCCGTCCCCATCATTTCGGGCGGATTCCCCCAGCGGTTAATATGCCACGCCCCAATAAATCATCTTTTTCGCCGGTTTTCCGCAAATGGGGCACACATCCCCCAGGTGCTCCTGGTGGAAGGGGATGCAGCGGGAGGACATACCGGCCACGTCCTTCATCTTCAGCTCGCAGGCCTCTTCTCCACACCACATGGTCTTGATGAAGCCGCCGTGCTTCTCCTGGAGCTCCTTAGCCTCCTCCAGGCTGTAGGCGGGGTAGATGTGCTCGTCCAGGTTCTTCTTGGCCTTGGCGAAGAGACCGTCGTGGACTGCCTGGAGAGCCTCCGCCGCTCGGGTTTCCAGCTCCTCCAGGGAGACAACGGCCTTCTCTCCGTTGTCCCGGCGGACCAGGACGCACTGGCCGTGTTCCATATCCTTGGGCCCCAGCTCCAGCCGGACCGGGACGCCCTTCATCTCATACTCGGCGAATTTCCAGCCGGGGCTCTGCTCGGAGTCGTCCACCTTCACCCGGAACCCAGCCTTCTTCAGCCGCGCCGCCACCTCGTTCACCTTCTCCAGGACGCCGGGCTTGTGCTGCGCCACGGGAATGAGGACGATCTGGATGGGGGCGATCTTGGGGGGCAGGACCAGGCCGTTGTTGTCCCCGTGGGTCATGATGATGCCGCCAATGAGCCGGGTGGACAGGCCCCAGGAGGTTTCAAAGGGGGTGGCCTGCTGGTTGTTCTTGTCGGTAAAATGAATGTCAAAGGCCTTGGCGAAGCCGTCCCCAAAGTAATGGGAGGTACCGGCCTGGAGGGCCTTCCGGTCGTGCATCATGCACTCAATGGCATAGGTCCGCTCCGCCCCGGAGAACTTCTCCTTCTCCGTCTTCACCCCCCGGACCACCGGCATGGCCAGGTACTCCTCGCAGAAGCGGGCGTAGCATTCCAGCTGGTCCTCGGTCTCCTGAATGGCCTCCTCGGCAGTGGCGTGGAGGGTGTGGCCCTCCTGCCACAGAAACTCCCGGTGGCGCAGGAAGGGGCGGCTGGTCTTCTCCCACCGCAGGACACTGCACCACTGATTGTACTTCACCGGCAGATCCCGCCAGGAGTGAACGATATCCTTAAAGTGGTCGCAAAACAGGGTCTCGGAGGTGGGCCGGATGCACAGCTTCTCCTCCAGCTCCTCCGCTCCGCCCATGGTGACCCAGGCGCACTCGGGGGCGAAGCCCTCCACATGGTCCTTCTCCTTCTGCAGCAGGCTCTCCGGAATGAGGACCGGCATATACACATTCTCATGGCCGGTCTCCTTAAACATCCGGTCCAGAACCGCCTGGATGTTCTCCCAGATGGCGTAGCCATAGGGCCGGTAAATGAACACGCCCTTCACGCCGGAATAGGCAATGAGCTCCGCCTTCTTGCACACGTCTGTGTACCACTGGGCAAAGTCTACCTCCATATCGGTGATTTGCTCCACTTTCTTCTCTTTTGCCATCCTATATTCATCCTCTCACGGGGAATTTGGTGAACTCCCACGGGTACTTTCTATGCCGTTATTGTATCACGATTGTCAAGGCCCCGCATAGGATGAGATACGCCCCAGGTCCCGGCGCGGCCACACACAACTTCCCCGCCAGCATCTGGAACTGGATTGCATTTATATTGTATGGAAAGGGAGAATCCCATGGCCCAATTTACCATTTCTCTGGACCCCGCCGCTGCGGCGCTCTACCTGCGGGTAGCCCAGGCCGCAGGAAAGCCGGTGGAGGAGGTCCTGGCCGACGCCCTGTTCAAGCTGGCCGGGGAGCTGTCCCTGGAGGCCCTCCAGGCCCGGTCATAAAAAACGGAAATCCGCCGTTGTATTCAGAGGAGGAATTTGCTATACTAATTGCGATCACCTATATGGAGGCCGCAAATATGAAATCCATTCGCGATATTTATAAAATTGGCCGTGGTCCCTCCAGCTCCCACACCATGGGACCGGAGCGGGCCGCCAGGCTGTTTCTTTCTGAGCATCCAGAGGCCGACCGCATCGAAGTCGTCCTTTACGGCTCCCTGTGCAAAACCGGCGTCGGTCACGGCACAGACCGGGTCCTGCGGGAGGTCCTGCAGGAGGTAGACGCGGAAATCGTCTTTTCCAAGGAGGACCCTGTAGGCATCCAGCACCCCAATACCATGGACTTCTTCGCCTATCAGGGGCCAAACCAAACCGGACATATCCGGGTCGAATCCGTGGGTGGCGGCGACATCGTCATCCTGGGGCGGCCCGCAGACCCTTCTGCCGAGATCTACCCGGAAAACTCCTTTGCGGAGGTCCGGGACTTCTGCAAATGGCGCTACATCAATACCCTCAGCGAGTACGTGGAGATGAACGAAGGCCCGGAAATCTGGGACTTCCTCCGGGAGGTCTGGAAGGCCATGCAGCAGTCCATCACAGACGGCCTGTCCACCACCGGCATTCTGCCCGGAGGGCTCAACGTGGAGCGAAAGGCCAAGCAGCTCTATGAGAATCAGCTGCCCACGGAGGTGGCCCAGGTTCTGGAGTGCCGGATCATCTGCGCCTATGCCTATGCCGTGTCGGAGCAAAATGCGGACAATGGCATCATCGTCACCGCCCCCACCTGCGGCGCCGCCGGCGTCCTGCCCTCCGTCCTGCGGTACGTCCAGGAGACTCGGGGCTGCACCGAGGAGCAAGTCCTCCGAGCCCTGGCCACTGCCGGCATTCTGGGGAACCTGGCCAAAAGAAACGCCTCCATCTCCGGCGCCGAATGCGGCTGCCAGGCAGAGGTGGGCGTGGCCTGCGCCATGGCCGCCGGCGGCCTGGCAGAGCTCTACGGCCTCAACCTGGATCAGGTGGAGTACGCCGCAGAAATCGCCCTGGAGCATCACCTGGGCCTCACCTGCGACCCCATCTGCGGCCTGGTCCAGGTCCCCTGCATCGAGCGCAACGCCGTGGCCGCCATGCGGGCCATGAACGCCTGCAACCTGAGCTACTGCCTCTGCGGCACCCGAAATATCAGCTACGACATGGTCTGCAAAGCCATGTACGAAACCGGCCTCAACCTCTCCCATCAGTACAAAGAGACCTCCGAAGGCGGCCTGGCCCGGTTCTATAACCGCCGCCGGACCAGCCGGTAAGGAGACCGCCCCTATCACGCAAATCAGCACAGCAGGCATGACCGTGTGTTTCGGTCATGCCTGCTTTTTTGCACCATAATGAAACCGTCCGCATTGGAAAGCTACTCCATTTGGAGTATAATATTGGTAAAAATTTATATCGTGTTTCAATTAGAATAAAATTTTATAATATACTAGTCAAAATCATTCCTATATCAATCTCCTTGGACGCCTTTTTTCATCTAAGCAAACTCACAACGCTCTCACCATCTCCACGAACTGGCTCATACTCACAGCACCTGGCAGCAAATAATCTCCGTCCCGAAACACCATGTAATACCGGTACTGATTTCCCGCCGCATGACGCCAAGCGTCACCCAATGCAATTTTGTCGCGGCTGTCATCGTTTTTCAGATGTTCGCCTTTGGTTTCTGCAAGGATGATTTTACCGCTCTGCGTCATAATCATCACGTCTGGGTAATGGTTGATATAGCCGTTGATGCAGAAACCGTGCCGGGCAATGTTCCTGTGCCACCAGCGGACATTGGGCAGCGCGGTCAGCTCCATCACCAAATCCTGCTCCAGCTGGTTCATATCTTCTTCGGCCTGGTACAGAGATCCACCCAGCATATCGGTGCTGCTCATGGGGTGGATTGTCATAGGTAAACAGAAAGAGGGCCTGCACACGATCCGCTCCGTCTCCAGCCAACGAGTAAAGGTTTCCTTATAATGCTGCGTCAGCAAGCTTTCAATCTTCGCCCGAATTTTGGATGCAAATCCAAGTGGGGTTTTTTCCATAGCGGCAAGCTGTCCCTTGTCCATATCGTCCACAATGTGGTTAATGTAAGCACGCAATTCCGCAGCGTCCACCATGTTCAACCTGTTAAGCTGGTTGAACATCATATCCTTACATTGGCGCACACGGCTCTCCGGAGGCAGATTATTAAAATACTCCTTGAAATACCGCTGGTCTGCACTGGACATTTTGAACACTTTGGGCAAGCCGCCCTCACTGCTCCGCACATCGACCTTAGCGATTTCATCATCAGCGGCAGCAAAATCTATATCATATGCCTTACCTTTCAGGGTAAAGCCCTCAGCGAGCTGCTCCTTTTCCAGCAGTTCAAAATTACCCTGGGTAAACACAGTATCTGGGATCACCTGGAAAAACTGCGGGATCATAACGTGTTCAATCTCTTCCCGAAACTCCGGTTTGACAGAAAATGTCGTCACTTTATCCCGCACCTCATGGGGCAGGTTTCTTATAAACGGGTCCATCGCCGCCTGCTTCACGGCCTCGTGATAGGTCTGTCCTGCTTTCTCAGCCTCGTCTAACATACTGTCCGCCTTCTGAGCGATTTCAGGGGATTTTTCCTGTTCTTTGCGCCGCTGCAATTCCTCGCCGATGGATTTGCCGTCCAGCCATGAAAGCTCGTCCTGTTCTGCTTCCTGCTTTGGCTCCAGGATGGAAAACTGCTTCGGAGGTTGCTCCATCGGCTTCTGAACCGAAGACGCAGGTAGGCGGTAATCCTGAGCGCTAAAGCCCGCGCTATTCAGCCCCTTGATGATATGCTGCACAGTTTTATTAAAATCATTGGAGGAAGTCAGCACATACGACATATCTAAAGATGGCTCGCTATGCTGGACGGCATGAGGCAGACGGAGAATCCGCCCCAAAATCTGCTCCACATCCACCTGACTCGTCTTATTGGCAAGGGAAGCCAGTATGTAGGCAAAAGGACAGTCCCACCCCTCCTTCAGCGCATTCACCGTAATAATATAGCGAATCGGGCAATCAGGGGACAGCAGATCCTCGTTTTTCAGTTCATTGATGTCAGCAGTACGTATGGCAATTTGATTGGCGGGAACGTCTGCCTGGATCAGTTCTGTTCGGATTTTCTCAAAAGTCGCCGCATCCTCCTTTCCTCTGGGCTGAGCCTGAAATAGAACAATCGGACGGATATACCGGCCGGTTTTTTTCTGCTCTGTAACTGCAATTCCCTCCAGCTTGTTCCGTAAATCGATCGCATCGATTAAAACCTCACGCTGGCTATCCCGGTTGTAGACGATGACAGGCAGCTTTACCATGTGTTCACCCTTTAATTGCACCGCATCCACATAGGAGATCACATTGCTCTCCTTTTTCGGGGTAGCGGTCAAATCCAGTACAAAACAAGGATTGAAGTTTGCCAGCATTTCAAGGCTAAGATCAGACCGGGCGTGGTGGCTCTCGTCCACAATCACAAGGGGCGACAGTTGATTGATAATTTGAAAAAGAGCGGTCTCATCCGCTTTCTCAATGGGGATCTCCGGTTTGCCCAGCACCTTGGCAAACGCGGCAAGATTGCTGTTCTCCTGATAGGCTTTGAGGCCCTCCTTGCCCCGGCCCCGGAAAGAATCGTAGGACAGCACCATAATGGAAAGCTGCTCCGTGACCGCCGTGGGATTGAAGTTTTGGCCGTTCAGCAGCTCCTGCTTGGTGTAGACCTCCACCCGCCCCCCAAAATCCACGTCAATTTTCTGACGGTAGGGATGCTGCGGGTCTTTGAGCGCCCGTACCGTCTGGGCCAAAATCGCGTCAGAGGGAACAAGCCACACCACAGCCTTTGTCTTAGTTACAGGCAGCGCGCTGAAAAGCGGGCGAATGGCATTACAGGCAAGAAAGGTCTTGCCGCCGCCTGTGGGAACTTTGAAGCAGAGGTTGGGGACGCCGGGTAGAATGTCCTGATAAGCGCCCAGAGATGGCGCGCTTTTCTCCTGCCAGAAAAAGCGGAACGCCACCGCATAATTCCGCGTTTCATTCAACAGTTCCAGATAGCGGACTAAGTCCGCAATCACCTTTTTCTGATAGCCTTTCATTTCCATGCAGCATCACCTTCTTATAACCTGCTAATATCCCGGGGGATTTTCTTGAATGTAATGCCCATCTGCGCCAGCTTGTCTTCCCCGATGGAGCAGAGGTCGGCATAGATGACCGTACCGCTGGCTTTCTCTGAAACGGTGGAGAGAAACGCGTAATCCAGCACTGTTACGGTCTGTGGCTCATAGTAGAAGTAATAGTCTGTGTCGTTGTGCTGGCCGAGGTAATAGGGATTGTCCCCGGCAGGCGGAGCGTAGGGCGTTTTGGTTTCCATAAACCAGATGTACTCCCGAATTTTCTCCGGAGCCACAGCTTCATTCAGGCAATCGCCAATTAGCAGCGGCTCACCCAGATCATAAAAGCTGAAATTGCCGCCGGTCCCCTCCACAGCATTCTTCCCCTCACCGTAACCCTGGATGACCCGCTTGACTCGCTCAGCGGTGATGCTGTCGGCGTAGTCCATCATTTCAATTAAGATGAACTTTCGATGTTTACCATCTGTGTTTAGATTCAAAACGGCCTGTCCAGTCGTTCCAGAACCAGCAAAACTATCCAGCACAATATCGCTTTCGCGTACTATGGTGCGTATAGCTTCCATGACATAATCCACAGATTTAGGCTGAGGGAAATCATTTTTGCTTGCGCCTGGAAAAAGCTGGCCAAATGTCGTTTGCCCCTTTTCCGTGTAGAATTGGGGATTATTCCAGATGGTAAATAGTTTCTGTCTGACAGTTTCACCGCCATACATAGCATATGCCTTTCGGTACACTTTCCATGATCCAGATTTTTTTTGCGCAACAAGCAAGCGAATATCTTTCCGTGATAGTTCAGTACCCCATGTCCAGCATCCTTGATAGCCATCAGGCCAAAGAGGAAATATTTCGACTGTGTGGGTATTATTCTGTTCAAGTGAGACTGATCCATTTGATGGATTGGCATAGATCGGGTACCAAAGATTAGGCCGATTTTCTTTGCCAAACTCTCTATGCGTATTTCGTAATTCGAGCAGGCGATATTTTCCGTTCTCATCTGTCAGCTTATAGTCTTTATTGAGCTTCGTATCGTCTTTTTCGACACTAAATTGTCCCGCTGGAGCAGTATATTTTGTATATACCAAAAGATATTCATGGCAGGTAGCAAAATACTTATCTTGGCTCCTGCCTTTTGGATTGCATAGTAGCGTAATTTGGGCAACGAAATTCGATTCACCAAATATTTCATCCATTATTCCTCGAAGATAAATAATTTCATTATCGTCAATGCTAATAAATATAGCGCCGTCATTTCCGAGCAACTTATGCAACAATTTAAGACGCGGGTACATCATGCATAACCATTTGTCATGGCGGGTCAAATCTTCGCCTTCTTTGCCAACAGCCTCTTGAAACCATTTTTTATTTTGGGATCATTGACATTATCATTGTAAACCCATCCCTCGTTGCCTGTGTTGTACGGAGGATCAATATAGATGCACTTCACCCGCCCCTCGTATCGGGGCAACAGCGCTTTCAGGGCCTCCAGATTGTCGCCCCGGATGACCATATTCTCACTGCCGTTGTCCTCGTCGTGCTGGCCGCTCTCATCATAGCTGTACCGACGTTCCAATACCCGAAACGGTACTTCCTGATGATGGTTGATCACCTTATTTTTTCCGATCCATTCAAGTGTTGGCATGGGTGTTCTCCTCCTGGGTATCGCACAGATCATTCTCCGTGCAAACTGCTTTCTACGCTCAGCTTGCAACACATGGCCTCGGAAACGCCATGCTGCGCAGTAACCTTTGTTTCAATGACACCGCCGCGTTTTTGGGCAATGGTAGTAATCTCGGCCATGAAATCCTTTCAATCACCTCGATTAACAATTTAAAAATATTATACTCAAAATTACGGCAAAAGTCAACGTCGGAGCAATTCGGAAACTTCCCCAAAATGTAGGATTTACAATGATGTGTGACACCGGAGGAGGGGCTGTGGAAATGTGGAAAACCGCAGCGCGGTTTCCGCACATTCCCACAGCACTACTACGATGCCTGCGGCGCTTTTTCCGGATTGAGAGAAAAAAGGTGGCAAATAGGGATGGCCTGTGTTAAGGTTGAGTTGTCGAATCAAAACCGAAAGGCAGGTGCCACCCTATTCGCCATGAATAAGATAACACAGGACATGCGCTTTAAGCAAGCGGTAATTGAGTATTCTTTGAAACACGGCGTCACAAAGGCAGCCATCCGTTACAAGACCTCCAGGCAAAACATTTACCGCTGGAGAAAGAAATACGACGGTACGCTACAATCCCTTGCTGACC
>UMLF01039123.1_pt1 | contig 16183 bp, 14 predicted proteins | sample 1966501 | NCBI WGS metagenome assembly UMLF01 (sample SAMEA4836194, study PRJEB28245) | human gut metagenome | biome: gut microbiome; material: fecal sample | place: Denmark | collected 2008 | reverse complement strand
CAACACTTTTTTGCATCTTTTTTGAGTTTTTTCTATATTTCTTGAATTTGTTTCATTTCCCCGGCCGGGTGTTTCTTTTTTATCCCATAAACAGCACAAAGCCCCGCGCGCAAACGCAGGGCTTTGAAATACAAATGATCACAGTTCTCCCCGGCCAGACAGCGCCCGGTACAGGGTCGTCTCATCGGTATACTCCAGGCTGGCACCCACGGGCAGGCCATAGGCCAGACGGGTGGTCTTGATGCCCAAGGGCTTGATGAGTTTTGCCAGATACATGGCCGTTGCCTCACCTTCAACGGTGGGGTTCATGGCCATGATCACTTCCTTCACTTCACCATCTCCCAAACGGGCCAGCAGTTCCTTGACCGTCAGCTGTTCAGCACCGATGCCATCCATGGGACTGATGAGACCGTGGAGCACATGGTACATGCCATGGTACTCCCGGGTGCGCTCAAATGCCTGCACATCACGGGGCGTTTCCACCACACAGATGACAGAGCGGTCCCGCTTGGCACTGGCACAGATGGGGCAGAGCTCGGCTTCAGTATAATTCTGGCAGACACGGCAGCGGTGGAGCTTGGTGTGGGCGTTCTGGATCGCACCCGCCAGTGCGGCGGCATCCTGATCCGACATGCTCAGTACCTGATAGGCCATCCGGGTCGCACCCTTCCGCCCAATGCCCGGGAACTTGCTGAATTCTTCGATCAGCTTTTCCAGCGGGGCTGCATTATAACCCATGGTGCTCCTCCACTTTGATCAAAGACCGGGAATGTTCAGGCCGCCGGTCAGTTTGCCCATTTCGGCCTCGGCAGTCTCATCCACCTGCTTGACGGTTGCATTGACGGCAGCAGCCACCAGGTCTTCCAGCATCTCGATATCATCGGGGTCCACGGCCTCAGGCTTAATGGTGATGCTCAGCACCTCGTGCTTGCCGTTCATCTTCACAGTGACCATCTCACCGGATGCACTGCCGGTGTACTCGGCAGCTTCCAGCTCTGCCTGCTTGGCCTTCATATCTTCCTGCATCTTCTGGGCCTGACGCATCAGGGAGTTCATATCGGGGCGGCCGAAGCCTGCGGGCATTCTTGCTTTCATGGTTGGTTCTCCTTTTATTTATCGTTTTTTGCGTTCACTATCCTCAATCGACACCTCCAGCCCCAGCTGTTCCAGCTTGCGGAGGGATTCCTCGGCGTTGACCGAAGCACGATTGACCGTCTTGGATTCATAGGGGCCGATGGGCACCGCCACACCGGACACCTGCGCGATCAGCTTTTTGATGAGCTTCTGGCTTTCCTTGTTTGCGCGGATAAAATCCCGGAAGGTCTTTCCGCCATCGATAAGCACCCGGGTACCATCAAAGTAACCCTTGGACTTTTTCAGGTAGGTGTAGAGCATGGGATCCTGCTCCTGCAGGAGCTTGATGACCTCTGCCCATTGCGGGAAGGGATTGATCCCCTCTGCCGCCACCTTGCGGGGCTTGTTCAGCGCCGGGTCAGCCGTATATTCCGGCTTGGGCTCCGGCTGAGGCTGGGCCGCAGGCACTTCCTGCGCGGGAGCCGGAGGCGCTTCTCTCTGCGGCGGCGCAGCCGGGGCCGGCTCGTCCCAGGGGGGAGGAGTTTCCGAAGTCACCGGCGGTTCCTCCGGCAGGGGCGGCAGCTCTTCTTCCGCAGAAGCTGCTGCTTCTGCCTTGGGCGGTTCCACGGGCTGAGGTGCCGGTTCCGGCTCAGACTGCTGCATCGGTGCCGGTTCCACAGAAGGTTCCTGCACGGGAGCCGATGCCGCCGGTGCACTTACAAAAGGTTTGACCGGTACCGACGCAAACGGTCTGGGGGCCTCCTGTGCAGGGACCGTAGGCCGGGCGGCGGGCAGAGCCTGTACCGCCACCTGCTGGGGCGGCTCCGAAAGGCTGAACAGGGCCAGTTCCAGCTCTATCCGCTGGTCGCTGCCACGGGTCATGTGCTCCAGAGCGTTGCCCAGAGCCCGGATGGCCCGGATCGCCTCCCGCTGCCCCATCCGGGGGCCTTTTTCCAGATAGAGCTTTTCCTCTTCCGGAGATACACCTGAGAGCAGTGCCTGCCCGCCGGGCAGGGCCGCCAGCATCAGCGCACGGTAATGGGCAATAAGCTCCTCGGTCAGCCGCTTCACATCCACTGACTGCTGGCGCAGCTGAGCCAGCTGTGCCAGTGCCGCGGCGGCATCCTGCGCTTCCAGCGCATCCGAAATATGGAACAGATAGCTCCGGTCGGTCACACCTGCCATCCGGCGGACAACGTCCGCATCGATCTTTGCCGTGACACCGGCACAGGTATCCAGAATGGACAGCGCGTCTCGCATGGCACCATCGGCAAGGCGGGAGATGAGCTCCGCCCCCTCGCCGGACAACTCCAGTCCCTCCTGCCCGGCGATGTACTCCACACGCTGGGCGATGTCCTCTGGGCCGATGCGGGTAAAATCGTACCGCTGGCACCGGGAAAGGATGGTGGCGGGGACCTTCTGGATCTCCGTGGTCGCCAGAATAAAGATGACGTGGGCGGGCGGCTCCTCCAGCGTTTTCAGCAGGGCATTGAACGCTGCCGTGGAGAGCATGTGCACCTCGTCGATGATATATACCTTATAATGACAGGCGCTGGGGGTGTAGGCTGTTTCATCACGCAGATCACGGATATCGTCCACGCCGTTGTTGGAGGCCGCGTCCATCTCCACCACGTCCAGAATGCTGCCGTTGTCGATGCCCCTGCAGATCTCGCACTCACCGCAGGGGTCACCGTTCTGGGGATGCAGGCAGTTGACTGCCTTGGCAAAGATCTTGGCACAGGTGGTCTTGCCAGTGCCGCGCACGCCGGTAAACAGATAAGCGTGGCCCACACGGCCTGTGGCGATCTGGTTGCGCAGTGCGGTCACGATGCCGCGCTGGGCCACCACATCCTCAAACCGCTGGGGCCGCCACTTGCGGTACAGGGCTCGATACATCTGCTTCTCCCCTTTCAACAAAAAAGCCGGGCAGCGCTGACGGGGGTTGACCCCCGCCTTGCGTAACTCGGCATACGGATGCAGGCTGACTGAAACGCACGGGACACACCGCTTAAGGCTGCTTGGTTCCCCACCTGACCTGGTTCACAGCGGCTCCATCGTACAGGGCCCGCATCCGTATGCCGAACCACGCAGCAGGCGCTGTCCGGCATGGCACATTTTGTGCTTGATTATTATAGCATGTTTCGGGGAAGAATGCAAGCCCCCGGCAGCGGGCTCACCCTCTCAGGCGCTTTGCGCCAGCTCCCCCAAAGGGGGAGCCTTTGGCAAAACCATCAAACAACATGCAAAACAAAAGCCCCTTCCGGCATTACACCAGAAGGGGCAGAGTGCTGAATAAAAGTTAGGACTGGCAGGCAGTGATCAGGCTCATCTTGTAGACCTCGTCAGCGTTGCAGCCACGGGACAGGTCGTTGATGGGTGCGTTCAGGCCCTGCAGAATGGGGCCGTAGGCAGCGTAGCCGCCCAGACGCTGAGCGATCTTATAGCCGATGTTGCCGGCCTCGATGCAGGGGAAGATGAAGGTGTTGGCCTGGCCAGCGACCTTGCTGCCCTTGCACTTGACCTGTGCAACTTCGGGAGCAACGGCAGCGTCAAACTGCAGCTCGCCGTCCACAGCCAGCTCGGGGTCCATCTCCTGAGCCTTGATGGTAGCGTCATGGCTCAGAGCAACGGTGCCGCCCTTGCCGGAACCCTTGGTGGAGAAGCTCAGAACTGCGACCTTCGGATCGATGCCGAACAGCTTTGCGGTCTTGGCAGTCTCAACGGCCACCTCAGCCAGCTTTGCGGATGCAGCGATCTTGACCTCGCCGGTAGCCTTATCAACGGTATCGGTGTAATCAATGTTGACAGCGCAGTCGCCCATGGCAATGCGCTTCAGGCCCTCTTCGCCAAAGTCACGGTCCAGAATGAAGCAGGAGCTCACCAGGTGTGCGCCCTTCTTGGTCTTGACCAGCTGCAGAGCGGGGCGGATGGTATCGGCGGTGGAGTAAGTAGCGCCGCCCAGCAGGCAGTCAGCCTTGCCCATCTTGACCAGCATGGTGCCGAAGTAGTTGGACTTCTTCAGCATTGCGGTACACTCTTCAGCGGTCTGCTTGCCCTTGCGCAGCTCGACCATGGTGTTCACCATCTCGTCGAAACCTGCGTAGTTCTCAGGGTCAATGATCTCAGCAGCGGAAATATCAAAATTGCCTGCGGCAGCAGCAGCCTTGCACTCAGCCTCGTTGCCCACCATGACAACCTTCAGAACGCCCTCGGCCAGCAGCTTGCTGGCTGCCTCCAGGATGCGGGGGTCATTGCCCTCGGTAAAAACGATCGTCTTGGGGTTTGCCTTCAGCTGTGCTACCAGCGGTGCGAACATATCAGCCATTGTTGATTACCTCCGAATTAACTATCCAATATTCACATCCGGGTGCCTGTTGGACACAAGGATGCCTTTCTCTTTTATTCTAGCACACCCGGCAAAAAGTTCAAGACAAAATTGGCTTTTTGTGCTATTATTTTAGGAGAAAACCATTTTTTATTTGTGAATAAATTATCATTCAGCTGTAAGGAGATCAAACTGCTATGGATTGGGATACATTAAAGGCCGAGTGTCTTGCCTGCCGCAGATGTGAGCTGTGCACCGACCGCACCCATGTGGTGTTCGGGCAGGGTGTCCAGACTGCTGAGGTGCTGTTCGTGGGCGAAGGCCCGGGCCAGAGCGAGGACGAGCAGGGCCTGCCTTTTGTGGGCCGCAGCGGCCAGCTGCTGGACAAATACCTGTTTGCCATCGATCTGGACCGAAGCAAAAACTGCTACATTGCCAACATCGTCAAGTGCCGCCCGCCCCACAACCGCGACCCGCTGCCCACCGAGAGCGAAGCCTGTATGCCATGGCTCCGGGAACAGTTCAAGCTGCTGCAGCCAAAGATCGTGGTCTGCCTGGGCCGCATCGCCTCCCAGCGGATGATCCGCACCGATTTCTCCGTGACCAAGGAGCACGGCACCTTTGTGCAAAAGAACGGCGTATGGTTCATGGGCACCTTCCACCCCGCTGCCCTGCTCCGGCAGGCGCAGAACAAACCCGCCGCCTTTGCGGATTTTGTGGCTCTGCGGGATAAAATAAACGAAGTCTGTCTGCATACCTATTAACCCCTCCGTCCAAGTATCATCTTCCTTCATTTTTGCATACCCTAAAGCAAAAGTGAGGTGTTCTGATATGAAAACGATCCAAAGCCGTTCCCCCGATTTCTTTCTGGGGGCCACCACACCGGCGGGCTTCAAGGGTTATTTTGAGCCGCTGCGCCGGGAGCCCGGGATGCAGATGCTTCTCATCAAAAGCGGGCCGGGATGCGGCAAATCCACCCTGATGAAGCATCTGGCCCAGGCCGCCGAGCAGCAGGGCCAGCGCATCGAAAAGATCCACTGCGCCAGCGACCCGGACAGTCTGGACGGGGTCATCTTCCTCGACCAGAGGCGCGCCATCATCGATGCCACCGCGCCCCATGTGGTGGAGCCGGACGCACCCGGGGCTGATGAGCTGGTGGTGAGCCTGTACCACACCATCGATGCCGGAAAGCTGGCTCCCCACCGGGACGAGGTCAAGGCCCTGTTTGCCCGGAATGCCGCTCTGCGGGGCCGGGCAGCCCGGTATATCGCATCGGCGGGCAGCCTGATGCTGGACAGCCGCCGGGCCGAGGCCTGCAGCGCCAACTTTGAAAAGGTGCGCCGCTACGTCAAGCGTCTCTGCACCCGGCTGCTTCCCCGCACCGAGGGCACCGCCAGCGAGGAGCTGCGGCTGCTCTCAGCCATCACCCCCAAGGGGATGGTATTCTACCGGGGCACGGTAGAAGCGCTGGCCGACCGGTATGTGGTATTCCGGGATGATTACGGGGCGGTCTCCCGCCTGCTGCTGGAACTCATCCGGGCCGAAGCGCTGGCCCGGGGCTACCACATCATCACCTGCCCCTGTGCCATGCACCCTGAAGATCAGATCGACCACATCTTCATCCCGGCCCTGCGGCTGGCTTTTTTGACCGACAACCTCTGGCATCCCATCCAGCTGCCCGGCGTGCAGGCCGTGCGCTGTACCCGCTTTGTGGACCGGGAGAATCTGTCCGGCTTCCGCGCCCGCCTGCGCTTCAACGACCGTGCCGCCTCCGAGCTCATCGACCAGGCTGTCGCCCTGATGGCTCAGGCCAAGAACTGCCATGATGAGCTGGAGACTTATTACCGGGCCGCCGTGGATTTTGACCAGGTGAATGCTGTTGCAGCAAATTGTCAAAAGATCCTGGGTCTCGGGTAGGCCCTGCTCTGTACAGCCTGACTGAAGCGCAGAATTTCAAGAGAAAGGAAGTGAACCCCATGCCAACCATCCGTCTCTCTGTCCGGGAGCTGGTGGAGTTCCTGCTCCGCACCGGCAGTATCGACAGCCGCTTTACCGGCTTTGACCGGGCCAACGAGGGCGCACGCATCCACCGCAGGCTCCAGAAGGCGGCGGGTGAAGGCTACGCCGCTGAGGTGTTCCTCACGGCAGAGCGGACGATGGAGGGAATCGGGTTCACCATCGAGGGCCGTGCCGACGGCATTTTTACCGATGAGGACGGCACGGTGGTCATCGACGAGATCAAGACCACCGCCGCGCCTGCCGATGCCATCACGGAGGACATGAACCCCTGCCACTGGGCGCAGGGCATGGTCTACGGGGCCATCTGCGCCGAGCAGCGGGAGCTGGAAACACTGGATGTCCGGCTGACCTATTACCAGATCGACACCGATGAGATCATCCGCTATACCCGGCACTTCTCCGCCGCTGAGCTGGATGCGTTTCTCAACGACTTACTGCGGCAGTATCTTCCCTGGGCACGGCGGCAGCTGGACTGGGTGGAAGCCCGGAACCGGAGCCTTGGGGCCCTGCAATTTCCGTTTCCGGCCTACCGTCCCGGGCAGCGTGCCCTTGCCGGGGAGGTCTATCGCGCCTGTGCTGCGGGCAAGGCAGAGCAGAGGGGCGGTACCCGGCTGTTCTGCCAGGCACCCACCGGCATCGGCAAAACGATGAGTGCCCTCTTCCCTGCCCTGAAAGCCATGGGCGAGGGCAAGGGGGAAAAGATCTTCTACCTGACCGCCCGCAACACGACACAGGCCGCTGCTGAGGATGCACTGGCCCGTCTGCGGGCGGCAGACCCGGCGCTTTCCCTGCGCAGCGTGACCCTTTCGGCCAAGGAGAAGGCCTGCCTGTGCAAGGATGCTGAGGGCCGTCCCGCCTGCCTGCCGGAAGCCTGCCCCTACGCCAACGGCTACTACGAGCGACTGAAGGATGCGCTGGCCGACCTGCTGGACAGCGCCGTCCCCTATGACCGGGCCGCCCTGACCGAGACCGCCCGGCGGCACAGGGTCTGCCCCTTTGAGCTGGGGCTGGACCTGAGCGAGTGGTGTGATGTGGTCATCGGAGACTACAACTATCTGTTCGACCCCACCGTGCACCTGCGGCGCTTTTTCGATGCGGCGGGCGACTACATTTTTCTCATCGACGAGGCTCATAACCTGCCGGATCGGGCCAGAGCCATGTACTCGGCACGGTTCTGCAAGAGCAGCCTGATCAATGCCAGACGGGCCATCGGCAAAGGAAAAAGCGCACTGAAAACCGCGTTGACAAAGGCAGACAGGGGCTTTCTGGAAGCACGGCGGGCGGTAACGAAGCTGGCCCCCCGCCGGGGTTCAGCGCCCACCGAATCGCCGGCAGAGGATTTCACCCAACAGACCAGCCTTCTGGACACCGAACCGGCAGAAGCCGCCTTTTCTCTGCCGGAGCCTTTGCTGGCGCAGGATGGCACGGTCTTTTTACAAGAGCTGCCGAAGGAGCTGCTCCGACTGCTGTTTAGCCTGCAGCCTCCTCTGCAGGACTGGCTGGAGGCCAACCCGGAGGCCGATGCCCACACCCAGCTGCTCGAGCTCTACTTTGCGGTGCAGGATATCACCCGGGCAGCAGAGCGGTACGACGCGCATTTTGTCACCCAGCTGACAGCCCGGGGCAGCGAGCTGGAATGGGAGCTGCTCTGCCTTGACCCTGCCCCCTTTGTGGATGCCAGCCTTGCCGCTGGGCGGGCCGCGGCACTGTTCAGCGCAACACTCACCCCGCCGGGCTACTACCGCTCCGTTCTGGGCTGTTCCGATGCCCGGGCTGTGGCACTGGAAAGCCCGTTTCCGCCCGAACATCTGGGGCTCTACTGCCTGCCCGGCATCTCCACCCGCTACCGGGACCGGGAGGCCAGCGTTCAGGCCGTCTCGGATGCGCTGGCCGCACTGGCCCGGGCCAAGGTGGGCAACTATCTGGCCTTTTTTCCCAGCTACGCCTATCTGCGGCAGGTGCACGAGGACTTCACCGCCCGTTACCCGGACATCGGGACGCTGGCCCAGGAGAGTGGTCTGGACGACGCGGCCCGGGCGGCCTTTCTGGAACAGTTCAGCCCAAGCCCCACAAAAACGCTGCTGGGCTTCGGGGTCATGGGCGGCATCTTTGGCGAGGGCGTGGATCTGGTGGGCGACCGGCTCATCGGGTGCGCCATCGTGGGGGTGGGCCTGCCTCAGGTGAACCCCCGGCAGGAGATCCTGCGCCGCTACTATGACGAGGCGGGCGGCACCGGTTTCGACTACGCCTACCGCTTCCCGGGCATGAACAAGGTGCTGCAGGCGGCGGGCCGGGTCATCCGCACGCAGGAAGACAGGGGCGTGGTGCTTCTGCTGGATGACCGCTTTGCCCGCGCCGAATACACCCGCCTGTTTCCCCGCCACTGGCACCAGCTCCAATACCTGCGCAGCACCACAGAGCTGGAGCAGCAGCTTGCCGCCTTCTGGGCACGGAACCAATAGAAAAAGCCTGTCAGCGCAAAACCGACAGGCTTTTTCTCATGCTCCGGACATTTTCCGGCTCTTACTTCTTTCTGGGCAGGGATCTGCGCAGTTCATCCCAGGCAGCCATCTCCACCAATGTGGTGGCGCGCAGGGCGGCAAACGCTTCATCCAGATACTGCATCTCGCTCACCGCACGCATGGCGTGATCCGAAATGCACCACTTCCCAACGACCGTCTGCGCCATCCAATAGACCATCCGCTCGGTCTTTTTCCGCTGTTTGGTGCCCTCGCGGTAGCGGTCGGTGTTCTCCGCATCGTTCACGGGAACACCTGCCGCTTTCAGCATCTCACAGCACTCCCAGGCGGCATCCACGATCATCCTGCGCTGTTCCACTGTGGTGCGGGAAAGTTCCCCATCCACCGCATAGCAGGCATAGGCGCAGGGCAGGATAAAGGCGATGTGGCTCTTGAGCCACTCGTCCATATCGCTGTAATAGGTCAGCTTGTAATGAGTCCCCTCAAAGGCAGCCTGCAGCCGCAGGCGGAATGCGCCGGACAGGGGTGCGGTTGCGCCGCCAACGGTCATTCCCATCCCCACGTGCACACTGACCAGCCGGTCATGCTCCCGGCGGCCCGCATTGTTCTGGAAGCCAAAGGCGATCTTATCCACCGGGCGCTGCATGGCCTGCAGCATCTCCTGCGCATAGGGATCATTGCCCACAAAGATGAAGTACTGGCTCCGGTTTGCCTTGAGGATGGGCAGCACATCGGCCAGCTGCCCGGCCTGCACCGTGACAAACACAAGGTCATACACATCCTCGGGGGCCAGCACATCTGTTGTCTGCATCCGATCCACCGTTGTTTTCCGCTGGAGCATGTGGCGGATGGTCAGGCCCTTCTGGTCGATGACCTCCTTCCACTCGCCCCGGGCCAGCAGGGTGACCACATTTTTCTTGTTCTGTGCCAGACTGTGGGCCAGCTGACAGCCCTGAACGCCTGCGCCGTACACCAAGATCCTCATAACGAGATACCTCCTGTTTTGCATGATCAGCCCGGCCAGAAACACCGGGCTGTTACTTTTTCAGGAACGAGAAGAAGCCCTTTTTCTCATAGGGCCGGGTCTGCACGCCGGTCACGGTGTAGCCCGTTTCGGCAATGGCAACCTTCAGCGCCTCCACATCCACCGGCTGCTCCGAGACGATGACCGTCTCGCCCTTGGTGTGGGAAGAAGTCACCTTGTTCACCCGGGCGGTCTTGCGCACCACATCATTGATGTGGCTCTCGCACATACCGCACATCATGCCATCGACCCTCAGGATCGTTTCTACCATTGTTGTCCCCTCCATACTGTATCTGCGGGCACCCCTGTCAAACTGCACAAGTCCAGCCCGCTGTTTTCGTCATTTTGTTAGTTTTAGCTAACTCATTGCGGAAACAAAAAGGCTCCTGCCCCGCACAGCACTGCTCTGCAGAACTTTGCCGATTTGTTTTCAGTTTTATCATACCATACCGGTGGGCAAATTTCAAGCTGCCCGCAAAGCCGGCCGGGGGACTTTATCAAAGAGTCAGTTCATGGAAAACAGCGCTGCTTTCCAGCTCTTTCCATTGCATCGTGGTTCCTTCCAGGGTCATGTAGCTGTGGGGGCTGTTCTCTTTGGGGATGCTCACAGAACCCGGGTTCAGGTAAAGATTTCCCTGCCCGAACTCTGTCCAGGCCGGAACATGAGTATGCCCGTGCAGCAGCACATCTCCCGGGGCCAGCGGCGGCAGATTTTTCACATGATAGATATGCCCGTGGGTCGCATAAATAAGCCGCTGCCCCACCGGAAGCACCGCATAATCGGCCAGCACGGGGAATTCCAGCACCATCTGGTCCACCTCGGCATCACAGTTGCCCCGCACGCAGAGCAGCTTCTCCTTTTTCCCGTTCAGCAGGGGGATGACCTCCTTGGGGGCGTACTCTCGGGGCAGGTCGTTGCGGGGGCCGTGGTAGAGCAGGTCGCCCAACAGGAACAGCCGGTCGGCTCCCTCCCGCTCAAAGGCCTCCAGCATTTTGCGGCAGTAGTAAGCCGACCCGTGCAGGTCTGACGCGATCATCCATTTCATGGCAGATCCTCCTTTTGTGCGTTCTGTTCTTATTTTACCGCCGCCGCGCCCCTTGTCAAGGGCAAGGGCCCGCTGTAAAAAGTCATACTTTTATTTCAAAAAGTCCTTGACAAGTATCCCTGTGATGTGGTATCTTTGAACCAATAAAATATCGTGTGGATTTTTACAGCATTCTGCAACTTTTCGCCACACAATGGTACAAAAGCCATTGTGTGGCTTTTGCTTTGCCTTCAAATCCAAATCTGACCCTCAGGAGCAATGAAAATGAACGATACTTTTATGAAAACCAGACCGGTGTTCCCGCTGCTATTCTCCATGGCCCTGCCCAACGTCATCTCGATGCTGGTGAACAGCCTGTACAACATCGTGGACAGCCTCTTTGTGGCCCAGATCAGCGAGCAGGCCATGACGGCGCTTTCGCTGGTGTTTCCCATCCAGAACTTTGTCAATGCAGTGGCCATCGGCTTCGGCATCGGCATCAATGCCCAGATCGCGCTCTACCTCGGCGCAGGCGACCACGAGAACGCCAACCGGGCCGCCACCCACGGCATGATGTTTTCCCTGCTGCACGGCGTGCTGGGCATGGTCCTCTGCATTGCCATTATGCCCGGCTTCCTGCGCCGCTTCACTACCGATCCCGCTCTGGTGGACATGGGCGTGACCTACTCCACCATCGTGTTCCTGTTCTCGCTGATCAACATGGCAGACCTCGCCTTTGAGAAGATCTTCCAGTCCGTGGGCCGGATGAATGTTGCCATGGTGGCGCTGATCACCGGCTGCGTGACCAACATCGCCCTCGACCCGGTCCTCATCTTCGGCCTTGGGCCGGTGCCCGCCCTGGGCATTGCCGGTGCGGCCCTTGCCACCGGCATCGGGCAGGCCGTTTCCCTTGTGGTCTACCTCTATGTCTACTGCACCACCGAAGTCGCCGTCCGCTTCTCCCGCCGCTGCCTGCGGTTCGATGCCGCCCTTGACGGCAAGCTCTATGCCATCGGCGTACCGGCCATCCTGAATCTGGCCCTGCCCAGCCTGCTGGTCACCTTCCTGAACGGCCTGCTGGCGGTCTACTCCCAGAGCTATGTGACGGTGCTGGGCATCTACTACAAACTCCAGACCTTCCTTTACCTGCCGGCCAACGGCATCGTGCAGGGGATGCGCCCGCTGGTGGGCTACAACTACGGTGCCCGGGAGCATGGCCGTGTGTCCAGGCTCTACAACCTGACACTGGGCCTGAGCGCCGGGATCATGGCCATTGGCACCCTGCTCTGCCTGACCATTGCAGGCCCGCTGATGGGTCTGTTCACCTCTAACCCCGAGACCATCGCCATCGGCCAGACCGCCCTGCGGATCATCTGCCTGGGGTTCATCGTCTCGGCAGTGTCTACCACCTCCTCCGGCGCGCTGGAGGGTCTGGGCAAGGGCGTGCCCTCGCTGGTCATCTCCCTCTGCCGCTATATCATCTTCATCATGCCCATTGCATGGGTGCTGTGCGGCCGCATGGGCCCTACTGGTGTCTGGCACGCCTTCTGGATCACAGAGGCCCTCTCTGCCGTGATCGCCTACGCGGTATATCACAAGGCGGTCCATCAGAAATAACCCTCTCTAACAAAAATTCCCGCTCGATGGAGCGGGAATTTTTGTTATCATCTCTTTTGCGGAAGGCTGCGCTCAGATCAGGCCCAGAGTTTTGAGCTCCCTTGCCACGCCGTCCTCCGTCACAGCCGGGCAGATGCGGTCGCAGAGCTTTTTCAGGTTGTCGGAACCATTGGCCATGCAGACGCTGATGCCTACCACATCGGTCATCTGCAGGTCATTGTCGCTGTCGCCAAAGCCGATGGTATCGGCCAGCGAACACCCCAGCTCATCGCAGATGGCCTTGATGCCGGTGCCCTTGTTGAACTTGCGGTTGATGAGCTCCCCGTTGACGATGGCCGACGGGTTATCCCCCAGCCGGGACTCGCAGAAGATGAACTGATCCTCATACAGCTGCTTCGCCTCAGCAAGGCAGGCCTCGTTGGGGGCGATGAACACCACCTTGTAAACCGGCTCCCCGTGGTATTCCTCAATGGGCCGGATGGTCAAGCCATACTCCATCGTTTTGCGCCAGCGCTCGGCCTCGCTGTTCAGCTGCCCCGGCTTGCGGGGAAACAAATGGGCGAACCGCTCGATCATCCTGATGCCGCCGTAAGTATCATCCCGGGCTTCCAGTGTACACTCGGCACCGGCACGCCCCAGCACCTCCCGCAGGCCCTCGACCTGCGCAGGCTCCATGGGAAGATCCACGAGAATTTTCCCATCACAGCCTACATAGCCGCCTGCAGAGCAGACAAAGCCATCGAAACCGTAGGCAAGCAGCGGCTTCGTCATGCGCAGGTTACGGCCGGTGCACAGAAACACCTTGTGGCCGTTGGCCCGGGCCTGCCGGATGGCCTCCACGGCACTGGCCGGAACGGTCATCTCACCGGGAGGCAGCAACGTACCGTCAATATCCAAAAAAATCAGTTTTTGCTTCATAGTTCCTTCACTCTTTCACTGCCAGTTCATGGTAAAGCCGCGAATCAGCAGACCCACGGCCAGGATCGCCAGCAGTACCAGCAGAACGGTGCGGTTGGCCTGTTTCTGCTGCTGTCTGGCCCGGGCACGGCTGTTCCGGCTGCCGCCCTGCTTCCGGTTCTGGGATCTGCCGCCGGAGCTGCGGCCGCTCGTGTTCTGCTTTGTGCTGCGGCGGGATGCGTTACCGGAAGCCCCCTCTTTCTTCCTGCCCGCAGTGCTCTGGCCGGACTTTGCCGCGCGGGGTGCTTTCTCTTCCGGGGCTGCCGACGCAATGGGCTTTTTGGCCCCGCAGCGGCTCAGATAATCCTCAGCCAGCCTGTAATACTGGCCCAGCTCACTGGTGCGCAGGGGCGCGCCCGCATAGCCCTCTTCCAGTGCTTCCACGGCCTCGTTGAAGAGGATCGCCGCCTGCGCAGCCGCCATGCGGTCGGAGGCATGGGCCGCTTCGTTGCGGGCAGTGCGCACCGCGTTGCAGGCCCGGCGGGCAGCAGCGGGGTGCTCTGTATTGCCCAGCAGATCCAGCGAACGGGCAGCATCCTTTTCGGGGTCCAGCAGCACCCGCATACACAGGGTGGTATCCAGCTGCTGCCAGCTGTTCCGGCCCGTCAGATCGGGCAGACGGTCATAATATTCGGGGCTTTCCTGCTGGCGGGTGCGGATATGATCCAGCAGAGCTCCCAGGCTGTGCTCTCCGGGCTTGTTCTCCCAGTGCCAGCGCAGTAGCTTGCGGCTGATCTCATCGCAGGTAGTTTTGATCTCAAAAGCGGTTTGCAGTGCTTCGTCGGGCATAACGTTTCTCCTTCGTACAACCAAAAAACGGAGGAAGCGCAGCCTCCTCCGTCATTCATTTACATCATAAACTGATAATAGACGAAGCCCCACAGCGCAATGCCTGCGCAGACGATGGCGGTGATTGGCGGGACCCAGCGGACGAGGGTCTCGGCAATGCCGTCACGGCTCTCTTCCGCATCGTCCTCCTCATCGTACTGCTCCACCTCGGGTTCCGGCTGGCGGGCCGGGGCGGCACGGCGGGCAGCAGCAGGCATCACACGGGTGCCCTCGTCATCCACAGCCGCTGCACCGCTGCCGGGGAACGCCGCGCGGGTGGCGGCATCCAGCACCCGGGTAGGCTCTGCTTCCGGAACAGGGGTGTGTTCCACCGGCGGTGCAAAGCTGGTCGGTGCGCTGACAGGCTCTGCCGGGCGGGCCGTCGGGATGACCCGGGTGGGTTCTGCCTGCACCGGCGCGCTGGCCACGATGCGGGTCGGCTCTTCCTGCGGAGCGGCGCTCGCCACGCGGGTGGCCTCTGCCGCAGGGGCCTGCTCTGCAGGGGTGGCCTTCTGGCCGGGCTGCAGCAGGGTGTTCAGGGCGTTTTGCAGCAGGATGCGGTCACAGCCGCACTCGGTGCAGTAGACTGTGTCCTCTTCCTTCGGGTGGAAGGAACCGCAGGCACAGTACCAGCCGTTCTCGAACACCTGCGGCATATACTTGAGGCCGCTGCGGTTCATCCGGCTTTCCAGTGCCTTTTCCAGCTCCGGACTCAGACGGCGCGGGGCCGGCAGGCGGACGCGCTTGATGGCATCCAGATGCACGACCTTTTTGCCGCTGTATACGTTCTTCAGGACCACATCCACGCTGGTGATGGCCTTCTGGGTCACGAACACGGCATCGTCCATGCCAAAGCTCTCACCGGGCTTGACCTCGATCTCGCGGTACTCAAAGGCATCCTCACACAGGATGATACCGTCCACACCCTTACACTTGAAGTGGATCTCCAGTGCAGTCAGGGTGACCTTAGAGATGTTCTTGAAGGTCAGGCAGACTGCGTTCTCGCCGCTGAGTTCGCCCTTGAGCAGTTCCACACAGACGAACTGCACCGGGCTGCCCGGGGTATAATAGTTGGCCCGGGTGCGTGCGACCGGGTTAAAATTTTCCTCCACGACACTCGCTCCCTTCGATCATTCGTTTTCCTGCGGGGCATCCTGCGCCGGGTCGGGCATTTCCTCGCCCAGCACGGCCTGCTCCGCCTGTTCAGCGGGCTCTGCGCTCTCGGCAGGCTCTGCGGTCTCCACAGGGGCCGCCGGTGCGGCGGGTTCCTGTGCAGGCTCGTCACCGTCACGCGGGGGCAGCTTGCCGCCAGCCATCACGGTGTTGAACTCCTTCTCGTTGAGCTTTTCGCGTTCCATCAGAGCCTGTGCCAGCGCATGGAGCTGGTCGATGTGCTCCGTCAGGGTGCGGCGGCAGGTCTCGTAAGCCTCATCAATGATATCCCGCATCTCGCCGTCGATCTCGGCAGCGGTGCTCTCGCTGTAGCCCTTGCCCTGGGTGAAATCACGGCCCAGGAAGGTCTCCTCCTGCGAGGTGCCGTAGACCACAGGGCCCAGGCGCTCGGAGAAGCCGTACTTGGTGATCATCTGGCGGGCAATGTTGGTTGCCTGCTGCAGGTCGTTGGAGGCACCGGTGGAGATATCCTCCAGGATCAGCTGCTCGGCCACACGGCCGCCCAGGCTGGAAACGATATCCTCGAACATCTCACCCTTGGTCACATAGCTGCGATCCTTTTCAGGCAGATACATGGTGTAGCCGCCAGCCTGGCCGCGGGGAATGATGGTGATCTCGTGCACACGGGGATGGTGCTTGCAATAGAAGCCTGCCACGGCGT
>UMLF01008143.1_pt1 | contig 16316 bp, 12 predicted proteins | sample 1966501 | NCBI WGS metagenome assembly UMLF01 (sample SAMEA4836194, study PRJEB28245) | human gut metagenome | biome: gut microbiome; material: fecal sample | place: Denmark | collected 2008 | reverse complement strand
CACATAATGAGCAGAGACTTCTGCCGCCTTCTGAAATTCCTCTCCTTTTTTCTGATATAAATCCAGTTTATATTTTTTTCTGAAAAGGGAAAAATTAGGGCCCACAGCCAGAATCACCGGAATATCATGGGCCAGCATAGCTGCCGTCCTGTTCATGAGATTTCTTCCCAATACCCCAAAGGAGGCTTTCAGAGGAATCCGGTTAAAGCGGAAGTATCCATTCAGACCCCAGGACAAAAACAGTCCCGGCATCCCCATTCCGGGAATTACCCAGAAATATTTTCGGTTCATCCGTTTTATCAGAGATAAATACTGCTCCGCATCCCAAATGCCATTTTCCTCCTCATCCTCCCAGATTTCCCTTCCGTTGCAGTATTCTTTATGTAAACCAAGATACAAAATCAAATCCGTGCCGGCTATGACGCCGCAGCCATATTTTTGCAGAAGCCTGCCTTCTGCCCAGGATTGATTCCCTCCGTAAGACAGGCTGCCGTCCTTCATTACGGCGATATATGGATTTTTTAACCATGCCCTCTTCATATTATGTCAACCTTCTCTCTTCTATTTCTATTTCCATCTCCCGGGACAAGGATACCGGGCCGCCTACGCTGCAGGCAACAGCTCTGCCGCCCTCCATTTTCACTCTGGCTTCCATCTTTCCGCCGGGCTGCTCCAAAATACAGGTATATTCTCCGTCTTTTTTATTTCGGAACAGCCAGACAGCAGCGGCTGTGGTTCCGCTTCCGCAGCTCCCCTCCCAAACCATGGAACCCGTTTCCTCTACATAAACTACGGGAATCATCTGCCTGTTTTGCAAAAACATAATCCCCCATGCACCACAGGGGCAAGCCTCTTTAGCTTTTTCCACTGCCTCCCAGATAAAAGCCTCTTTCCTGGGCTTTCCCGGAACCAGGATATGACAAATGCCGTCAAAGGTTACCATGGCAAAGGTTTCCTCCCCCAGAGTAATACATCCTATAGCCTCCGGCAGGGGCATTTCCACTCTGCTGGTACCTGCCCCAATATCCACCCAGGCTTTCAGGGGGCGGGAGGCTCCGCTTACGGAAATCTCCAGCTCCAGACTCCCATTCTCATGGCCCGTATTTTCTCCGGCACCATCTCTTGCATCTTCCCCTGAATTTTCTCCGCTATATTCTTCCACGCTTTTTCCGGTTTCTTCTTCTGTTCTTTCTCTGATTTCGCCCATGGCCAGCAGGCTGGCAAAACTGCGGGAAGCATTGGCGCAGAATTCTCCTCCCATCATCTGCATATGAAACGCTCCATTGTGCTGCTCCACAAATCCCACCTGTTCGCCCTTCAACTCCTCCACGGCCAGCAGCTGTCTGGATATATAGGGATAATCTTTTCTGTCTGCCCGGCTCAGTACAAAAATCGTGATATTTCCCGCCGGGTCTGCAATCCGAATTCTTATTTTCATGATTCCCACACTTCTTTCTCTCCTGCAGGCAGCGAAAATCTCCTCTTTTCTTCCGGCTTCCCGGTTCCTCTAATTCTGCCCTTGCAGGTTTGCTTTTCCATTATCATATCATGCCGCTAAATTTTAGGCTACAGATTTCTTTTCAATATCGACATTTTCTATAACCTGTGATATATATTGATTAGACTTACCTTCAGTGTACAAGGTTACGCATGTCAAGTCATGATATTTTTGCGCCTTTGTCCAGAGAGGGTACCATAGGCTTTCACAGACCCATGGGAGCCAGACTTCAAAGAATATAGTTTTCTATGAATTCAAGGGGGATTTATATGTCTAAAAAAGCAGAAAACGTAAATCAGATTACAGAAGGGGTAATCTGGAAGCAGCTTCTTATTTTTTTCTTTCCCATTATGCTGGGTACCCTTTTTCAACAGCTTTATAACACGGCAGACGCCGTGGTGGTAGGACGTTTTGTGGGAACTCAGGCCCTGGCGGCAGTAGGCGGCTCCACAGGCCAGGTATCCAACCTGGTGGTAAACTTTTTTGTGGCCCTTTCTTCCGGCGCTACGGTTATCATTGCCCGTTATTATGGCGCAAAAAATAAAAAGGATTTGAACGACACCTTACATACAGCTGCAGCACTGTCTCTTGTGGGAGGTCTTCTTACCTCTGTAGCTGGTATTTTTCTTGCCCCCACGCTGCTTGGGATGATGAAAACACCGGCGGATGTTATGGCAGATTCTGTTCTCTATCTGCGGATTTATTTTGCAGGTATTATTTTTGTGTTTATTTACAATGTGGGGTCTGCCATACTGCGGGCAGTAGGCGATTCCACCAGGCCTTTGTATTTCCTCATTGTCTGCTGTTTTATCAATATTTTTCTGGATATTCTGCTGGTAGTAGGCTGTAATATGGGCGTGGCCGGTGCAGCCATTGCCACAGTAGCCTCTCAGGCTGTAAGCGCCATTCTTGTCATACATGCTTTAATAAAGTCTACGGACATGTACCGCTTAGAGCCCAAAGCCATACGTTTTCATAAGTTCCTGCTGATTTCCATTGTAACCATCGGACTTCCCGCAGGCATTCAGTCCATTATGTACAATATATCCAATATCATCATCCAGACCTCCTTAAACAGCCTGGGTACAAATACTATGGCGGCCTATACGGCTTTCGGAAAGATTGACGCTATTTACTGGATGATTTCCGGAGCCTTCAGCGTATCTATCATAACCTTTATCAGCCAGAATTACGGTGCCGGAAAATACAGCCGTATGAAAAAAAGTGTTAAGGTCTGCCTGCTGCTGGATTTAATTGCCTCCCTTCTGGTCAGCGCCCTGCTGCTGTCTACAGGAGAATTTTTGCTGCGGCTCTTTACTACAGACCCGGAGGTTATCCAAATCGGCATGAAGATTATTCACATCATAGCCCCCTCTTATGTGCTGTTTATCTTTATTGAGATTCTGTCCAGCGCATTGCGGGGAATGGGCAATGTACTGGTTCCTATGCTTATGACCTGTACCGGAGTCTGCCTGCTGCGTATTTTCTGGATTTTCCTGGCAGTTCCCCACTGGCCGGGCGTGGAAACCATCCTTATGAGTTATCCCATTTCCTGGGGACTTACAGCATTTTTATTTGTGATTTACTATTATTGGGACCAGAAAAGATTCTATAAAACACACACTGAGGAAAAGGAAACAGAAGACTAGGAGGTTCTCATATGATAAAGCTTTTATTTTCCGGAAATCCCCAATCCGTTTCTTTGCTGGAAAGGGGAGCCCATCTTTTATTGGAGGATTGCCCCCTGCATTCCTCTTCCGGCCTCACCTTGAGGATACATCTTCTGGAATGCCGGGATGGAGCCCGGTTGGAAAAGAAGGGGCAGGACTGCACCATATCCTACAGTCATCCATCCCTGTTTTTTTCCCTTTTTAACTATGTTCTCCATCACCCGGAAGAAGACGTCCGGCACAGCCTCAATCCTTGTTTTGAGAAAAGAGGCTTTATGCTGGACTGTTCCAGAAATACAGTGGCAACACCTGAAAAGGTTAAATCCATTATCCGCACCTTGGCTCGTATGGGCATGAACCAGCTTTTTCTCTATATGGAAGAAACCTATGAGGTCAACGGGCATCCCTATTTCGGGACCTACCGGGGCCGATACACAAAGCAAGAATTAAAGGAACTGGATCGATATGGAGCCCTGCTGGGAATTGAACTGATTCCATGTATCCAGACCCTGGGCCATCTGGCCAATTTCCTTAAATGGCCGGAAGGAGACTCTCTTAAAGATACCTCTGATATTCTGATGGTAGGGAATCAGAAGGTCTATGATTTTATCGGTGAGCTGCTGGCTTCCCTGAAGGAATGTTTTTCCTCCAGGTCTGTACACCTGGGAATGGACGAGGCCCATATGCTGGGCCTTGGAAATTATCTAAAGAAAAACGGCTATAGAAAAAGCTCCCTTCTGATGAAGGAGCACTGCGAAAAGGTTTTGAACCTGTGCCAGGATTTAGACCTGGAGCCTATGGTCTGGAGCGATATGTATATTACCTCCAACACAGGAAAAGGTTATTATGACGTAGATTCTTCCACAGACACCTGCAGCTGGGAAAAGCCGGATTCTGACCTTGGTCTGGTGTATTGGGATTACTATAACACGGACCCACGGCTTTATGACAATATGCTCCGTATTCATCAAGAGCTCTCTCCCAAGGTTATCTTTGCAGGAGGTGTCTGGAACTGGAACGGAATATCTCCAAATTACGGAAAGGCTCTGACCTGCACAAAAACAGCCCTGACTGCCTGTAAAGCCCATGGTATCCGTCAGGTTCTGGCTACTGCCTGGATGGATAACGGCGGGGAAACTCCTATAGACGCTCTGTATCCCGGGCTGGCTTACTTCTCCTATCTTTGTTTCCATCAGGAGGCAAAGGAGGCGGATGTTTCCCTTTATTTCCGGGACTGTACAGGGGGAAATCTGGAAGATTTCTGGCTTCTGGATTCCTTTGACGCTCTGTTTCGGGGGCAGGGAAAAAATATTGCCACAGATAATCCTTCAAAATATCTGCTGTATCAGGATGCTATGCTGGGTATGTTTGATTATCATATCCGAAATATTGACACACAAACCTACTACAGTACCCTGGCCAGGAGACTGGAACAGGCTGTTCCGAGAAATCCCGGCTACGAAAGCCTGCTGGATTTTTACCGGTATCTGGCCCTGGTTCTCTCCCAGAAAGCAGATTTGGGTATCAGAATCAAATCCGCCTATGATTCCCAAGACTTATCCACACTAAAAGAAATTTCTCAAAAAGTTATCCCCGATATTCTGAAAAATCTGGGGGCAATGCGAGGTTTAAGAGAAGAACTGTGGATGTGTCAGGCCAAACCCTTTGGCTACGAGCTTCTGGACATTAAGCTGGGCGGCGTAGAGGCCAGGCTGAAGAGCCATATCCGTCGTATAGAATCCTATGTGACCGGAGATATACACAGACTGGAAGAGCTGGAACAGGAACGGCTGCCCTATTGGAAAGAGGGCACCCAAGCAGAGTTAAGAGAAAATTTGTGGAACAGGATTGTCAGCGGCTGCAATCTGATAGATACAGTTTAGCGCACAGAGGCATACGGCTTTCCAGAGAAAAGCCTGTGCCGAAAAATACACTCACATATCCTTATTTGCTTTTGCATATTATTAGTTTATATTTGCAATATTTTACCTTGTTTTTGGCCAATATATCTAATGCTATAGTGTAGCAAAAAGGAGATTGGCCATGACAGAGGAGAAAAAAGAACGGCAGCTCAGAGAATTAGGTCTTACCATTGCCTATTACCGGAAGCTGAAGGGAATGACCCAAAGCCAGCTAGCCGAAGCTCTGGGATTTAGCCGTACCCACATCAGTAACATCGAAGCCCCCAATATCAAGACCTCTCTATCCTTGGACAGCCTTCTGGATATTGCAGAAGCGCTGGATATACCGGTGAGGGATTTATTTGATTTTAAGGGGACGTGAAAAACTCCCGGGAAAGCCTTATTGTTTAGGCTTTCCCGGGAGTTTTGCTTTTTCCTATCAGTTATTTATCTATTTATTTTCCTTCATCTTTACCGCAGCTGCAATAGATACATCCGGTGTGCTGTAAGGAATCAGGGTAGCCTGGAAGGCATGGTACAAATCAGATTTTCCCGGCCATACTGTTCCAATTAGCTGATTCCGGGAATCCAGCTGGTGGAACCAGGATCCTTTTACATGGTCTAAAACCTTTTCATCCAGATATTCCATAAATTCCCGGTAATTCTCTGCATATTTCTCTTTTCCTGTAACCCGGTAGAGAACCGCTGAAGTGTTGATGGCCTCTGCCAGAGTCCAGTGCATTCTATCGTGTACAACCGGTTTTCCTTCCCAATCCGTAGTATAGACAATACCGGGAGCTCCGTCTGCATTCCATGCGTCTTCAACGGCACGGTTAAAAAGATTCTCTGCCGCCTCTATGTACTTGGCTGCGGCTGTTTGGTTCTCTTTATGTGAGGAAAGTGCCCACTGAACAATCAGTCTGGCCCACTCGATTCCATGGCCCGGGGTAGCTCCATAGGGCTTAAACTGGTCTGCAGGCTGGTCTTTGTTACAATCTAAATCCGGCTCCCAATCTTTGGTAAAATGCTCGGGGATTCTCCAGGAATTACAGGAAGCCCACTGCACCACATGGTCTATGATGCGTCCCGCCCTTTCCCGGTATTTTTCCAGCCCCGCAGCATCCGCCACAGCTAAAAAGGCCTCCACCGTGTGCATATTGGCATTTACGCCTCTATAGTCATCCAGCACGGTAAATTCCGTATTCCAGGTATCACAGGCCAGACCTTCTTCCTCATTCCAGAAACGCTGTTCATAAATATCCAGAGCCTCTTTCAAAAGCTCTTCTGCCCCTTCTATTCCTGCCAGCATAGCAGAGGATGAAGCCAAAATCACAAAGGCATGGGCATAGCACTGTTTATTAGGAAGAGGTTCCTGTCCGGCTGTAAGTCCCGCATACCATCCACCGTTTTCTTTATCCTTCAGTTCTCCCTGCAGTCCTGCCAATCCTTTACCGGCCAGCTCCTTGCTGCCATTATGTCCCAGAAAGCTTCCGATACTGTACACATGAGTCATACGGGAAGTAATCCAAGTCTCTCTGTTTCTCTCTTTCCAGGGGCTGCCGTCATCCCCCAGATAATAAGCGCTTCCTCCGGGTGAAGGAAATTGATGCCCGAAGTCTAAAAGGTCTTCTCTCAGCTCCTCCATAAATTTCTTGTTTTCTTCCGTATCAATCTGATATTTTCTGGTGTTTTCTCCCATTTCTTTCTACTCCTTTCCCTACCCTCTCCGGACAAGGGCATACATGTCATACCATGATATTTTGTGTCTTGCGGCCTTATCTCAATGGGTGTACCTCCAGTACACCTCAATCGTCTGCTTTGCAAAACACAGAAATATCTATAATTGAGGTCGCAGACCTCTTGTACACTGAAGGTACATTAAGTCATGGCCATGCCATTTAGTAAATTTAATTTACTATTATCTTATCATAATTTTTTCCTTTGTCAACCCTCTATATCATTTTACTCCAGCAGTAATATATTTCCCTCAAAAACCTGGTTTACTGCATTTACAGCTGCCCCCAAAAGCTGTGCCTTTTTCCCGAATCTGGCTTTTTTTATGGGAATCCTGCTGTCCACATGAACCATCCTTCTCTCGTTTACCAGATCTTCCAGCTTTTTTACATAGCTCTCTTCCCAGTCCATACAGTCATAGCCCAATACAATCAGCTGCGGATTCAAAATATTCACGGCACTGATAAGAGCCAGACTGATGTCTTCCACCATCTGATCCAGAATTTCTTCCACTGCATTGTTTTCCCTTAACAGAAAAAACTCCCGGAATGGTAACTCAAGACCGGTGGCTGTCTTTAATTTTTCTAAAACCACATAGGTACTGGCGTATAGTTCCAGACAGCCCTTGTTTCGGCAGGAACAAAGAGGCCCCTTTCTGTCAATGCTGATATGGCCGATTTCCGGGGCAAATCCCTTTTCATTGTGATATACCCCTCCGCTGCTGATAATCCCTGAGCCGATTCCATTGGAAATTCCTAAAAAAATAAAGTCCTGGTATCCCTGTCCCACTCCATACAGTTTTTCCGCCAATGCAGCGCTGTTATGTTCATGATCCAGATAGATGGGATAGGAGTATCTTTTCTGCAAATCTTCCAAAATATGCAAATTTTCGATTCCATAAAACCTGGGAGGATTCAGCAGGATTCCTTTTTTTATGTCAACCGGTCCGATAACAGCCACGCCAATGCCCAATATATTTTTTTCATTTTCCAGAAGCTTGTCCAATACCCGATGGCAATTTTCCAAAAGGGCCTCTCCCGTGAGAGAGGAAAAGTTTATCCTTTCTGTACCCAGAATTTCCAGATTCATACTGCAAAGCACCGCCTCAATCCTATCCCGGAAAATCAGAAGTCCAGCCGCTTTCGGGGCTTCCTTTCCGATTTTCAAAAGCATGGGGTTGCGCCCACAGGTCTGGGTATTCTCCTCAGCATCCTCCACCACAATTCCTTTTTCCATAAATTCAGAAATAATATTGGACACAGTCATTTTGGTAAGGCCTGTGGCTCTGGATAGTTCTATCCTGGATTTACAGGCTCCTGTGGCCAAAAGTTTAAGGAGCAGTCCCCGATTATACCGTTTTGAGCTGATACTGTTTTTCCCTGACGCTTTTTCCATATTTTCGCACCTCATACTTCTCTATCCTTTTTTGCCTGTCTTTTATTATACTATGGCTTCCTCTGCTCTTCAATTCCATTCTGGCCGGTCCGGCACTGTTAAACAGGTTCAGACAGGCTTTTTGCAGTCTGTCCACAGTCTCATTGACTTACTATAGATATTTTGCTAGAATGACTTAGGAGGTAAGACAATGAACTACATTGTTTTCGATTTAGAATGGAATCAATGCCCTTATGGAAAAGAAAAAGAGAATAAAAGGCTTCCTTTTGAAATCATTGAAATAGGCGCTGTGAAGCTGGATGAGAACAGAAATATTCTGGATTCCTTCCAACAGTTCATTAAACCTGCGGTCTACCGGAAGCTGCATTTCAGAACCCGGGAAATCCTGGATATTGATAAACAGGATTTGGAAAAAGGGGCTTCTTTTCGGGAGGCAGTGAAAAAATTTATAGACTGGTGCGGTAAGGACGCCAAATTTTGCACCTGGGGCCCTGCAGATTTGGTGGAGCTGCAGAGAAACATGAGATTCTATCATTTGCTGGGTCTGCTGAAAGGTCCGCTTTATTATTATGACGTCCAGAAGCTGTTCGGCCTGTTCTTTGAGGGTGAAAAAAGCTTCCGCTCATTGGAAAATGCCATAGAATTTCTTCATATGAAAAAGGAAGGGCAATTTCACAGAGCTCTGAACGATGCATATTATACGGCTGAAATTTTTTCACAAATTCCCATTTCTGTGGTGACGGAAAACTATTCCATAGACTGTTACCAAAATCCAAAAAACAGGAAAGACCAAATATATACAGTGTTTCCCAATTATTCCAAATTTATTTCCCGTGAATTCCAGTCAAAAGAAGATGCTATGAAAGACAGGGACGTAACCTGTACCAAATGCTTTTTCTGTGGCAGGACAGCCAAGAAAAAGGTGCGCTGGTTCTCTGTAAACACCAAGTCCCATCTCTGTCTGGCTTATTGCCCGGACCACGGCTATTTCAAGGGAAAGGCCAGGTTGAAAAAAACTGACGATGAAAAGTATTATGTAGTAAAAACCCTAAAGAGCATTGACGAAAAAGAAGCGGCAGACATCCGTGAGAAAAAAGACGCTCTCACTAAAAAGCGCCGCAAGAAACGACATCAGGAAAATAAAGAACGAAAAAAGGAGGATAAAAAGTTATTTTATGGACGGACAGACAAAGCCAAGAGAAAATAAAATGGGAACCATGCCGGTAAACAAACTGCTGATTTCCATGTCAGTTCCCATGATGATTTCCATGCTGGTCCAGGCCTTATACAATGTGGTGGACAGTATGTTTGTAGCCCAGCTAAACGAAAATGCCCTCACTGCAGTATCCCTGGTATTCCCGGTGCAGAATCTGATGATTTCCGTAGGAGTGGGAACCGGAGTAGGTATAAACGCCCTGCTTTCCCGCAGCCTGGGCGAAAAAGAATTTGAACGGGCTAATAAAACTGCCAGTCACGGCATCGTACTGGCCTTACTCAGTTATCTGGTATTTGCAGTTATCGGGTTAGCCGGCGCAGAATTATTTATGAAGGTTCAGACCCAGGACCCGCAGATTATTGCCTACGGTACTTCTTACCTGCGCATTTGCTGCGGCCTTTCCTTCGGTGTATTCCTTCAGATTACCTTTGAGAGACTGCTGCAGTCCACAGGAAAAACCGTGTACACAATGATTACCCAGATGTTGGGTGCGGTTATCAACATTATCTTAGACCCTATTATGATTTTCGGTCTTTTTGGTTTCCCGAAAATGGAGGTGGCCGGTGCGGCTGTGGCTACCGTAGCGGGACAGATTATCGCCAGCATTGTAGGCTTCTTCATCAACCAGAAAAAGAACACGGAAATTTCCGTATCCTTCCGCAGCTTTAAATTTTCAGGAGAAATCGTCCGCAGTATTTATGCGGTAGGCGTTCCTTCGATTGTCATGTCCTCCATCGGTTCTGTCATGACCTTTGGTATGAACAAGATTTTAATCGCCTTCTCCTCCACTGCAACAGCTGTATTCGGCGTATACTTTAAGCTGCAAAGCTTTATCTTCATGCCTGTGTTCGGTCTGAATAACGGTATGGTACCTATTGTAGCTTATAATTACGGAGCAAAAAACAAAAAGAGAATTAAGCGCACAGTTACTTTAAGCGGTATCTATGCTACGGGAATCATGCTTATCGGCCTGGCTATTTTCCAGCTTGCGCCCCAGCTGCTTCTGAGTATTTTCAATGCTTCTGAAAACATGCAGCACATAGGGACAATGGCTCTGCGGATTATCAGCCTCAGTTTTGTCTTCGCAGGATTCAATATTGTATCCTCTTCTCTGTTCCAGGCTTTGGCCCACGGTATGCTTAGCCTTTGGGTTTCCCTGGTAAGACAGTTATGTGTATTGCTGCCTGCAGGCTACATCTTCTCCAAAATCGGCGGATTGGACGCTGTATGGTGGGCATTCCCCTTTGCGGAGATATTCTCTCTGATTATGTGTATTTTCTTCCGGAGATATGTGTATAAAAAGCAGGTAGACCCGCTGAGTGATTAAGAATAACCAAAAACGGAACTGTCACATTAAATATTCTCAAATTTCGTTTAATGCGGCAGCTCCGTTTTTCTTTGTCTATTTATCTGTATTTGCGTTGCGGATATGCATATATACTGTGTTCTTGGAAATTCCCAGCAGTCCGGCCACTTTTATCACAGCGTCCTTGATGTTAAAGATTCCTTTGGCATACAGTTCTTCCACAATTCTTTTATTTTTATTCTGAGAGGAAATAGAGGGATCGTTAAGTATCCTCTGTTTGGTTTCCCCTAAAACATTTTCTATGAGCTCGTCTGTGTTGCCCGCAAAGTTTTCCCGGATTTCCCCCGGCTCCGGCTGGGCGGAGGACTCTGGTATCTGAAATTTGCTGATAAGCTGGGAAATTGATATGTTGGTATAAAAATTGATACAAATCAGTCCGATGATTCTCTGATTTTCTCCCATAATGGGAATGGTAGAGGAGCGAAGAGGTACCCCTGTTTTCGAATGATTCATGTAGCAAAAGCTGGAGTGGTTTTTGTCATGCTCCAGCCTGGCCAGCATAGACAGGGCAAAATCCGTGATAGGCGCTCCGTTGGCCCTTCCGGAATAATGGCCGTTCACATTAGCAATAACCGAATGCTGCAGATTCTCCAGACTGTGAAGAATAATTTCATAGCCTTCTCCAAGATATTCCCCCAAATTGGGAATCATTGTCCTGTAGGACTCCAAAATCTTTCTGTCTGTATCTGACAGGGCTAAATAGGTTTTTTCCTTTGTCCCGTTGTCTTTTGTCATAGTCATTCATTCCTTTCCCCCCTCTGTAAGACTCACTGATTCCAGAAAAAATTCTTTTTCCGGCTGTAGCGAAGGCAGCACAGAGAAAACATATAGGAATATTATATTCTCAATTTGCAGTTTGTGCAAGTTGAATAAGATTTTTTTTATTATTTCAGTAATTATAGCAAACAAAATTTTATTTACTAAAATATATTTTAGTGATATTATAATAGTACACTCACTAAACTAATTTACACTGAAAGGAGAGAGATGAAGATGAAGGTCATTCAGACTTCCAAGGCCCCTGCTGCAATCGGGCCTTACTCACAAGGAATCATACATGGAGGGATGGTTTACACCTCCGGTCAGATTCCCATTGACCCATCCACCGGGGAAATTCCAGAGGGAGGCATCCGGGAACAGGCAGAGCAGGTAATGAAAAATATTTCAGCCGTATTAGAGGAGGCAGGCACAACCTTTGAAAACGTGGTAAAAACCACCTGCTTCCTGTCAGACATGGAAGATTTCGGGACATTTAACGAAGTTTACGGCAAATATTTCGTAAATAAGCCTGCCAGGTCCTGTGTGGCCGTAAAAACATTACCTAAGAATGTGCTGTGTGAAGTAGAAGTAATCGCTGTTGTTCAGCAGGGATAACGAACTACATTTTTAACATGAGGAGGAAAAGAATTTATGAGCAAAAAAGTACGTGAAAAGAAGCAGCCTACCTTTTTTCTGGCTGTATTGCCCATCCTTGCAATGATTCTGCTTTTGGGCGTAGGCTATGCAGTCCTTGGCCTCAGCGCCGAGGTTTTGATGCTGGTATCCGCAGCAGTGGCTGCTGTCATCGCAATATACCTGGGCTATACCTGGGATGACATTATGGATTCCATCGTAGGTAAATTGTCAAAAACAATGCCTGCCATCTTTATTTTGATTATTGTGGGCTTTCTTATCGGTACCTGGATGATTGGCGGAACTATCCCCATGATGGTGTACTATGGATTGAAAATCATTAACCCGTCTTTCCTGATAGTGACCGCATTCCTGGTAACTGCCATTGTATCCATCTGTACCGGAACCTCCTGGGGTTCTGCAGGAACTATCGGCGTTGCCCTTATGGGAATCGCTTCCGGACTTGGAGCTCCCCTTCCCATTGTAGCAGGTGCCGTAGTGTCAGGAGCTTATTTCGGAGATAAAATGTCTCCTCTTTCCGATACCACTAACCTGGCCCCTATTGCCGCAGGTGCCAAATTATATGACCATATTGCCCATATGCTGTGGACCACAGGCCCCGGCTTCATTATCTGCTGTATTGTATACACTATCGTGGGAATGAATCTGGACGGACTGGCTGCAGGAAGCACTCCGGAAAAGGTTACGACTATCCTGGATACTCTGCACCAGATATTTTCCTTTAATCCTCTGATTATCCTGCCGGTAATCATTGTATTATACGGCTCACTGAGGAAGAAACCCACAATCCCGGTTATGCTGCTTTCCAGTGCAGTGGCTATTTTCAATGGTATTGTATTCCAGGGCTTTGCTCCGGCAGACTGCTTCAGCGCAGCTATCAACGGATTCAGCCTGGATATGATTCACATTGAGGGCTTTGATACCGCCAACCTGATTTCCGATATTTCCACTCTTCTGCAGAGAGGCGGAATGCTCTCTATGCTGAATACAGTGCTGATTGCCTTCTGTGCTTATGGCTTTGCCGGCACTCTGGCTGTTACAGGCTCTCTGGACATTGTGCTTGACCGAATCATGAAGTCCGTTAAGAGTACCTTTGGCCTGGTATTCTCCACCATTATTTCCTGCCTGACCGCAGTTTGCGTTACCTGCAACGGACAGCTCTCCATCCTGATTCCCGGAGAAATGTTCCACAAAACCTATGTAAAACGTGGTCTGGAACCCAGAAATCTTTCCCGTACCCTGGAAGACTCTGCAACTGTCACAGAAACTCTGGTACCCTGGACAGCCGCCGGCGTTTACATGGCTACTACTCTGGGAGTTCCCACTCTCCAGTATGTGCCCTGGGCCATCCTGAACTATACCGGTATGATTTTTGCCCTGATTTGGGCTGCCACAGGCATCGGTATCATGAAGATTAAAAAAGGCAGCGACAGCTGGGATGAATATGTAGCTCTGAATAAGGAAGACGGAATTGATGTGGAAGCTCTGGAAGGAGGGAAATAATATGTCCCAAAAAAAGCCGGACTTTGATACCATCATAGACAGACGCCATACAAGCTGTGGAAAATGGGACACCATGGACCAGAAATACGGCTCTGCAGATTTGATTCATCTGGGAGTGGCGGATATGGATTTCCCCTCTCCCCAGCCCATCATAGACAGCTTTCAGAAATGCCTGGACCATGGAATCTTCGGATATACAGATTTAACAGACAAGTATTATGAAGGATTTATCACCTGGATGAAGAAAAGACATTCTGTGGAGGTAAAAAGGGAGGAAATTTTATTCTGCCCCAGGATTAACATATCCTCCAGCCTCTGTGTGGACACTCTTACCCAAAAGGGGCAGGGCGTCATCATCCAAACTCCGGCTTATGGCCCTCTGTATCAATCCATCGTAAAAAACGGCCGGAAGGTGCTGGAGAATCCTCTGAAGCTGACTGGAGATAAATATTCCATTGACTTTGAGAAGCTGGAAGAGCTGGCAGGGCCTGACACCAAAATGCTGATTCTCTGCAGTCCTCACAATCCAGTGGGACGTGTATGGACAAAAGAAGAGCTGGAAGCTGTGGGACGTTTCTGTGTGGAGAAGGATTTACTTCTTTTTGTGGATGAAATTCACGGAGATATTACGGCAAAAGGCGTGGGCTTTGTGTCCTCCCTGAATCTGTCTCCTGAGATAAGAGAGCGTCTGGTGGTGGCCACCTCACTTACAAAAACCTTTAACATCCCAGGCGTGATTCTCTCCTACCTGGTAATTCCCAACCAGGAGCTGCGGCAGAAGGTTGCAGACAGTATTGACCGTATTGGAATGCACAACCCTACCATATTTTCCATGGCTGCCACCGAGACTGCCTATACGGAATGTGATGACTGGTATGAGGCCATGCTGTCCTATATAGACGCAAACGAGGCGTACACAAGGGAGTATTTCTCCAAATATCTTCCCGGCTTTCATATTTATCCCAGAGAGGGCACTTACCTGCTGTGGATGGACTATAAAGCTCTTGGCTTGGGAGAGGAAGACCTGGAAAAATGGTTTCTGGAAGAAGCCAAGGTCAGCGTCTACATGGGAACTGTTTTCCAGGAAGAGGGTCGTGGCTTTATCCGTGTGAATATCGCCTCCCCCAGAAAGCTTTTGGAACAGGCCTATGAACGGATGCGCAAGGCATATCCTAAACTAAATAATTAAACCAGTACACCAGAGAAAACCGGAGCAGCACCTGAAAGAACTCAGGGAATTGCTCCGGTTTTGTTATTTTAGAAAATAAACGGAATCACATAGGCCACAAGCACCAAAACAACCGCACAGGCTACCACACGGCACCAGATTTTAAATTCTTTGTCCATCCGGGCCTTTTCCTCAGGTGAGGGAATTTCCTCTGCCATAACTGCCTTCTCTATATCTTCTGTCTTGTCATCCTGATACCTTTTTCTGCATACAGCATAGATGATAAGTCCCAGAATACACCAGATAATTCCGGTCAGAAGAGCCTCTCTGTCCAGCTGGGTCATCATAATCACATAAATGATAATGCTGATGGGGGCTCCCACCAAAATCCCGGGAGCCTTAAAAGGCCTTTTCAGCTCCGGATGTCTTCTCCGCAGGAAGAAAGATGCCCCGATTCCAATGACATAGTAAAACAAATCTGCAAACAAGCTGAGAGACGCAATATAAATCATGGAGTTAGATGCAATCAAAAAGGCTGACAGCAATCCAAGGACAATAATGGAAATATAAGGGGTCTTATATTTTGGATGTACCTTGGCAAAAATCTTTGGCATAACTCCGTCTCTGGCCATAGTAAAGAGATACCTGGGCGGAACGGCAATACTGGCGTTCAAAGTAGAGAAATCCCCGCCAAAGGCAATACCCGCTGCCAGCAGAATCAATGGAAATCCAAGAATTCCTGCCGTCTTCATGGCTTCTGCAAAGGGTGCGGAAGCGGTGGACAGGGCTTCCAGGCTTTCTGTAGGCACAATTCCTACCAGGAACCATTGGAATGCAGCATTTACGGCAAATACAATAAAGGGCGCCAAAAACAGGGCTCTGGGAATGTTAATCTGGGGATATTTGATTTCCTCTCCCATAGCGCAGCAGGTTTCAAATCCGGCAAAGCACCACCATATCATGCTGACGGAGGCAATAAAGCTAAGAGGCGTGGACTGAGCCACAAAATCCGGCAGCTGAACAAAATTAGGCATGTTCACATGGGGCAGCATAGTCAAAAACCAGATAATCGCAACACCCCAGAAGAAAAACATAAATCCGTTCTGAAGTTTACCCGTCATTTCCACACCACGGACATTTGTAATAATAAATACAATTACCACTGCTGTGGCCAGGACACGGTCGCTGACCGGAAGCTCTATACCAAGAGCTGAAAACAGGGTTTTAAAATAAAAGCTGAAAGCCAAAGCTTCCCCGCTGGTAACGGAAACCAGGGAAATGATAAAGTTCCATCCGGCCAGCATACCTACCGGCTTTCCTATGGCAAGAGATGCATATTGATAGGTACCGCCTGCATAGGGAAGGGCCGCACCCATCTCCGCATACAGCAGAGCCGGGTAAATGCTGATGAGCATGGCTACCAGAGTAGCCAGAATCACCGCTGGTCCCAGG
>UMLF01021227.1_pt1 | contig 16429 bp, 15 predicted proteins | sample 1966501 | NCBI WGS metagenome assembly UMLF01 (sample SAMEA4836194, study PRJEB28245) | human gut metagenome | biome: gut microbiome; material: fecal sample | place: Denmark | collected 2008 | reverse complement strand
AGGTCCTCACTGCCCACGTGGACGCCGTCTGCCCCGCAGGCCAGGGCCAGGTCCACCTGGTCGTTGAGGATCAGGGGGACGTGATACCGGTGGCACAGGGCCTTGACTTCCAGGGCCTCTGCCAGGAAGGCGGCTGGGTCCAGGTCTTTTTCCCGGAGCTGGACCAGGGTGACACCGCCCTGGAGGGCGGCCTCCAGCTGTTCCAACAGGGTTTGCCGCCCGGTCCAGGCCCGGTCGGTGACAGCGTAAAGGAGAAGCTGATCAGGGTGAAATGGCATGGGAAAAGCTCCTTTCCAACGTGTGCAGGTAGGATGCGGGGTCGGGACAGGTCATGAAGCCGCTCCGAAAGCAGGCGCCTCGGGCCCCGGCCCGGCGTACCCCGGGGAGGGTTTCCGCCGTGATGCCGCCAATGGCGTAAACAGGCAGGGGGACAGCGGCGCAGACCTGGGCCAGGAAATCCAATCCCCGCCCGGGCAGGCCCGGCTTGCAGCTGGTGTCAAAAATATGTCCGGCCAGAAGATAGGTGGCTCCCAGTGCCTGGGCCTCCAAGGCCTCTGCCACGGAATGGCAGGAGGTACCCAGGGAGGAGAAGGCAGCGCGTTCCTCCTTGGGCATGGCGCGCAGAAGGGGCAGGGGAAGGTGAAGGGCCGTGGCCCCCAGGGCCCGGGCGGAGGAGGGGAAGGTGTGGAGGATGCAGGGGACCTGATGTTGCCGGCAGAGGGAGAGAACCTGGGCAGCCAGAGCCCGATAGGCGGATTCACACAGATCCTTTTCCCGCAGGATCACCCCGGCAGGACCTGCCGCGGCGATGCGGGAAATCTGTGACAGAAAGTGTTCAGGACATAAGGTGCGGTCGGTGACGCACAGAATGGATGGGGCTGTGTGGAGCATGGCAATTCCCTCCGGGAGAAAGGGGGCGTACTGCCGGCCACCGGCGGCGTTTGGCCGGGGCGGGGGACATCGCTGTGGGATGGGTCCCTGTACTTTGTTTTTTCATTATAGCTTGCCGCCGGAACAAATACAAGAGGGGGCGGAGACGCAAACCCTCGACACAGCGGGGCCTTTGTGGTAAGATACAAAAAACATGCGGAAAAAAACGGAAACAAAGGGGGACGTGAGATGCATATTCCCACTTGCCAGACCCAGGAACTGGAGATTTTGACCTTTGAGCAGGCCCTGGTCCCGACCCAATGGGATTTTGACCGGGAGAAGTGGTTGTATATTCCCGATCACTACGCGGAGTACCGGTACCTGCTGGGGACCCGGGGAGAGAATCCCCTGATCTGTATCGGGATCAACCCCTCCACCGCGGTGCCGGGGGACCTGGACAATACGCTGAAATCGGTGGAACGGATCGCGGCGGGCAACGGCTACGACAGCTTTTTGATGTTCAATGTCTATGCCCAGCGAGCCACCCGACCGGAGGACATGGATGCCCAATGCAACCAGGCCCTCCACCGGGAGAATATGACGGCGTTTCGGTATGTCCTCTCCCAGGTGGGGGCGGGTTTTACCCCTGCGGTTTGGGCGGCTTGGGGCACCATCATAGAAAAACGCCCCTATCTCCGGGACTGTGTCCGGGACATGGTCGCCATCGGGGAGGAATACGGCGCCCGGTGGCTTTGCGCGGGGAAGTGTTCCAAGAAGGGTCATCCTCACCACCCGCTGTATCTGCGAAAAGAGGAAAAGGTCCGGGATTTTCCCGTGACGGCGTATTTGGATCAGCTGTAAAATGACCGCCTCCTGGCAAAGGCCAGGGGGCGGTGACTTTCTTTTGGAGGAAGGCGCAAGAAGGACGGAAACGAACATACGCTTCCAGCTGTGCCGCTGAAGGAGAGGGCAGGAGAATTCATTGGAGCTCCTCCTCTGTCAGTGGACGCAGCAGACGGGCAGGGACCCCGGCCACCACGGTGTTGGGGGCAACGTCCTTGGTGACAACGGCGCCGGCGGCCACAATGGCGCCGTCACCGATGGTGATCCCAGGGAGCACCGTGGCGTTGGAGCCGATCCAGACCCGATCACCGATGACGATGGGAGCCGGATGGAGCCAGTCGCGCCGGGCGGGCGCGGGGTCGTGGTTCAGGGTGGCCAGGACTACATTGTGGCCGATGAGGACGCCGTTGCCGATGGTAATGCCCCCTTGGTCCTGGAACCGACAGCCGGCGTTGAGAAAGACCTCTTTCCCAAGGGAGATGTTCTTCCCGCAGTCGGTGGTAAAGGGGGGGAACAAGGTGAAGCTTTCGTCCACCGGTTTGCCGATGAGCTGGGAGAACAGGGCGCGGATCTCCTCGGGAGGATGGTACCCAGTGTTCAGCATGCCGGTGATGGCCAGGGCCTCCTGGCTGAGCTGGTGCATGAACTGATGAACGGGAGAGCCTCCCTCCACGGGGAGACCCCGGTTGAGATGATCTAAAAACGCTGGTAAATCCATAGATAGGTTCCTTTCTGGTGGTTTGTCAGTAGGATAGCAGAGGGAAGAAAAAATAGCAAATACCCATAAAAAATAGTAAGATATGCTTGATAAGCATGGAAAAAGGTGATACGCTGACCCAAAACAGAGAGGAGGACAAGCCTGTGGAACTACGGGTTCTGCGCTATTTTTTGGCGGTGGTCCGCATGCAGAGCATTTCCGCTGCTGCGGAAGAGCTTCACATCACCCAGCCGACTTTGTCCCGGCAGCTGATGGAGTTGGAGGAGGAATTGGGGGCAAAGCTCTTTGACCGGGGGAGGAAGAACCGGCGGGTTGCCCTGACAGAGGCGGGCAAACGTCTGCACCGGCAGGCGGAGGAGATTGTGGCCCTGGCAGACAAGACGTTGCGTTCCTTTCAGGCGCCCCAGAAGGAGATCAGCGGAGAGATCGCCATCGGCGGCGGGGAGACAGACGCCATGCGTCTGGTTGCCCGGGCCGCCCGGGCCTTGACCCGGGAACACCCTAACATTCGCTATCACCTGTACAGCGGCAACGCCGAGGATGTCACGGAGCGGCTGGACAAGGGACTGCTGGACTTTGGCATTCTGATTGAACCGGTCAGCCTGGAGCGGTATGATTATATTCAGCTGCCCGCTGCGGATACCTGGGGGCTTCTGATGCGCCGGGACCATCCCCTGGCCCGGAAGCAGGTCATTTGCCCGGGGGACCTGCTGGGGGTTCCCCTGCTGGTGTCCCGCCAGCGGATGGTGGACAACGCTTTCTCCGGGTGGCTGGGCCAGAGTGTCCGGTGCCTGAGGCAGGTGGGCACCTACAACCTTATCTATAATGCGGCACGTATGGTGGAAGAGGGCGTTGGCTGTGCCCTGGCCCTGGACAAGCTGGTGAACACCGCCGGGACAGAGCTTTGTTTCCGGCCGCTGACGCCGAAGCTGGAGAGCCGTCTCAATCTGGTTTGGAAAAAGGACCCGGTCTTTTCCCAGGCGGCAGCGGCCTTTTTGAAAAAATTTCAGGAAATGCGCCCAAGGGAATCGGCTGACAGGGGAGGAGGGGAGGGGACAGGGTCAAAGAAAGCTTGACAAAATTCCTTTTCTCATATACTCTATTTTATAGAGTAATCTTGAAAGGAGAGGTAAAAATGGAAAATAACCAGACCACCCGAACCATGGCCATGGAGGACCTGCATCTTATCCGTCAGGTGCTGGACCAGACGGCCACCTCGTTTCAGACCCTGGCGCCTGTCTTTTGGCGGATGGGGCTGGTGTGGCTGCTCTATGGGGTTCTGGCGTTTTTTGTAAACACCTCGGATTTTATAGGCTATTATTTTCCTCCTCTTGCGCTGCCCCTCAGCTTGTATGGGCTCCTCACCTGGGCCAAGGTGGTGCTGGTGGTCTATCTGCTGGTGCAGTGTGTGCTGTGGCAGAGGAGAAAAGGGGGCTTTGCGGCTCTGAGCGGGCAGCTGCTGGGGATTTGGCAGCTGTTCTTGGTGCTGTACCTTCTGCTGTTTGGCGTGGTAGAGGCGGGGCTTCGTTTTGTACCCAACCTGGGCATGGAGATGGGTGTCTTTGACATCATGACGGTGTGCATGGCCTTCCAGTGGTTTCTGCCGGTAATTTTTCCGGGGATGCCCCTGATAATCACAGGAATCCTGCTGCGGGAGAGGGGACTGTGGTGGTTGGGCGTGGGGATGGCGGTCTTGGGAGGAATTCTCTCCTTGGGCGGGATTCTGCTGACGGGCTATCCCCAGCCGGCGTCGCGGCAGGTGCTGCTTTCCATAGGGGCGCTGGGGCTGCTGCAGTATTTCTTCCAGCCCGCGGCGCTGCTTCTGCTGGCCCGCCGTCTGAAGCGGCGGCCGGAGGGGGCTTGAGACCATGGAACTGTCGCAGATTCCTGCTGCCCTGCAATCCCGTCTGCGGCTGTCGGTGATTGCGGCGCTGCTGTCTGGGCCCAAAAAGTTCCGGACCCTCCAGGACCTTACCGGGGCCACCGCTGGTAACCTGGGCAAACAGCTGGAACAGCTGGAGGAAGAGGGATACCTGGACAGCAAAAAGGAGTTCGTGGGCCGCCGGCCCAATACCACCTATCGTCTGCTCCCCTATGGGCGGGAGCAATTTACCCAGTATGTGGCCCTGCTGGAATCTCTTTTGGCCCAGGCAGAGGAGGAGAAGCCAGAGGCGTAAAAGCTGCCGGAGCGAAGTTTCGCTCCGGCAGCTTTTTTGGTTTGCGGTCAAACCGTCAGTTGGGAGAGGTCCACGGTGCGTCCGGTCCAGGTGAAATCGTAGGAGAGGTCCTGGGAGCGGACCCAGACCGGGGCCCCGCCGCCAGGGGCCTGTACTTTGGCCCAGCCGCCTGCGCGGGAGGACACGGATACCAGGCAGGGGTCTGAGAAGACGGAGACAGCCGAGGTATCCTCTGGGGTGAGATAACAGGGCGTGTCCGCGCCGACGGTTCCCAGGTTTGCCTGGGCAAACTGCCCGGGGTCTGTGCTGACAGCGGATTGCGGGAGGGTTCCCTCCAGGAAAGGCGGGTCCAATGCGGGCAGGATAACTTGGTAGTGGCTGCCTATGCTGCCCACGCTCAGCACAACGTCCCCTTGTTTCAGGGGCTGCGCGTCCTCCAGGGGGATCATCTGTTCTGCGGGCGCACCGGAGGCGTCTGCGGTGTCGGTGGGGGAGAGACAAAAGGGCGTGGTGAGCTGGGCGTCTTTGATGAGCATGCCGGGGCGGGCCGTGTATTGGAGATGGGGCAGAGCTTGGAGGTCTGTGGGTTCCTGGGGCAGCGTGGTCTGGGGTCCGGAGGAACAGGACACCAGCCCGCCCAGGCACAGCACCGCCGCCAGCGCAATGGCGGGCAACATGCGTCCCCGCCGACGGGGAATGGGGGAGAAAAGATTGTGGAATCGTTGTTTCATCATGGAACTTCCTCCTTGCCATGGGGTGGACAGGGACGTAGTGGAGGCGGACGCAGTTTCCAGGGCGGCCAGAAGGGTCTGGGCGTAGGCGCGCCGCTGGACCGGGGAGGCGCCTGCCACCACCCGATTGTCGCAGGCCAGCTCCAAATCCCGGGCGGCCTGCCGGGCCACTTGATGGACCAGGGGGTTGAACCAGTGGACGGCCCGGGCCAGAAGGAGCAGAAGCTTGCACCACAGATGCCCCTCGGCCTGGTGGGCCAGCTCGTGGCGAAGAATCCAGGTTAGCTTTTCCTGGTCAGCGTCCAGGGGAGGCAGGATGACCAGAGGATGGAGAAGGCCCAGCGTTATAGGGGAGGGGGCATTTTCGCTCACCACCAGGGACACGGGGCGAGCCAGGCCCATTTGGATGGCTAGGTCTTGGAACAGTGCTTGGAGCTGCGGGTCTGCTTCCCGGTGTTGCTGCCGAAGGATACGCCGCCGGAACCGGATATAGGCGATCCCCTGCCAGGCCAGAAAGCCCGTCCCGCCGGCGGCCCAAGCCAGTGCCGAGAGGTCCAGCCAGGTGGGAGACGCCGCAGCTGCCGCCTCAGAGGAGGTTTGATCACTGGCAGGTGCGGAGAGGGTGGAAACAACCGGTGCGGAGACCACCTGGGTGGGCAGGGAGAGGTGGACCGGGGCGTCCTGGCCGGGCAGGGGGAACGGCAGCAGCAGCCGAAGGGCCAGCAGAGTCCAGAGCAGGCAGCGCCAGCGGGGCCAGACGGTTTTGCCTAAAACGGGGGAAAGGGCCAGGAAAACCGCCACGACCAGACCTGTGGAGAGGGAGAGTTCCAGCACGCTGGTGAACAGGAGATTAAGCACGCGCATCCTCCTCCAGATGATCCAGGTAGTCTCTCAATTCCTGCAGCTCCGCTTTGCCGATGGCACGACTGTCGTAGAGGCTGGCCACCAGGCTGGGCAGGGAATTGCCGTACAGCCGTGCCAGAAAGGATTGGCCCTCCTGGGCCTGATAGGTCTGGGCAGAGAGGGTTGGGGTGTAGAGATTGGTGCGGGTGCTTCGGTCGCAGCGGACGAAGCCCTTTTCTCCCAAGCGGGCCAGGGCGGTCATCAGGGTGGACAAGGCCCAGGTTCGACGGTCCCCCAGCTGCTGGAGAATCTGGCGGGCGGTCAGCGGGGCCTGGGCGGACCAAAGAATCTGCATGATCTCCAGCTCCGCCTCCCCCAGGCGCTTGCTGTGACGAGAGGGCATGGGATCACCTCCGGACAAAATTATCTTGGATGATAATATTATACAATAGTATAACGATGAGGTCAAGGACATCCTTCACATCTTGTTCATGGAAATTTTTAGGTTCAATTAAGCTTCCTCCGCTACCGTAAGAGGCGACGGGTCTCCGGACCCAGTGAACGGGAAAAGGAGGAACCTTTTTGATTGAAGTGAAAAATCTCACCAAGCGGTATGGCTCCCATACCGCTGTGTCCAATCTGTCGTTTCACATTGAAACAGGACAGATCTATGGCTTTCTCGGCCCCAATGGCGCGGGGAAATCCACCACCATGAACATTATGACAGGCTGCCTGGCGGCCACGGAGGGGGAGGTCACGGTGGGGGGATACGATATCTTTGAGGATGCGGCCCAGGCCAAGCGGCGCATTGGCTACCTGCCCGAGCGGCCTCCCCTCTACCTGGACCGGACGCCTTTGGAATACCTCGCCTTTGTGGGACAGGCCAAGGGCCTGACGGGGAGCGCCCTGGAGGAACAGATGCGCCGGGTCATGGCGGTTACCCAGATCGAGCCGGTATCCCAACGGCTCATCAAGAACCTCTCCAAGGGATACCAGCAGCGGGTGGGCATTGCCCAGGCCCTGCTGGGGAACCCGGAGGTGGTGATCCTGGATGAGCCCACGGTGGGGCTGGACCCCAAGCAGATCATGGAAATCCGGGCCCTTATCCAGTCCCTGGGCAAAGACCACACAGTGATCCTCAGCAGCCACATTCTATCCGAGGTGCAGGCGGTGTGTCAGACCATCCTCATCCTCTCCAAGGGACGGCTGGTGGCCTGTGACACGCCGGAGAACCTGGAGAAACGGTTTGCCGGCACCACCACCGTGGAGCTGACCGCGGAGGCCACGGTGGAAGAGGTCCGTGCCATTCTGGCGCCGCTGGACCACATTCTGGAGGTGACAACGCGGGAGGAGCCCCGGGGACGCTGCGGGGTGGTGCTGGAGACCGATGGAGAGGACGCCCTGTGCCGGGAAATTTTCTTCGCGTTCAGCCGGGCGCAGAAGGCCCTGCTGCGGATGACCACGGCCCAAACCAGCCTGGAGGAAATCTTCTTGGAGCTGACCGCGGAAGCCCCCGTGGTCCAGCTGCCCGGGGAAGGGCAGCGGCAGGACGGAGAGGAGGCAGAAGGATGAAAGCGGTTTTTCGCCACGAGCTGTCGTCCTATTTTACCGGAATGACAGGGTATGTGTTCGGGGCCTTTCTCCTGCTTTTCGCGGGGATTTATACCATGGCGGTCAATTTGAACGCAGGGCTGTCGAACTTTGAATATGTGCTGAGCAATCTGTCTTTTATTTTTCTGATCATTGTGCCCATTCTCACCATGCGGGTCATTGCCGAGGAGCGCCGGCAGCGGACAGACCAGCTGCTCTACTCCCTCCCGCTGTCCATGACCGGGGTGGCACTGGGAAAATATGCCGCCCTTTTGGTGGTTTTCCTGGTTCCCACGGGGATCATCTGCCTGTATCCCCTGGTCCTGTCGGCCTTTGGTTCTGTCTATCTGCCGCTGGCCTTCGGGACGGCGGTGGGCTTTTTCTTCCTGGGCGCGGCGCTGCTGGCCATTGGCATGTTTCTCTCCTCCATTACAGAGAGCCAGGGGGTGGCTGCCGGGCTGTGCTTTGTGGTGATGCTGGTGAACTACTTCATTTCTGATTTGGCGTCCTACTTTTCCGCCTCGGCGACGGCGTCTTTTTGGGCCTTTACGGTTTTGATTCTTCTGGTGGGAGGAATTTTCCGTCTAATGACCCGGAACAACGGGGTCTCCCTGGTCCTGGTGGGTATTTTAGAGGGCCTTTTGATCTTGGGCTCTGTCCTGGGCGGAGAGGACTTTGCCGGACTGTTTCCCAGTATGGTGGAAGGGCTGTCCCTGTTTGAACGGTTTTATCAGTTTGTAGATGGGGTATTTGACCTGACATCGCTGGTCTACTTTCTGACGGTGATCGGGGTCTTTCTGTTCCTGACCGTGCAGTCCCTGGAGAAGAGGAGGTGGAGCGAATGAAGCTGCCAACGTGGAGGGGGAAACTGCCCCAGTGGAACGGGAAAAAACCCAGCAAGGACGCCTGGAAGGCATCTTTGCGGACCCGCTCCTTCCGGGTGGGGGGATACAGTGTGGCGGCGACGGCCATTGTGGTGGTGATCGCCGTGGTGGCCAATCTGCTGGTCAACGCGCTGCCTGCCGGGGCGACGCAGTTTGACATCTCCGCCGGGTCTATGTTCACCATGTCTCAGGAGACAGAGCAGCTGCTGGATGGACTGGACCAGGACATCACCGTCTATTGGCTGGTGCAGAGCGGCCAGGAGGATGAGACCCTGGGAACTTTGCTGGACCGATATACGTCCCGCAGCGACCGTGTGACCCTGGAAAAACGGGACCCGGACGTGGACCCCAATTTTGTCCAGGAGTATGTGACGGGGACGGTTTACAACAACAGCCTGATTGTGGAGTCTGAGGCCCGGTACACCTACGTAAGCTATGAGGACATCTATACCTATGAGTACGGGGACGACGGGGCCTCTTACCACATGAACTTCGCGGGGGAGAGCGCCCTGACCAGTGCCATTGACTATGTGATCCGTGACACCCTGCCCAAACTGTACACGCTCACAGGGCATGGGGAGTCCGCCCTCAGCGCCAGCTTCCAGTCCGCGGTGGAAAAGCAGAATATGGAACTGGAGGAGCTCTCCCTGCTCACGGCGGAAGAGGTGCCCGAAGACGCGGACTGCCTGCTGATCTGTGGGCCGGAGAGTGACCTCTCCCAGGAGGAGAAGGAGGCCATTCTGGCCTACCTCCAGGAGGGCGGGGATTTGATCCTGCTCACGGACCCGGCCCAGACGGGGGAGGAGCGGCCCAATTTGGAGGAGCTAATGGCGGAGTATGGCATGTCGTCGGCCCAGGGGGTGGTGGTGGAAGGAGACCCCTCCCACTACGCTTTGGGGAGCCCAGTATATCTTTTACCCAATCTGGAGAGCCATACCATCACCTCTCCCCTCCAGGAGGGCGGGTACTATATTCTCATGGCGCTGGCCCAGGGACTGAAGCTGGAGGAATCCCCCCGGGAGGGCTTATCGGTGAGCCCGCTGCTGACCACCTCCGACGAGGCCTATTCCAAGCTGGCCGGATATGGCATGGAGACGTACCAAAAGGAAGAGGGGGATAAGGCGGGGCCCTTTGCCTTGGCCGCGGCGGCCACGGAGACCCTGGCGGACGGCACAGAGAGCCATGTGGTTTGGATTGCCTCCACGTCTCTGCTCAATGATCAATACAACCAGCAGGTCTCCGGCGCGAATCAGGATTTTTTCCTCAACTGTATGGGGTGGACCTGTGAAAAGGAGGAGGGAATCTCCATTCATGCCAAGACCATGACCACGGAATACCTCACCATGAGCGCCTCCACCGCCTCCCTGCTGACGCTGCTGGTTGTGGCAGTGTTGCCTGCGGGCTATTTAGCCTTTGGCCTTCGAATCTGGATCAGGAGGAAACGTCAATGACACGAGGAAGAAAGTTAGGGTTGCTGCTGCTGGCCCTGGCGGCGCTGCTGGTTTTGACCATTGTGGTTATGGAGCTGGCCCCGGACGGCGAGGGGACAGAGGAAGCGACTGCCGTTACAATTTTTACCCTGGACCCGGACCAGGTGACGTCTCTGACCTGGCAATATGAGGAGGAGACCATTTCCCTGGAGAAGGACCAGGAGAACAACTGGACCTATCCGGCGGACGCGGCGTTTCCCCTGGACCAGTCCTATCCGGATGCGATGGTGCAGGCCCTGAAGGAGATTCAGGCGGCCAAGACCATTGAGAATGTGGAGGACCTGAGCGAGTATGGCCTGGAGGATGCTGTCTGCTCCATTACAGTCCAGGGAGAGAAGGAATACCAGTTGGCCATTGGCGAGGAAACCGGGTTAGGGGGACAGCGGTATCTTTCCATTGGGGACGGCAATGTTTACCTGGTGGACGCCTCCTTGCTGGATACCTTTGCCCTGGGGCTGTATGATATTGTGGAAAAAGAGACCATTCCCTCCATGACAGACCTGCGCGGGGTACAGATCACCACCAACGCAGGCACGCTGGAGATGGAATACCAGGAGGACAGCGGCCTGGCATACAGTGACCAGTATACCTGGTTCTGGAAGACTGACGGGGGTTACACGGCACTGGACACGGACCTGGCGGAATCCCTGGTCCAGAACATCACCGGTCTGACCTGGAACAGCTGTGTGGAATACCAGGCGTCGGCGGACGATCTGGGGCGCTACGGCCTGGACAAACCGGCGGCCACGGTCACCGTCCGCTACACCGAGACCAGCCAAGTGGAGACCAACGAGACCGATGAGAACGGCGAGCCGGTTTATGAGACCCAGCAGACAGACAAGACCTTTGTTCTGGAGCTGGGGGACTATGATGGGGACACCTGCTATGCTCGTCTGGGCGGTTCCTCCATGGTGTACCAGGTGGATGGAACCCTGTGTGACGCTATTCTGGCCGCCAATGGGACGGATCTGCTGCCCCAAGATGTTATTTTGCTGGACTGGAGCCAGGTGACGGGGGTGGAGATCCAGTTAGATGGGGAGGCCTACACCCTGGAAAAGACGGTGCAGGAGACAACAGACGAGGACGGTGCGACGACGGAGACCTATGTCTACCAGCGGGACGGGAAGACCGTGGAGATTACAGACGCGCTGGACCGCCTTCAGGAACTGGAGCCCACGGGCAGTGATGCCAATGCGGCGGGAAATAAGACGGAGATCGTCTTCACCTTCCAGCAGGACAATGCGAGCTACCCTGCAGTGGAGCTGGCGTTCTACCAGTATGACAGCAGCAGCTGTCTGGTGGGCCTCAACGGAGAGACGCGCCTGCTGGTGGACCGGGACAGCGTGTTGGAGATTGTGGATACCGTGCGGGAATTGTTGACAGAGTAGGATAGGGCGCCAAAACCACAGCCGCAGGCCATTCAAACGATGGCTTGCGGCTGTGGACCATTGGGTTTTGCAGACAGTGGTGTTCTTCTTACAGATGCGCTGGCAACGGAAGCGCGCGGCAGTGCGGAAAGGGGGTTATCCTGCCGTTGGCCGGCGCAATGGTGTTTGCCGCTGCGGCACAATTTCTCGCAACACGTCGCCGATATCGCCATAGACACCGATGGATTGCGGTTTGATTTCTGCAGGAATATCTGCCTCTGACAAATTGACACAGGCGTATGTCGCATTTGCATTCTGATGTGTCATGTTCCAGAAGGGATACTTGATGATTCCTGGTGTATTTTCGCCAACGCCCAGTTCCAGGTATAGAATGTGCTGCCCCTTGTGCTGCCTTAAAAAATTCTGATACCTGTTTGCCGCTTTGTCCCAGCCTGCATCTTCCACAAAGGTGCTGTCGGCGCGGAGATTCATGGACATGGGTGCGCCGCAGAGCGGGCAATATGGCACCAATTCCGACGGAACCCGCATCGCTTTCTGTTCCCGCACCATTCTTTTGACAACCGTTTCGTTGTCATACGTGCGGTTATGGCAGGGCTTTGAGCATTGCCACAAACCATAATCTCCTTGCGTATAAAACAGTCTCTGCTTGTCAAATCCAGCTTTCTGAAAACAATGGTCTACATTTGTTGTCAGCACGAAGTAATCCTTGCTCTGTACCAGATGAAATAGGTTTTGATACACTGGTTTTGGTGGATTTTGATAGCGATTGATAAAAATATACCGGCTCCAATAAGCCCAGTGTTCCTCTAAGGTTTCGTAGGGATAGAAACCGGCAGAATACATATCTGAAAAGCCATATTTTGCAATAAAATCTGGAAAGTTCTCCTTAAAACGCCTGCCGGAATAGGAAAAACCGGCGGAAGTGGAAAGTCCTGCCCCCGCGCCGATGATGATGGCCTCAGCAGTTTGTATCGTTTCCCTTAGACGGGCAATGTCTTTCCAGTTTGCGTTTGTAGAGTTCATAGTCCTTGTCCTTAAAAACATTAAAAATCACCTTCAGGCGGTTTTGGTGTGTCTGCTGGTAGTGCAGTATGGTCTGCATTGCAATTTCTGCGGCAAGCGCGTGAGGAAAATGAAATTCTCCTGTGGAGATACAGCAAAAAGCGATGCTTTTCAGATGATACGTTGCCGCCAGTTCCAAACAGGAGCGGTAGCAGCTTCGAAGCTGTTCGCAGTCTTTCTCTGTGACGGCTTCATGGACCGTTGGACCAACGGTGTGAAGAACATACTGACAAGGCAGATTATAGCCTTTTGTGATTTTTGCCCTTCCCGTTTCTTCTGGTTTTCCCTGCTTATCCATGATGCGGGCACATTCCAGACGAAGCTGCACGCCTGCAGCGGAATGGATGGCATTGTCAATGCAACCATGACAGGGAACAAAGCAGCCTAACATGGCAGAATTGGCAGCGTTTACGATTGCATCAACAGAAAGGCGGGTAATATCCCCTTGCCAGAGATAGATCTCCGGCTGTTCCTGAGATAAATCACCAAGGGATACAATCCCACGCTGCCTGTTCTCCTGTTGTAAATATTCGTCCTGTATGTCCGTAAAATCCTTTGAGACAGGCATGGGCGGACGCACGTTCATCAAAGCGCGAAGGAGATGTTTTTGTGCCTCTGTATCATGGGGGATGACAATTCCTTTGAAAGATTCTTCTTCGTTTTTCAAATAGTTGATTAAGAAAACACGCCGTTCTTTCTGTGTCATAATATCTCCCTTCTGTAAGAGAACCTCCGCCTATCCAGGAAGGACGTCAAAGGGCCCTCGACGGTTTATTCGGCGACGACGGAAATTCTCTGCTGGATATGATTGCCCTTTACCGCTTCATCGACCACAGCAATCGCATAATCTGCATAGCTGATGACGCTTTCCCCTTTGGCATTTCGGACCAATTCCTCCCCGCCCAGAATATATTTTCCGGTTTTTGCTCCGTCTGGCTGAAAATCCCCAGCAGGGCTGATGTAGGTCCATTTCACATCGTTTCTGGTCCGAAGGTCTTCCAGGGCTTTTCCCATATGAGAGGCCAGCGGCTTGAATTCTGCCGGGAAATCTACCCCGTCCATGACCTGCGCGGTGTGCTCTGGGTTTACATATAAACTGCCTGCACCGCCTACGACAAGAAGTCTGGTGTCTTGACCGCTTAAAATGTTGCAAAGGTGGTTCAGGGACGTGCTGTGCTGGGGCAGTGTCTCCAGCGTCCATGTGCCGAAGGCGTCAATGACAACGTCAAAACCGGTTAAATCAGATGCTGTAAGATGGAACAGGTCTTTCTGTATCACCTGCTGTGCTGCGGACTGATTCTCACTGCGTACCACGGCGGTAACGTCGAGACCTCTCTCCACAGCCTCCCTCACAATCAGCGATCCTGCTTTCCCGTTTGCACACACAACTGCGATTTTCATACGAAAGATACCTCCATAGTTTTCTTGTTTTTATTTGCGGTTTGCTGTTTCCGCTTGCAGGATTATAATATATCCATTGGGATAAAAAGTGAAGTAAGCACTTTAATGTGCCGTAGTCACCAAAAAGAAACCATTGCGGAGAATACAGCGTTTTTGCAGGTGAAATGGCAAGACGGCATGGTGGAAACCAGGTTCCGATTGCTGGGGGACCATGGGCAGGTTCTGCTTATCAGAAATGAGCTGGGCAGGATGAAAAATGATTTGTGGGAGGCGTGTCTCCCAGGAAAAAGAATCACAGGAATGAGGTATCATCTCATTCCTGTGATTTTCTTTCTTACGTCCGCCCCAAACCACGCCGGCGCTGCTTTCGAAAGCAGGCATCACAGAGCCGGCCGTGGTGATGGAGGGGGAGGGCGGTGCCGCAGAGGGCGCAGAAGCGAATGTTGTTTTTCAAACGGTGCAGGAGGATTTCGTTGATCTCCTCTGCGACCTCCTCCCGCCGGTCATAGAGGGCGTCCTCATCCACCGGGCAGCCAAAGGCTTTGGCAAAGGAGAAGTACAGGTCTAACTTCCGGCAATAGAGCTCCAGGTCCGGCAGGGTCCGGGGGCCCTCCTGGGGAAGCTCGGGCTGAGGAAGGGCCTCTCCCTGCTGATGGAGGCGGAGGAAGTGGAAGAAGAGCGCCCGCAGCGGTTCCTCAGTCTCGTCAAAGGGGATGTTGGCCGCCCGGAGCTCCTGCTCCTTGGTCAGTTGGAAGCCCTGCTCCCGGAGCTTGGAGATGATGGTAAGATACCGGGTGATATCCAGCTTGACATAGGGCTCCACCGTGGGCATCTTGTTCCACTCGGTGAGGACCTCCAACAGGTCGAAGTCCACCATGAGAACCAGGTCGGAAAACCCTGCCACCGCCTGCTGGAGGGGGGGAACCACGGTGTTCAGCCCGGCCCGGATGGCCCCTAAGTTCTGGGTGGCGCCCACATAGCCCTTGTCATACATGCCGTACCGGCCGGCCCGCCCGGCGATCTGCTGGATTTCCTCGGGCTTGAGGGCCCGGCGCTCTACCCCGTCGAATTTTTCTGTGTCCATGAACAAAATCCGGCGGATGGGAAGGTTTAAGCCCATGCCGATGGCGTCGGTGGAGACCACATAGTCCATCTGTCCGGCCAGAAACCCCTCCATCTGCTTGCGGCGGGTGGCGTAGGGGAGGGCGCCGTAAATGATGGCGGGGGCCTTCCCCGCCTGCCGCAGGTCTTCCGCGACGCTGAGCACGCCGATCTTGGAGAAGGTGATGAGAGCGTCCCCCGGCTGGACCTGGGTGTAGTCCACGGTGTGGTTCATGCAGACCAAGGGGGTCTTCCGGTGGTGGACCTCCACCTCATAACTGTCTCCGCAGCTGGCGATGATGCGCAGGAGAAGGTCCTTGGCCTCCGGGGCGGCGCAGAGGTGGACCTCCGGCGCCAGGACCCCCAGAATGGCCCGGGTCCAGGCGTAGCCCCGCTGCCGGTCGGCGATCATTTGACACTCGTCGATCACAGCCACCTCGTAGGGCTGTTTCAGGTCCAGCTTTTCTGCGGTGGCGGCCACGTGGGTGTCTCCCGCCCGGCGGTCCTCCTCCTCACCGGTGGTGAGGCTGCAGTCGATGCCGGCATCCAGCAAAACCTCCTGGGCTTCCAGGGCCAGCAGGCGCAGAGGGGCCAGATACACCCCGGTGCGGGCCTGCTTAAGGCGCTGAAACCCGGCGTAGGTTTTGCCGGTGTTGGTGCCGCCCAGATGAAGAATGAAGTGGCGGTCCATGGCCCGGGCCTCAGGGTACTCGTCCTTGGGGTTCAGGGCCATGAGGACCTCTAAGCTGGTGCGGATGGCTTGGGGAACATAGCAGACGGAGTAGAGATAGCCCAAGGTTCGGGAGAGCAGCTGAGAGACGGGAAAGTCCTTCATCTGCAGCAGCGCTGGCAGATCGGCCTCCGGCTGGGCGGCGGTGAAGCTGCCGATGACCTGTTCCGCGGCGGCCCGGAGAACCCCGGGATACTGGGCCTTGACCAACCCGGCCAGGGGAGCGTCTGGATGATCCCCCAGCCAGACGCCCGCTTGGACGAAGTGGGTGAGCACCCCGGGGAGCTGGGCCTCATCGCAGCGGGTCCCCAGGGAGAGAAATTGGTTGAGAAAGCCGGAAATCTGATTGGACCGCAGCCCCCGGCCCCGGGCGGCAGCGGGGAGGTGGGAAACAATGGCCTGGTGATAATATCCGGCCAGCACCCAGGGCCAGGTTTCCTCCCTGGGGGCATCCTGCCAGGCCCGGCCCAAAAGGGCGGCTGCCGCTTGGGCCGCAGCCGCGGCGGCCTGCAGGTCGGCGCCCCGGGGCAGGGCCCCCCTGGATTTGGCCTGAAAGGCCGCGGTGGCCTCTGCGGCCCGGACATCGTCCCGGTGCCAATGG